>JABLTK010162722.1_pt1 | contig 38502 bp, 50 predicted proteins | sample 7160131 | NCBI WGS metagenome assembly JABLTK01 (sample SAMN14651221, study PRJNA627086) | human gut metagenome | isolation source: feces | host: Homo sapiens
AAGACCAACGTTGAATTTGCTGCCGACCTCCGATGCAACGGATTCAAAGTCCTGAAGGTTTGGAAAGGCAACAAACAAGACCATGAAGTTTACGATTGGGAGTTTCTCAATAGGAAATAACGATAAAGCCGTGCCGGGGCGGCAAACCCCGGCAGAAAGAGACGAACGATGAAAATTCACAAATTCTGTAAAAGCCCCGCCGATGGTGTTTATCTGTCCCCTGTGTATGTCCGGGATGATGGCAAGTACAAGATTGCATCAGTTGACCGCTGCATTTGTGGAACATGGAAGCGTGTCTTTGAAGTAACTAACGAAGCTGGTGAGGTTGTCGGGAGATTACCACGGTTGAGGGATGCGAAAATCGCTTACGAGACGGAATAACACAGAACGCCGCCCCGGAGGTTACGAGGGCAGAAAGGATTTCGCATGAAGCTGTTTTTTGACGCCAGACGTGAGGGCTACAGCCCTGATCAGATTTGCAGCACCATGACTACTGGGGAGCTGATGGACTTTCTGAGTCAGTACGATGAAGACACCCCGATCTATACTACCCACGACAACCGCTACACCTATGGCGGCATCCGCGAGGATATGTTCAGCGAGGTCTGCTCTGATGAAAACGATAACGATGAGGAGGATGAGTGACGTGATCAATTTTGAGAAGATGGAGCGTGGCTCCTGGTACACCATTACCGGTTGCGGCGGCAACTTGAACGACTGGAAGGACGGCTATCAGAACCTGTTAAACCATGAAAACATCGGAACGATCCGGCAATGGGTGGAATTTACCGGTGCTGATATGAACGCTTACTACCGTTTGTCGAGCGACAACGCCTACCCGAACGATCTGCACTTCTTGGCATTCCCTCTGGATGGTTTGGATGTCAGCAAGTTGGCCATCTTCAAACTGCGAATGGAAGATCACTGGTTTGATGATATCGTAAGCAATAATACATGGCGGGAATTGGTTGCCGCTGGAATGGAGGACTGATATGAGACTGACCATTGAGATATACGATCCGGACTTCGACGGGTTCAGTGTGAAGGCAAATGGCACAACCTTGATGGAGTGTCTGTCCGAGAAGGAATTCAAGGATCTGACGATTGGCGAGATCATGCACTTCTCAGAAGAATCCGTATAGGAGGGCTGATTTATGAAGCACTGGAAGATTGATTACGCCGTGAAAAACGCTGCGGGTCAAGAAGAGAAAAGTTTGCTTGTGGAAGCCGTGACCATCGACGACGCACTGTCCAAGGCGCATAAGGCAGTCGCCACGAAGGAACTGCAGGAGAGCAAGCCCGAAGATATGTTCGTGATCTGGAACGTTGGCATCATAGAGGATGATGTGTTCTGACGGGAGGTGCGGCGGTGAACATCAGAAACAGGCTCCTGCTGATGCAGGCGATTGAACGCAGAAATGCGAAAAGAATCAAGGCCTTTGAGAATCAACGGAAAGGCGCTTTCCAGAAGCGCAAGCAAAAGGCCAAGAGGAATAAGGTGAAAGGGAAGAACCGCCTTTGAGACCCGTTGCAACAGCCCAAAAACGACGAAAATGCCCCGGCCATCCGCGGAGATGGTCGGGGCTAACTTTGATCACTCGGTCTTGTTGTACTGCGCAGTGCTGATGCCCAGCAAAGCGCCCAGAAGCGTGCAGATGACAGAGCTGGTCTTGGCCACCTCTTCGGCGAAGGGAAAGCCCCAGATTGCCGCCAGCCCAACGTAGGCCGTGGTCACGGCGGGGATGACGATCATCACGATCCACTTGAGCGCGTCGTACACCTTGTTGTTCAGCTTCATAGAAAACACTCCTTTCATTCCAGCGGCAGTCTGTTGACCTCTGCCATGAGATTGTCGAGGTCGCCGTTGCCACTCAGTCCTTCATGGTAGCTCTTGTGCATCTCGTTGAGAATACGGCGGTCATCGAAGTCCACCTTGCCGTCGCTGATATAGCGCTGGCCTAAATAGCGTATGCGGTCATACAGCACCCATTTCAGCCCAACCTTCAGCGCCGTGATATTCTTGTCTTCACCGTCGTCCTTCTCATACGAACGCCTGCGTTTCTGTCGTATCCCCTCGCCCAACTGCGAAATCACGCCGCCAATGACAGCGGCGAGACCCGCGACGAGGGCGACGATCACAGTGTCGCTCATACCTGTTATCCTCCGAACTTTTTAATCTTCGCTCAGCATGCGGCAGCGTCAGTCGCCGCCAAGAAACCATTTCAGCTCCTTGCCCGCACCAGTGATGACGTTCATGTCCACATTGCCCTGAATGCCGGGCACGGAGCCGGTGGACGTGTACTGCCATAGATCGCAGGGATAGCCGGGCATGGTCGAGCCGCCGATAGTTCCATCATTCCTGCCATATCTCGGGATCCACGTGAAGTCGAACAGATTGCGGATGCCGTCGTAGCCGTAGCTCTCGTAGTGGTTGTGCGCCACGTAACAGCCGATGCGATTCACGCCCTGGGCTTTCAGCGCCTTGGCATAGGCCGCGATGGTCTCCCGAGTCAGCTTCGATTCCTCCGCGTCGACGACATAGAACAGCGGCTTGAACGAGCTGGCGTACTGGACGATTTTCTGGGCCTCGTCTTTCGCCTTGGCGACGTCGCCTGCATAGGAATACCCATACACACCGAAGGGAATGCTCCGCTCAGTCATGGCCCTGGCATAGGATTCGAACCGAGGATCCTTGTCAGAGCCGCAGGACGCTCTGACGATCACCAGCGCCACGTCGTCTTTCATCTTATCGAAGTCGATGTCGCCCTGCCACTTGGAGATGTCGATAATCGCTTTGCCGCCCTCATCCGCAGAATCGGTGACCTTCGTTTTCGGCCAGAAAATGAAGGCTTGCTTCATGCACTTGGCAAACTTGACGGCGAGCTGCTTCCGAGGCGCAGCGCTCTTATTCGGATCGTTGGCGTAGATGTAGCCCGCCGCATCGTAGCCAATGGCCGTAACGAAGTGCCCGCCCTTTGTCCAGAAACCGTTGTCGCCATTGTTCATGGAGCATACGGCCAATGCGCCCTGAGACAGTGCCGCCTTGAGAGTCTCCACGCTGGATGTGGCAACGTACTTCGCGAAGCTTGCGTACTTCTTGAATACGAATGGGTAGAATCCCCATGCCGTTCCGTTGTTCTGGGTGCGATAGCCATTTCCCACAGCCAGAGCGCACATTTCTACGGGCGTAATTGCCGGGTCAATGAACGTGGCCATGATCTGCGCCATGGCGGACGGTCCACAGCCGCTATTGCCAATGGTCTGGCTGGAGGTATGGGTGCTGTATTTCTTATTCTTCCAGCGACTGTCCCACTGAAGGTAGTGGACACACCGGTTGATGGTGGGGCCATTGTCGCCGGTGGTGGGTTTCGTTCCAGCGTTGGTCGGCTCGTCAATTACCGCCGCACCGACGATCAGCGCCGCCCAGGTATCGGTTCCGACGATGCCATCCACCGTAAGCGCCTTGGCGCTCTGATAAGCGGCGACGGCCTTCTTGGTCAGATTGCCGAAGATACCATCCGCCGACAGCTTTCCAATCAGGAGCTGTACGGCACAGGTTGCCGCGCTCTTGCGATTTCTGCCTGTGGAGCAGGTCGGCGCTTCCTCTGCGATCTTTGCCCATGTCTTCGGCCCGATGACGCCATCTGCGGTCAGGCCATGCTTGCGCTGCCATGCGCAGACGTGCGAGACGAAGTTGGCGTTGAAGTTGCCCAGGGCTTTCTTTCGGGCGGCAAAACCTGTGAGGTACTGAGCGACCTTGACCATGTTGCCGTTGCTTCCCTGCTTAATTGTCGTCAACATCGTCGGTTACCTCCACGCCATAGGTATCATCGTCCGGTACTTCCACCTCGAACACTTCTCCGGTGACGTCGCGTTGCAGGATAGTGTCGGTTTTCCAATCGACGGGCGCGTCAGATTCGCGTTCCAGCTTGATGTCTGCCATAATCAATTCTCCTTTCTGAATTACATAGAAAAGGGCACCAGCCTGTTACAGCCGATACCCTTTTCAGTCGTTTGTGGTCAGCACCATTTTTCCATATCCTCACGGAACCGCTGTTCTTCAGCCTCCAGTTTCCCACTGTCGGTCTCGATTCCGTGCTGGTTTAAAAGTGCTGATTGTTCGTCGATAATCTCCAGAGCCAAATGCAGCATCTGTTCGAGGCGCTCGATCACACGCAGTTCACTCATGGTCTGTTAACCCTCTTCACCAAGTGCTTCAAGCACCGCAGCGCGCCAGAGTTCCGGCACATCGTCGATTGTCTTCCTGCCCATTCGGATGAGCTTCACATACAGATTTACCATTCTTATCCCTCCAATCCGGCAACCATGGTCGCCAGCTCCGTTACCGCGTCCGTCAAGTCCGCAACGATGTCTGCCAGCTCGCAGACCGCGTCATCCGTCGCCGTTTCTTTCAGCCGTTCGAGTTCAGCCGCTGCTTCCTCCGCTTCGGTCACGGCCTTCACCTTCGCCAGCCACAGCCCCGGCTGCGCCGCAATGCGCTCCTCCAGATTGGGCGATACGGGCGCGTTCATCGTCCACGCGATGGCCGTGTACGCGGTCTGATCTTCGCGCTCGACTGCCTTCGCATCCGTGTAGAATGTGATAATCGCCCTGTCGTCTTCCACGATTACAGTAAATTCGGGCGGCATGGCCGTCAATTCCGTGCTTTGCCGCATATGATATCACCTCTCTTATGAATTTGACATTGATATTCTGATTGAGTTCTTTGAGAAACGCCTGGCAATCTGCATGGCTGAACCAGCCGATTAAGCTGTTGATGCCCTGAGCATGAAGCAGCAGTATATTCTCTTTTTGCTCAAGTTTTTTCACAGCCTTGCTTAGAAGTCGTCTGGTGTGCAGGTAGATAGCGGCTCGTATCTCGGTTCTGTTGCGGTAGAAGCGATATCCAACAATGTCAATCGGCGCTGTACCTGTGAATAATACCTTGTGTCCGTTCTCTTTTCTGACACATTCGGCAATCTTCCGAATCTCCCATGCCGGTTTGATGGTCAAGCCCAGCTCTGTTTTGCAATATTCCTGAATCTCGCGCACTGCCTTTTCCAGATCCCGCTTGGAATTGCCAAACAGCAGCATATCGTCCATGTATCTAAGGTAGTGTGACACATAGGGTATGCGCTTGCCGCGGCGAGTCTTGTATAAGCCCTGCACGACATGATGATCCAGCCCCTGCAGATAGAAATTTGCGAACCACTGGCTGGTGTACGTCCCGATGGGCAATCCCTTTGGGACACAACTGATGACCTCATCAATCACTTCGAGAATCTGCTGATCCTTGATGATCCTGCGGAATTTGTCCCTGAGGATATTCTGATTCACATTCGGATAGAATTTCTTGATATCCAGCTTGACGAAATATTTGCTCTTCTTATCGTGCTGAACCCAACGTTCTACCGTGCGTCTCGCGCCATCAATACCACGATTAGGGATGCTACCATAGGAGTGCTCATACATTCCTCGCGTGATCGGCTCCTTAATTGCGATAGCGAGCATCCAGTGAATGACGTGATCCGTCAAACAGGGACTGTCAATCTTGCGGGCTTTTCCTCGGGCAGGATGGATATCCTTCTCACGCATAGGCTGATGTTGCCAGCCGTTTTTCAGTTGTGCCAGAACCTTCTCGGCGAAGATCTTGATCTTTGCGGGATCGAGCTTGTAGCGAAACTCTGGGTCCTCTGTGTCATAGCACAGCTTTCGATGCACCACATGATCATGGCGCTTGTTGACTGTGCCAAGCTCGATAGCGGCAATAGCCGTCTCCATGCAGCAGAACTTCTCCCATAGATGTCCGAAGCGTTTCAATGTCTTTTCATCCTTCCGGCGTTTCAATGATTTACTAAGCCGTTCCAGTCGGATTATTTCGGTTCGTTGCCGAACCACGGAAAAGGATGCGCAATGTAACTCGGTACAGTTTTCTCCGATCCGGCATGGGTATCGCATCAGCGTCATGCTGGGGCTGGAATTGGGTAAAGCTCGCCGCCACAGTTCCATTCCGCATTGGAAGGAGCATAGTTCGCGTTGAAGCAGCACAGACCAGCATTCGAGCCGTTATTCAAGTTACCGCGACGCCGCACGGAACGAACAACGTTCGAGTTGACGAGGTAGGCGGCTAAGGAAGCGCATCCAGTTCCGTTTGAATGAACGGTATTATAGCATAGAGTTTTCGCCTTCGCTTGATTTTGTTGGAAAATAACGCTTCGCGTTAGTTGGTTTTGGGAGCTTAAATTTCGGCGCTTACGCGCCAATAAATGAGAAGGGGGTTGCGACCCCCTTCTGCCGCTTACGCGGCATTCAACCCCCTACTGGATAAAATAAAGCTCGCCGCCACAGTACCAATCCGCAGAGGAAGGAGCAGAGAGCGCGAGGAAGCAGCACAGACCAGCAAGCGAGCCGTAACTCAAGTGACCGCGACGCCGCACGGAACGAACAACGAGCGAGCTGACGAGGTAGGCGTAGTCACAATAATACGAAGCTGAGGAGGCTGTCGTGGCGACAGGTACTTTGATGTGGGGATAGCGCGCATCATATCCCAGCTCACTAATATAACCATCGCTATACGGCGTAGTTATGCCCAGCTTTGTCCAGCCTTTGGCAGTGTTGCTCAAATCACTCTGACTGTAGTTATACGGAACAGTCACCTTGCGAGGATCGGTATTGTAGTACCATTCAATATGATAGTTACCATCGCCATCGTCCACACGAACATCAGCCAGATCGTGAGATGTCATGAAACAAGTTCCCCAGACGTTTTCTACCCAACGATAGCGCATTGGATACATGCCGTTGGTATTGCTGACAGGCGAGCCGGTGTGTCCTTTGACGGCAGCAACGCCATAGGCATGACCATCTGTTGCGCCGGTTATCCAAGGACGCGCCATCAAAATAGTTGTACCCACAGTAATCGCCGAACTGAGGTCATCACCGTCATAGGTATACAGCGTATAGTTTCCGGTATCGGACGCTGTGCCGGTTTCATCGCAGCGCGCCACCGCCGTGATGCACCGCAGTTGCGTCGCTTCCTCACGCCCCCAGATACTGCTTGCCAAGTTAATACTTTCGCCGACCAGAAACTTTGACGCATTCCAGCCTGCGATCACCACCTGATTGGCGGTGGGAACAGCGGTTACTTTCACGCTGTCAGAATAGCTCGAGTTGACAAAGCCCTGCATTACGCTCTGGCAATTTTGTGTCGCATATTCGATGGTGAATAGTAGCCATTGATAATGGTCTACCGCCGATGGGGTAAGCATCGTGAGCGTCTTGACATCTACGTTGTTATATTTCTGGCAACTCGTCCACAAGCCTGAATAGGAGTTTGCTTCCTGATGATAGCCGGGCAGGGATACGGCCTTATTGTTCTTCAGCGCCAACGCGTAGCATGGAATATACATCTTGGCGCGGATGTTTCCATCGTAGTCCACGCACACCGGATGGATCTTCCAGCCGGGGAATTGATGCTCGGAAACACCCAGCATATCGCCGCTCTCGAAGTAGTAAAACGGCGTGATTTCGACTGCGACATAGTCGCCCATCGTGCCGTCTTCGGCGTAATCCGCGTCGCCGTAGTATGCCTGTACGTTGAACTTCGCTTTGGGCGTTGCGCTCGCCGCGTCCAATACCCAATTACCTACGCACTTTTTGCGGTTGAACGGCGCGTAAGCGTCATATGGCGAAGAACACGGAATCGTATCTGTACCGGGTGTGGGTTCAGACAAATCCGCCGAAGTCCACAGTCTGGCGAGCTTCGATGTGGACTTGCCGACGCCGGAAACGCCGAAACGGGGATATTCCACGCCGATCTGGCTCAGGTAATACTCAAGCGTGCGCTTCGTCCAGTGATCGGCATTCCATGCTTCTGCCGTGCTGATCGTAGTCGTACATTCGTACATCGTACCCTTGTACATCACAATCGCCCCGATTTCATAGGCCGATGTTGCGTCATACTCAGGCGCGACAAGGTTTGCCTTGCGCCTTTCGCCAATGGCCAGCGCAGCAGCCAAAGTTTGTACATCCATGCGTCCAAACCTCCTTGTATCAAGTGATTGTCATGGTCTCGCCATTGATGCTGACGGTATAGCTTGCGCTTCCAACGTATTCAACGGTATACTGACCAATTGCGCTCTTTGTAACTTTGACAATGTCGGCATCCATATGCGTCATGGTCATTGCTGCAACGAGTGCAGAGAAATCAGGAAATACATCGCTGGGATCAACGACGGCATCGGTCTGCCCCATGACTACGTCAAGCTCCAACTTGGCAGCGGTCATGATGGTATCGCCGGTCGCGTCCATCAGATCGAAGAAGCATTTCAGCTTTCCGACTACAGCAAAGCATTCTCCTGTGAGCGTTGCGGCAAGCGTATTGCCGCTGACCGTGCCGGAGACAGGCACGGTTTGGCCATCGGCTCGAACTGCCTTCACGCAGCACGAGCAGCCCTCGATATTGGCAGCGACACCAGCGTTCAGCAGAGTAATTTGCCAGCGTATCGCCAGCTTATTACCTATGACTGCTTCGCGAAAGCTCCTACCATGTGTGGTGTTCGCCTGTCCTGTATCGAGATCGACAGTCTGAGCAATGAGCATTCTATCCAAGGCGGATCACCTTCCTTTCAGCAGTCCTGCCATTCTCCATTATGGTCGAGCTGCTTCATATCGGTGAACCCTGCCTTGAATGCTACTGACCCGGGCAGACAGGTTACGGAACCGCCGTCTGCAACAGGTAGCTTTGCGCTCGTCAGTTCCGCGGCATCGTCGTAAAGCAGTGCGTGAACATATGCAATGTGGTTCCTTGGCTTGTCATCAATAACCGTAATCATGTGATTCTCTCCTTCCCGCTTAATTATTTGGCTGCTCCGATAGCAATCCAGCGAGCTCCAACGCTGAGAGAGCTGGTATATGTGGACAGCAGACGGATGGACGCTGCTGTTGCCGACACGGACGTAATATGAGCCGACAGAGTGTGACCGGCGACACCGGCAGCAGTACAATATGGTGTTGCAACGATTGTGGGAGCACTTGAAAAGTGAGAAAAGTTCACCGATATTGTTCTTGCACCGCTCATGTTGGATGCTCCTGCGTTGCCCCAGCAAATGGCTATAGAACCGATCTTGATATAGCCGGTCGCAGCAGAAATATCCTCAATATCATCGATAGTATGAATGTGTTCTGCTGCTGCCGCACCGATGTTTTGCAGTACACCTTCCGCTGTAGTACTTCCCGTCCCGCCCAAGGAAATGGGTAGCGTTCCGAACTTTGGTTTCCCTGATTCTTCGGAGAAGAGTGCACCAATGCCTAGCAGCTTTGCCATTGCGTTTGCCCCATTGCCAACTAAAACGCTACCAGTGTCAGGAGAAATCAACCCTGTGCCGCCCTTGTTTGGAGGAATAACGGCATTGGGCAGATCATCATACCAGCTTGTCCAAACGCCCGATTTCCGCATGCGCCGCACTGATTGATTGTAGGTCGCATACTGGCTGGTGACTATCTGTATCAGGTCTTCGCCCGTTCCGAGGGAGTGCACTGCCACCAGCATCGTGCCAGTTGAGAAAGGGCTGTGAGTATAGCTGCCAGCGCTTCCGCCATAGAAGCCCGGCACAGTCAATTCATCAAAATCCTGATCGTTCGGAATGGGGATGTGTATCAGACCACCAGTCAGCCGAATCGGCAAACCAAATTCAGCTTCGCCGGTATGCTCGGAAATTTTTCCGAATGCCATTGTGCGGCCATCCGCACCGAAGTGAATCAGTGAAAAACCGGTCGACGCAGTTGTTTTCAGTCCGATGGACGTAAACGCATCCGTCGCCGTCAGCGTAACGTCGTAGGCATAGCTGGATGACATCGGAATGATGACGGAACCCGATGGGGAAAAGTTGTTTTTGTAGTCGGTTAAAGCCTGCGTTTCGCCGCCGGTCGCCGACGATGGCGCATAGGTGACGGAATAATCTGCGGTGTTCTGCCCGCTCATTGTGGATACAATGGCTTCAAATTCCACCAGACCGTATTCACCCTCGAAATTCTCCGTACCATCAACATTGCAGCGCGTCACCAGCAGTTTCTTGATCGACGGCGGTTCATACGCCACAACTGAGATGGACTTTGTTGCAGAGCCGGTTCTGCCGCGCTGATCGGTAACTGTGGCGGTAATTTCGATAGTGCCGACAGATGTCAGCGCGCCGGTTATCGCGCTTGACGCAGAATACGTCTTGCCGTTTGCCGTAATGCTGTACGATGCGATGGGCGAGCTGTAGGCAAGCGTAGGCGTAACATTGATTTGGAGCGTAGTTTTTCCCTGCACATAAATCCCGTATTCAGAGTAACAGCCTGATGTATCGCTTACGCTGATCGAACACGTTGGCTTCACGGATGCGGGGATCGAATATGCGATTGTCTGGAAGGTCGTTCCCAGTTGGATGTTACCATTGTAAGCCGTACAGGAGAGGGTTATCGTGACCGATTCACCGTCTGTGTTCTGCGAGGCCAGACTGACCGATGGTACCCAGCTCGTGCTGGATTCGGCGGTTTGCGTTGCAATTGCGCCAGACTGATTTCCGCACGACCATGATAATGTATGTGTAAATCCGGCGTCCGCCTTGGTGATTGCAATCGTGTTTGCTGTGCCCAGTGTCCTGACCTCGTCAACGGTGAAGCTGGACGCGCGGGCAATAGCGTCCAAGCTGATCGTCCAACTGTTTTCCGATGCAGTAAATCGGCTATGCTGAATGCTCGAACTGATGGTCAGCGACTTTGTGCCATCGCTTCCATGCGAGATGTTCAACGTCTTTTCAAACAGGTACAAGCCGGTATTGGTTATCTTCTGGGAGGAAGAAATCGACTTGCTGTACTGTGTTCCGTCAATGGTGCAATAGCAGGTGCCGCTGCCGTAGGTCTCATAGCCTGTGTTCGTGCGGTAAATAAATACCTTGACAGTAACGTTGGAGAAATTATTCGCCTGATCCTGACTGTTGACGTTCAGCTCTATGCGATACTTTATGTATGAATTCGTTGTACTGAACCAGTTCGATGCTGCCATTAGTTACCTTCACCTACCTTCAGGAACGAGAGGGATCCATCTGCGCGAGGAACGAAGCCGAATACGCCAAGCCTCAGCCGACCGCCAGCCTTGATCTCCGCATTTGCGATAACGAGCTGGTTATCCGACATGTATGCGATCTCATTGCCGTTCTGTTGAAAAGAAAGCCGATTATTCTTGATGGTCAGGGTGATTTCATTTCCCTGCTCACCAAGTATGATGTTTCCATCGACAAATCTGATGTATTTCAAGATTTCATTGTAGTTGGTCTGCTGTTTATTATCGACGCTTGAAATAGCCTCGGAGATGCGCTGGAAAATCATCGTAGTGCCGTCGGCTTCCATTGAGAGAATGTTCCGTACCGTTTCAGTGAACGTGTCGTAAACCGATTTGGCTACGGTCTGCTGTTCGACATAGGCGCTGATCTCGCTTGTCTTCTGCTGTACGGTCGACACGGACGTATCAACATAGCTGTAAATGCTGGTGATGTCGCCGGAGAAATCTGAGACTATTTCCCACGATGACGCTTCGCCGTCATATCGCTTTAGCTGATACGGCTTTTCGGAGGTATCGAGCCATACCATGCCGTCAACGGGATTCGTGGGTTCCGTTGAGGCTTGCGTCAGCTGATCGGCACCATTCAGCATAAATGGCGTTGTAAACGAGAAACTGTTGTTGGAAAAGCGCACCAGATAACTGCACCAGAGATAGTGGCCATAGGCAACGGCAGGAGCGACAACAGACCATGATGTCGTACTCGGCGTATCAGGAGCGGTCGTAGCGGATTCACCGGTTTTATAGTACGGTGTAATGCTCGTGACACTTACGCCGTCTGCGCCGTCCTTTCCATCGACACCGTCAACACCGTTCGTTCCATCAGCCCCGTTTATTCCATCTGCACCATCTTTACCATCCGTGCCTGCGGGTCCTTGAATCGTGCCGACATTCTTCCACTGATTTGTTTCTGCCGACCAAACATACAGATCGCCGTCAACGATATATGAATCACCTGTTGTGCCTGTCGGATGCGCTGCAACCAGATCATCATATGTGTCATATGAGCCGAGAATCGTTACGCTCGTTCCATCTTTGCCATCAACGCCATCTTTTCCGTTTATGCCGTCTTTGCCGTCTGTGCCATTGTTGCCAGTGGCTCCAGTGGTACAGATTGCATTCGTAAACACAGGATTGACGGCATCTGTATAGTAAATCGCGCTACGCGTCCAAATGTATTTTCCGTTTTCCCACGTCGGCGCGGTTTCCATCCACGAACCGCCGACAAGAGCGGTCGCAGACAGCGATTTATAGTACTGTTCGGTAATATGGTCGATGCCTCGACCGTCAATGCCATCCGAACCGTCAGTTCCGTTTGTGCCGTCATTGCCCTTCGCACCGGCAATGCAGGTTGGCACCGGCGTATTTTGCGTACCATCGCCATAGGTGATAAGCGTCCGCTGCCACATGTATTTTCCATTTTCCCACGCCGGAGCTGCCGAGCTCCATTCGCCGCCGGATAACGTGATGTTGCTGGTGGAAAGGTAAAATTCCACATCTACCGAGACGATTGCCTGATCAGACAAATCGGTCAGCGCTTTCTGGTCGGCTTTGCCCCGCATCTGATTTTTGAACTGCTCCGAATCGATAACGGTTTCAACGACGGATTCGGCGGAAAAATGTACACCGTCAAAGCCGATCGCATTCTGCCATGTTTCGCCTGCGTCAGTCGTATATCCGATGCCATAATTCGTACCGTTGTACAGCCCGATGCGAATTTGCTGGTCGGTATTGTCTGGATTCTGGATATAGATGTTAGACGCATCCCAATAGAATTGATCTGTGCCCAGTATTTTGATGATTGCAGCATTGACAACGCCTGACGTAAGCGTACCGGTTGCAACACCGTCGCCGTTGAGCGCGGTTTTCCAAACCCAAGCGCCGGCACTTTTTTCGTTGGAAATCAGTATGCCGCTGCCGGTGAGCTTGACCGCGCTGTTCCCATCGTTTGCCGTTAGAATCAGAGAACCATCGTTCGGGTCGGTTGCAATGCCTGTCCCGCTGCTGATGATCTGCGTGGCCATCGTATCCAAAATTCCGCGCAGCAGATCGGGATTCGCAACAGCCAAGGCAGAGCCGATGTCTGCTTTTTCTTTTACAGCTTCCAGATCTGACGATAGCTTTGATGCAAGGGAATAGCTTGTGCTTCCTTCTTCGCCGATCGTGATTTCTGTGTTGAACGGATTCAGATAGTCCCGCACCAATCCAACGACCTTGTCCTGATACGTTGCGTTCCATTCGTCAGCGATTACCAGCACATCATCGCCCAAGCGCACAGCTTCGTGCTGATAGCCCCATACACGTTCAAGGTCGACTACCTTGCCGGTAATCGTGAGCTTCGGATAGCGTACCATCAGCAGCTTCTCGTAGGTTCGTTGCAAAAGCTCTTCCGCGTCCTCGCAATCGTCAAAGATGACAATAGCTTCTCTTGCCCGTTTGGCTGTGGAAGCGCCTCTTCCGTGGCTCTGAGTGGCGTTTGCGTCCTCAAGGTATTTTTGACCAAGCGGCTTATCCATGGGGTCGCCGGCAGCAGTACTCCATTCAACCTCCGAAAAATCAAGCCGTCTGCCGTAGGTGGTTTGGCCGCTTGTACCGGTTCCGATCTCCTCACCTTTGCCGCGCCCATAGAGCTTCGTATAGACGGACGATCGATCTTCGACAACCTGAATCGAAGTCATATTCTTCGACAGATCGAATCGCTTGCCGCGGGCAGCGCCCTGTCTGGCTTTGACGGTGATATGTCTGTCCGTTACGATGTTGCCCGTAATCGTCCAACCAAAGTAGAAAGCGCAGTTGGTAGCGCTGGCGATGGTTTCAAAGCATTCCCATTTATTCTTGTAATAGAATGTTGTAGACATAATTGGCGTGGTATCTGCTGCCTTTATACGCCATCGGGAACCCTCTAAAATTCGACCAGCGGCATAACCGGCGGTCGCACCCTGCACGGCTTTGCCCTCGCACACTTCTTCAAGCAGCTCGGCAAAAGCGGCGTGTTCTGCTTCGATGCTCACAATGCCGCTTGCATTGCTGCGCTTAATATCGCGTACTTCGTAGAAAACGAGATTGCCGTCAATGTCATTAAAACCAACGTAATACACATCATCGAAAGAAAAATCGGCGCATTCTTCAAAGGAAAACGAGGCTGTGTATTTCGCCTCGTCCACCTTGCAGGCCTGCGCTTCGTTCAGTATACCAATGAGTATTTCATTGACGTTGAGAAAGAGGAATTGCATTTACCGCCACCTCTCAATCCACGAAATCTCTCCACCGCTGCCCGTGATGCTGTGCGACCCCGGTGCAAGCGGTGTGAATCGTGTCTCATAATTCAGCAGGGACATGATCTGCTGATCGCCCAGCATTGCCAGCCCTTTTGAGCTGTCGATGGTCAGAAGCCCTGCTCCGACAGAACCCGTGAAGGAAATGTGCTGTACGTCGTCAATCAGCCATGCGGGATTAGAGATTGCAGTGTCATTCTGCATGGTGATGATAAAATCCGCCGGCGCATCGCCTGCGACACGAAAGGATTCGCCGCATTGCGTTCGCTGCGTTACGCCGTAAAAGTACGGGTCATATGCAACAAACGATATGGTGATTGGCTCGTACCATGTTTTGACGGACATGTTGGATATGCCACTGACGATGCAGTTCAGATAGCCGTTTGTCCGATCAGGGAAATGGAGCGGCGCAGGCTGATCGCTCTCAGCCCACGCCCTCAGCAGATTATAATTAATGATCGCAGCTTCTCGATCGAACGGAAGCTCGATTTGTATCGAGACCGGGCGCACACCGTCGCGCTTTGACGCAAAGATTGAGCCAAAGCTCGCTACTCGCGCCTGTGAATTGTGCTCGATTTCGATGTTGCCGATCGTGATTTCTATGACATGAGCGCCCGGCACTTGCGAAGAAAGCTCATGTCCATTGAAGATGATTCTTTCAGATAGTGGCAAGTCCAGCCCTCCTGTTCAGTGTGGTAGTTTTAGAACCCTGGATTCTGGAAATACGGGGCTCAATGATCGTTCCTACCTTCTCGCCATCCAGATCAACGTCAAGCTCCGGTGCTTCTGCCCAGATCGCCTGCGCGATCTCACTTGCAGTCGGCGTGGATAGATTCAGATTGTTTACCTGAGATGAAGCAAGGGATGATGCTGCACGACCGATGCTGGAAGTTTGGTCGCTGACAGCGCTACGCAGCTGTGCGCCATATTCAGCAGCCAGTTTGGGAGACATAAGCTTTTGCATGCTGTTTTCGACGGTCGACTCCTCATCTTCAATACCAAGAGCAAAACCAACGCCGATGTTGCGGCCGATCAGGTAACGCATAACCTTAGACGGGGACGATATACCAAATATACCCTTAATACCGCTCAGCAATTTGTTGCCAAAGCCCTTGACCTTATCCCACAGCCACGTTGCTTTATCGGCAATACCATTCCAGAGACCGGAGATAAGGTTTGAACCGATGCTTTTGATCTTCCCAGGTAGCTGCCCGAAGATCGATGTGACTGAAGAGACGATATTTGAGAAAGCACTTGTCGCGGTACTCTTGATGTTTCCCCAAAGGTTTGCCAAGGTGTTCTTTGCGCTTTCAATCGGGTTCTTAATCACGGAAGGCATCTGATCCCAAATGGATTTGATGCCGGCTTTGATTCCCGACCACGCAGAAGTAATTGGTCCTTTGCCGTTCTGCGATGCTATCACCGCTGCATCTTTAACTGCATTCCACGTTGTAGTAGCCGTGCTCTTGATGCCATTCCAACAGTTGGTTAGTACTGTCTTGGTATTATTCCAAGCAGTAGTAACTTTCTCTTTTGCAGAAGCGGCAGCACTGCTGATTGTCGTGGTGATATTCCCCCAGACAGTCGACGCGGTTGATTTGATGGTGTTCCAAACGCTTGTCACTGTAGTTTTGGTGTTGTTCCATAGCGTTGTTACCTTGTCCCGCACAGATACAGTTGCGGTGCTGATCGTGGTGGTGATGTTATTCCACACCGTTCCTGCGGCAGCCTTGATATTGCTCCAGGTGGTGGAGATTTTTGACTTTGTGCTTTCCCAAAGAGAGGAAATCTTACTCGTGACAGACTGCACTGTGGATTGTACGGTTGACGTGATGCTGTTCCAGACGGTTGACGCAGTTGTCTTTATCCCGTTCCAGATATTAGCTATGGTGGTCCTTGCGTTATTCCAAACATTGGTTATAGTCGTTTTGACGGTACTTACGGCAGTACTGATACTGGAAGTAATGCCATTCCAAATCGTCGTTGCCGTAGAAGCGATGCTCTGCCATGTGTTGGATAGGAAGGAGGTGATTCCTTGCCATGCGGAAGAGCATACGTCTTTGACGCCATTCCACAGGTTTGTAAAGAAGTTCTTGAATAGATCTCCAATCCACGATGCCATGGATTTGATACCTTCCCACAAGCCCTGAATCAGATTAACACCAATCTCCGCAAAGACGGTGCTTGGCGAATGAATACCGAGGAAACTCTTGATGCCGTCGATGATACCCCGGAAAAAGCCCTTGATCGTTTCCCACAATCCCTTGATGGCTTCTCCAATACCTTGTACCAGTCCCTTAATCAGCGCCCAACCGGCTTGCAGGAACTGTGGCACGCATTCAATGATTGCCTTGACAATCATGACGATCAATTCCGGAATCATCTTCACGATTTCCAGAATCATGGTCGGAAGGTTCTGCGCTATCACGGTAACGCATTGAAATACTCCTCGTACGATGGTTGGAATGTTTTCACCGAGTGCCTGCACAATTGCAAGGACAATCTGCAATATACCCTGCATTATAGAGGGAAGCACCTGTGGAATCGCCTGTACAATGCCGAGAAACAGCGTTTGTCCAGCCTGAATGATACTCGGAAGCGCCGATGCCAAACCATTGACGATAGCTGTGATGATGATCGGAAGCGCCGCGACAATCGTCTGAAGGATGGACGGTAGTGCCTGAACCAGAGCTGTCAGCAATGTCACGCCAGCCTGCGCAATCTGCGGAACCAGTTGAGTGATTGCCTGCACGATTCCATCTATAATGGTCGGGATAACCGATACGATGGAAGATATAATCGTAGGCAAGCCCTGCACCAATGCGGTGAACAGAGTAATGCCTAACTGGATGATCTGATTCAGATTCTGCGATACAAAATCGACAATCGCTGTGATAATCGGCGGAAGTGCTGCGTTGATTGCACTGCAAATAGCAGGCATATTGTCAACCAAAGCGCTGATGAGCCGTATACCCGCCTGAGCGATTGTGCTCACACCCTGCATCAGACGTTCAGAGATCGACCGAATCAGCTCCGGCAAACGCGCGCCAATCTGCGTAATAATCTCCGGTAGCTTCTCGACCAGCGCAGTCAGAAGATTCAGACCTACGGTGGCGATCACTTCATATTTTGTTATGAAGAAATTTGCGATAGCTTCGACGATGGTAGCGAGATTATCTATGATCGAAGAACCGGCGGCAAGAATGCCCTCGCCGAGAGCCTGAACCAATCGTCCTGCACATTGTATCAGTGCCGTTTTTCCATTGATGAACGCCGTGACGAGCACCGTGATGACCTGCTGCGCCTTGTTTACCAATTCAGGCATTGCGGAGACAAGCCCTTGAGTGAAGGACTGCATCGCCTGAATGGCGCAAAGACCGATCTGCGGCACGGCTGTCAGCAGTCCGTCAAGCAATGCGTGTGCAATCTGGATTGCAGCCGCAGTCAGATCAGGGATGCAGCTAACCAGCGTCGTTGCCAAACTGGATACGAGTGACGTCGCTACATTGATGATCTGCGGCAGCTGCTGTCCAAGCACCGTGACAAGCACTGCAATCAACTCAGGAAGCGCGTTCGCCACAGCCTGAACAATGGACGTAGCCGCTGATAAAAGCTCCGGAAGGAGCGTTGCAACGAGCGAGGGAAGCCGTCCAATGATTATCGGTGCCAGTTTGTCAATCAGTTTGGCAACGCCGGCAAGTGCGATTTCAATGCGGGGAATGATATTCTCGGCGAATGCTCCAACGGATTCTATCAGTCTGTTGAGAACGAGATCGAAGTCCTGCGTATCGTCCGCCATGGCTGTCAGCATATTCTGCCATGCAGCTTTCATCATGGCTGCGCTGCCCTGAATGGTCGTCGCTGCTTCCAGCGCGGTTGTGCCGGTTATGCCGAGATTTTCCTGGATGACGTGGATTGCCTGATAGACGTCATTTAGATTGCTGATGTCATACTTGACTCCGGAAATCTTTGTGGCGTCTGCAAGCAGACGTTCCATTTCCTTCTTTGTTCCGCCATAGCCGAGCTTCAGGTTATCCAGCATTGTGTAGTTTTGCTTTGCGAAGCCCTGATATGCGTACTGAATGGCTGACATATCCGTGCCCATTTTATTGGCGTTGTCGGACATGTCGTTGATTGCCATCTCAGTGACCTGCGCTGCTTTTTCCGTGTCCCCGCCGAGCGATTGCAGCAGCGAAGCCGCAAAACTCGTTGCGGTTTCCATGTAGTCGTTCGCGGACAGTCCCGAAGTCTTATAGGCGTTTGCGGCATATTCCTGAACGGTATCCGCGCTGCCTTTGAACAGCGTTTCCACGCCGCCGACCAACTGTTCGTAATCTGCATAGCTGTCAACGGCGGATTTTACCAGCTTTACAACACCTGCCGCCGCAGCGGTAATTGCAGCGGTACCGGCTTTCGCGGCGGCAGACAACGCTTTCTGGGCAGTGCTGCCAAGCCCTTTTAGTCCATCCTCCAAGCCTTTGCTGTCTAATTTGGTGTCAATCAGGACGCTTCCGTCGGCCTGAGACATACAATCACATCCTTTCGGTCAGGTGATTGCACGGCTCAAAGGCTCAATGTGCATAATCAGCGCTTTTGTTTTCCGTTTACGATGATAATTTCAAATTCTTTGCCACAGCCGCGGGTACACTTCACGAAAACGCCGCGGCATTCTGCTTTGTTGTCGTGAAGCGCGAATTTGGCTTTGCAGTAGGGGCATATGACCCATGAACGGCGAAGCGCCGGTATCTGTGGGGATGAGTAATCAGTCATAGCATAATCCTCCCGCGAATGCGCTGCCGGCGTTGTTCACTTTTTCCTCGACCGTCCGCCCATCAGGGAGCGCATATCTGCTCTTTAGCGCGGCATAGTGAGAACGCATTTCCTTGTCGCTGATCTTTCCGAGATCCATAGATCGATAGCTGATGATCTTGCTGATCTGCTCATCATCGTGCAAGCCCTGAAACATCGCGGTAAATTTCCACCAATGCAGATACTCAACGTCCTGTAAATCAACGCCATACTGCGACTTGAAAGCGGCATAGATCAACGGTCCATCAATATCATAATCGAACACGCGATCATCCGCCGCTTTTTCGGGTTCTCTTCTGCTTCTGCGCTTCTGCGGCTCATATCCGCATCGGTAAAACCAGAGTATTTCGTTTATGGCGCTTTCCAGATCATCGGGTATTTCCTCGGAGAAAAAGATATCCAGCGTTTGCCGGATGATGTCTTCGTTGCCCTGCGATTTATCGTTCATCATCATCTCGAAGAGAACGCCGGCGCGAAAATCGCTGTTGATGGAATATTCCCTGCCTTCGACTATGACAGTCTCCGGCAGGGGATCGACAAGGATATTGCAAAGCCGGTCAGCCACGGCGATACTGAGCGCTTCTCCGCTGTGCGCGATTCCCGCTATATTTGCCGGCAACGTTCTCGCGGCGGGTGTTGATGGCGGTGCTTTGCGCGTCAATAAACGCAAGGAAAGATTCAAAGGCGTTGTCGCAGTTGATTATGCTGCACTTCGCGCCAAGAATGGCGTCGCCTGCGCCATCGCCGAGCAGATCGTCGTAGAAATCGCGGAACATCTTATCGTATGCCCTGACGCGTTCACTGGGCGTACCGTCTTTCTTCAGCGCCTTCTCCGCATCGTCAAGTCGTTCCATGACGGCTTCGTAGTGTTCCAGAAATTCGGCGTCGCCAATGTCCAGCTCGAAAGAGCTGTCATTGTACTCCCAGATCAGGTTGATCTGCTGCGGCTCAGTATTGACCTTCATAGGGTTTTCGTTGGTCTGGCTCATAGGCTCAATCCTCCTTTAATCGATCAGATGTTAGATCAGGTGTCAGCGGTGAAATCGGTGCCGTCGAACTTGCCCGGGGTAATATCGCCAACCGCCTTGAAACTGCCGGAATACACCAGCGCGTCCGTACCATCGCCCTTCGCGTCGGGAATGATGGCGTATGTGCGCTTGTACGCTTTGTAGGAAGCTGCGCCGCTGGTGCTGCTGTTCTGGAACTCATTGACGTTCAGGATTTCCACCTGTGCGTCCGTGCCGGTCAGTTCCTTATCGGTGACATCGGCGATCTTCGAGATGACGGCGTTCTCAGTATAGGTATCGGTGGTGTAGTCGATCTGGGTTGCATAGCCGACGACGTCGGTACGCTCGGTCTTCTCATGAACGTACTTGCGGCTGTACTCGGTCGGGTTCTTCGCTTCCTTGAGACTGGTGAAGCCCTCGCCGATCAGCGACCACGTCGGAGCGGCAGGCGTTCCGGTGTTCATGTACGACTTAAACTTGTATCTGAGGACAAGTTCAGAAGTGTTTTCAGGCATTTCGGTATCCTCCTTTACGCGGATTGTCTGTAACGCAGAGAGAATACCGTTTGGTAATCCTCTGTGTCATCGTCGAGTAGTGCAAGCGCCGTTGTGGTGCTCTGTTCAATTTTAATGGCCGTGCGCCGTCCGCTCAGTGAGGGCAAGGCGCTGTTTTCAAGCCAATAGGCAAGCTGCTCAAGTGTGTCATACGCAGACAGCTTTTCGTGCGTATCGGTCTGTTCACTCCGCAGATAGACAGCAAAGGAAAACAGACCGATGAAAGAGCCGTCAATATACCTCCGCTCTACGCCTGAACCAGCCAACGGTTGGAGCATGATCGCAGGAGATTTTTTCGGCAGCTCTTCCATCGCGAAGTTGCAGGGCTTGTCCGGCCAGCTATTCAGGTGGTGCAGCATATCCTTCGCTACTGTTACAGTATCGGCGGGCATCTTATCACTCCTTCATCATCCCTTTCGCGCCCTTGATCCACTTGGTCTTATTCGCAGCCTTGGCCTTCTCAAACCATTGACGGCATGCCTGCGGATGCTTGGCCTTGGAAAAATTCATGTGTCCGTAGTAACACTTGGATGCGTAAGGCGCATTGTAGATAACGCGACCGCTACCGACGTCCGTACCTCGGATGCCCGAATTGCGGAGGTTTCCTGTTCGCATTGGGACATAAGGATCGGAATCTTTCAGCACTTCGTTGTCAAGCCATTTTTGCGCACGCCGGTATTTTTCATTGAATCGGTTCAGTGTGAACTCGGTATTGAGTTGAAGTCGCATATTCATTCCGCTCATTGCGCATGCACCTCCCAATGCCACATTCGATTCGAACCGGCTTTTCGCCTATAAACCTTGGTAACTCGTCGGCTTCCGGAAGGCGGTTTCGGTAGTGTGGTTGCGTCATAGGGAACGACGTAGAGCTTCTCTGAAATATTGATTGGCGTTGTATCGCCACGGGTTACGTAGAAAATGCGCTCACAAGCCGTTGCAACGGTCTTTGCAGCCCCATCCTGCGTCATGACAGATTTCCCATCGAAGATGAAAAGCGTCAGCGTATCGCCTGCGGAGAGGCTCCCCTTGCTCATATTCGTTCCGGTAGATATGCGGCAGAAAACCTTCTCCAGCAGGTATGCGCCATACTGCATTATTCCATCATCGTTTTCGCCGAGCGGCACGAACAGCGTAGCGGTATCTTGAAGCAGTTTATTGGAAGCCATCGTCAATCACCGTCCCTGCGTATACCCAGCGCGAAGTCAATCCGGCGGCTTGGAGCAGCGCATACGCCAGTTGCGGAATGCGGATGTCTCCGAACCAGAGTCCTGTGCCTTGACCTGCGGAATTGCCGTTGCTTACGCTGTAATCCCCAAGACTTTCAGAGATGACGGAAGAAGCTGAAAAGCCGGTTATGGCATCAATGCCGCCGTTGGCATCCAGCGTTTCCACGATATACGCACACGCCTTTTTTACCTTGGAAAAGGCGTCAGAGGATTCGTCCAGCATATTCACCGGCCTACTCACGATGCTGTCGATTACGTCCGATGCGACCTCTGCGAGACGTGCAAACAGCGCTTCCGCAACGGTCGTTCCATGAAACGTGGACGTATAGTAGCTATAGTCGATGTATGCCATAACAGCCTCCGTTACTCGTTGGTCTTTTCGCTCTTTGCCGTAGACTTGAGCTTTTTGTTTTCGGCGGTCAGCGCCTTGATTTTCGCATTCGCTTCATCCAGCGCAATGGCCAGCGCGGTGTCATGCGCTTTTACCTCAGCCAGCTCGCGCATGGCCGTTGCATAGTCGAGGGCTTTGCCGCGCGTGATCTCCTTGCCGCGATCGTCAATGACGGAGTATCCATTTCCGAGATACTCCGTCACAACAGCGTCGTCAACGATGAGCTCGCGCCCGCCACGTTTTACACGCGTCATGATCAGTCACCTCCAGCTTAAGCCTTGGAGGTGATCGTGCCGCTGCCGGAAGCATACACGCGACCGTCTGCATCGGTGACGAGGATCGTTGCCTTGTGACCGTTGGTGATGTTCAGCACGGTGGTATTCGTGCCGTCCCATTCTGTCCAGTCGGCACTGTCCGCAGCTACCTCGCCATAGTTCAGCGCCGTCGGAGCGGTATCCGCAGCTGCAGCGTAGAAGTAGCGCGAACCCTTCTTCACGTTCGTGCCGGTCGGCGCGGTAATCGTGATCTTGGTATCGCCGGAGGCGGCGGTGCCGGCAGCGGAGGAGAAGGTTACAGCGTCAGCGTCTTCGCCCTCAACAAAGAAGTCGCAGCCGTGCTGCTTATTCGGCAGGATGAATACGTCCTCGAAGGATTCCTCGAAGTATTCATACTTGCCCTGCGAACCGGCAGACGGCGCGTCCAACTGCGCGAAGTCGTAGACTTCAGGTGTAATGACGCAGGTCGGATGGCAGAGGAACATGCTGATCTTCTTGGCAGATGCGCCGCGCACCGCGCCGACGGTGAAGTCGTACACCGTCCACATATTGTCGGAGGGCACTTCCTCGATGGATACAGAGTCGATAGAGGTCAGCGCACGCTGAATGGAAGCCGGAGCAGTGCCTGCGATGTTCTGCTGACGATACCATGCCGTCGCGCCCTTCAGAATGGTGTTCACAGGCGGGGTCACATAGAGAATGCGACCGGTCGCCGGAACGTTTCGTTCGGTGGCCATCTCCATCATCAGGTCGAAGTAGGACAGGATGTTCTGAGTGGTCAGCTTGCCGGTCAGCGGAACGCGACCAGCGTCAGACCAGTCGGCAAACATGGTGGAGATCAGATAGCGATCCTTCTCCGGGAATTTCTGGCTTTCGTTCATCACGCGCGTGATGTTCTGAATGCTCAGAACCTCATTCGTTTCTACGATGTCGCGCGGATGAATGAAGTCGGACCAGACGCGATGGTTGCGCAGGGAAAGCGCCGTCCAGCTATTGGAATGGCGCTGCACGCGGTTGATAAAACCGTTGCGATTGCCGTCAACGCGGCCGGTCACAGAGACAGAGGGGACTTCGATCGTGTGCGCGTTTGCCCAGCGATAGTCGCCCTCCTGCTTGCGGGCAAAGAGCGCGCCGAAGTGCAGGACATTCGGGTACTGCTGCGAAAGCGCCTGACAGTACTGGGTTGCATAGTTAGCCATAATGTTTCACTCCTTACTTGGTCGTTGTGCTTCGCACGGGCGTAAAGCTCATGCTGAATGGGTTGGCGTTTCCGCCGCCGCTGTCCCCATTGTTGATGGGATTGGTGAATTTCGGCGGATTGCCAGCGGGAGGATTGCCGCCGTCAGGCTTGTTTTCCGTCTTGAATGCATCAGGATTATCCTTGCGCATCTTCGCAATGGTCGCATCGGCGTCAGTAAACTTGCCGTCCTTGAATTCCAGACCGGCGGCTTCAAATTCCTTCATGGCTGCGCGCTTGGCAAACGCAGATGTAAACTCGATCTTGCCGAAGATCCCTTCGATGGCATGAGCTCTTGCCTGATCATCGAGGCTCTTCTGGAGCTTGGCAGTATCTTCGTTGTACTTCGTTTGCAGTTCGGAAAGCTGCTGCGTCAGGGCAGAATTGTCGCCAGCCGTTTTCTTGATGTTGGCAATATCCTTGTCCCGCGCGGCGACCTGTTCTTTCAGGCCGTCGCGCTCGGTGGTGAGTGTCCTGATGGTTTCGTCGCGCTGTGCAACGATCGCTTTGCTGGCATTCACGTCCTCGCCGTTCATGGACATTACCTGGTCTACCTGCTCGTCGGTCAGTCCGAGTTTTCGTAAATCCTCTCGCTTCATGGTTTTCCTCCTTTAATCTTTCGCGCTACGCTTTGGTGACGCTGTTCTCGATCAGCCGTCGCTTTGCGGATGACGTTCCGCAAGTCGCATTTATTTCAACGGCAGAAGCCGGTGAAACCAAAACAAAAAGCCCGCCACAGCTAATGCATATGGCAGGCAATGATGAGAAAAGGTTATTCAGTTGTCCATTTATGCAGGCACCTTATTGGCAACGACACGTTTGACCGAATGCCAACATAATCCACTTGCACATCGCTTTCCACGATGATTTCATCAGTTCCGCGCTTGAAGCGCTGGCGAATGCTTCCATCAACGTCTGTGAGTGGTTCGTCAGAGGGAACAAAGTGAAGCGCTGATTTGACAAAATCAACAGCCTCATAGAAGATGTCGGAAGCTGCCGCATCTGCGACCGTATACCCATAAGTCATCTTCTCATTCCTCCAATCCCAGTTCTTTATTGACCTTTGAATTCGTTTTCGTAGAAGTTTTCAGGATGTCCTGAATCGCTTCTTCTCTGGTCATGTGCTTGTCGTTCATCTTGTGCTTGATAAGTTCTTCGAACGTTTTGTTCGGACTGTCACGATCAAGCTGTTTCCGAGTTTCTTGATCTTCCATGAAATCTCTTGTCATAGTACGAAACGCATTTCGCAGTTCACACGCTTGACGAGCTTGATCTTCAAGCGGAAGCGATTTGTCAATCAATTCAGGTATGCGTGCGTCATGCTCCTTGTACCACTTGCGAGCCGCAACATTTGAAAGTGAGAACTTATCCGGCACTCTCTCGTCTATTGTTATTTTACCATATTGCGTCTGCAAAGTAAAGCTGGTCGACTTTCGATTTGCCCAAACGGCTTTTGCGGAGGCGCTCCTGCTGAAGCCATACGTCGTGACGCGAGTTGAATCATATCGCAGGCCGGTTTTCTCGCAGAACTCCATCAATTTTACTTCACGACGCTTCAGTTTGACAGATGCTGCTGAAAAGTCCCGTTCCAATTTCTCTGCCAAATCTTCGGATGACTGCTGTATCGCTGCATTGATCGTCTGACATTGCCGCCTTGATTCGCGTACTCGTCTTTCAAGTAGTCGCTGCGTCTGCGTCATCTCGTACAATTCATTGTTTGATATGCCAAGGCGCTTTGCAGGGTCGTGTTCAAACGACGGCGTTGAAACGCCTTCAAGATATGGATAGAAGTTATGATAGCAATTCCAGCCACAGAGCCCAGGACCTGTGCCATAGCCCGTTTCCTTGTAGAAATCTTTATACTTGCCACGTTTTCCATTCAGGCAATATATCCTGCCTTGCCACTCAGCGTGCTCTGGACGTGCGCCTGCGTGCGAAGTAACTTCGACGAGATCGCATTGCATGTCCTGTGCCCTGGCGAGTTGCAGTTGCGCTGTTGTCTGGTTCAGGCCTGTCAATAACGCACGGCGCGAAGCGGCTTCAAGGCTGGTATGCGTTCCGCTATCATAGACGTAGGCGCGATATCCCTTTTCTCCAAGCTGATTGATGCAGCGTCTTGCGGCTTCGTCGTAGGAATATGCACCGGACATGACCTGCATATACGCTTGGTCAAGGGCATTCTGAATAGAATGCGAAGCGTCGCGTGCCGTAGTCATCGTGAGATTGTCCATGAGTCCATTTGTTTTCTGCACGCCTGCGACAATAACGTCCATCAGCGCCTTGGAAGAAGCGATGGATGCAGGGTGCATACCTGCGGCACGATAGATCGCATCATCAAAAGCCAGTGCTTCCTTGCTCCCGAGGACGAATATAGTTTTGATGCCTCTTGAGGTTTTTTGTCTGCACTTTTTGAGCATGCGATTGCACATATCGAATGCAGCGGACGCTTCGCGAAGCTTCATCGCCTGCCATTGCGAAGTGTCGGAATACCGACCCATCTTCGCAACGCGAGCTGCTATGTCTGCCGTTATATCTGCTTCCAGCTTGGCAAACAGCTTCGCCACATCCTCAGCGCAGCCCGCGAGGTAAGACGGATCAAGCATCCTTTATCACTCCTTGATTTCAGGATTGGGCTCAGGCTCAGCAAACGCTTTGGCAAATCCCATGATATCGTCATCGCTCGAAATATTGTTCTTGTCGAGTGTGGCTCTTGCCTTTTCTTCCGTTTCGCCATACCATTTGACACGGTATTCCCACGGCAGCATAAGACCATCACGCACGTCGGCGCGATCCTTTTCACGCTCTGTATCCGTGTCAACCACGATGCTGTCATCCCAGACATAGGCAACGTTGTAATCGCCCTCAGGCGCAAGTCCATACAGCGTAGCCAGCGAATCAACTGCCTTGGCCAGATCGTCCAGCGATCGCTCAAGACTTCGTTGGATCGACGTGACGGTTGCGTAGGAGCGCTGCCTGGACGTTTTTAATTCCGTCGCGGTTCGCGCCTGTTCGTTCACGTCGGAAAATGTTCCTCGCGCCAGACCGCAGGCGTCCTCGATGCGCATCAGAATGTTGTTCAATCCCTGTCCGTAATTGCTATCGCGTAGCGATGGCGCGAATGTTTTCATCAGATTCGAAGCGTCAGATGCCGAGGACGAACTGATGATGCCATTCATGCGGAACAGACGCTCTTTGCCGATGGGCAGCACCGGCACCAGTTCGCCGTCTCTTGTCTTGACGTGCTTGAACGCATCTGCGCTCGCATCGATTGCCATCTCGCCACCCTCATATTCCCACATGAATCGCTGCCATTGCCGATCCGCCTCTTTCAGCAGCCCGGAGCTGTCTGCCCGTGCAAAAACGGAAACTCCCAACTGTGAATGCTTGTCCACAACATTGCCCTGCGGAATTTTGAAATAGGCGAATAGCGGAAAATCGACATTTGCAATATGCGTCTCCGGTTGAATATCCGTCCATTCTTCAACCTCGGTCAGCGGAATATCCGTCCCGATGTCGTTGTCCGCATAACTGCGATAGGCACGGTTTGTGATGATGTAATCGTCCTTTTTGATGTCGTGTCGCTCCATACGCGTGAAAAACTCATGCGCCGTTCGCTTACGCTCCATAAAAATCGCACTGCGGATTTCGCCGCGACTGTTGAATGTCACAGGATAGAAATCATCAGCCTGCACATAATCGAGCGCCACTTCCTTGCCGGATACATACGGTTTGAAAACCAGCCCACCCAGCGCACAAGCGTATTCCGTCTGCACCTGAATTTGCGGCATAATCCCATCGAATACCTTCCTGATGAAACCAGCTCTTGATGGAATCGCGTCGCTCGTGTCGGACGTTCCATTCGAATGAGGATCAGTCACTGTCAGTTGCATTTCCAGTGTGACGAGTGTGGAGATTTCCCGTGCAATGGCAGAGGGCAGACCGATGCTCTGACTGTTCTTTTCCAGCCACGGCGCTTTGTTCGCGTATAACCGCGCCCATCGGTCAATGGCAGTCGCCATTTCATCGGTGATGAACGTAGACACAAGCTGGGAATTTTGAAATGCGGTCTTTCCAAACAATCTTTTCACCCTCTCCACTATGTTTGTGATAAAGCCCATGTGTTAACCTCCTACATTGCCAGTCGCCAGCGGTTTACAACAGTACGCAGCAGATAGCGGCATGCGTCCATCGCGTGATCGCCAACTTTGACCGGCTTTTCCTCGCCTCGCTGTACAGCTTTTTCATCCCAGATATACGCCTCGATCTCTCGCAAAAAAGCAACGCATCGGGATTGATTGACACGTAGCTTGCGCTTGCGGATAAAAGTTGACATATACCGTATACCGTCGAGCACGTCATTGTTGGCCTTGTGCACGCGGTAACCTCTGTTGGTCAGCTCTACGCGAAAAGATTCGGCGGATGGGTCGAGAACAACCTCTACGCTAAGATCGTGCCCGACAAACGCTTCGAAATCATTCGCATATTCGCTGTCTGTTTTTTGTCGCTGGGTCTTGCGGCTGTCGTAATAATACTCGTTGTCAATCCAGAATGTATCGCCATCATCGTAGACGTCGAGAAACACCATCGGATTTGTCGTGCCGTAGTCGCAGGCGATGTAGCGTTTGCATTTCCATTTTTCGCGATATAGCTCGATCCACTTCGCGTCGTTATCATCATAACGATTCTCGTCAGACCACATATCATAGATCAGCCCATCGGCGGAAACCCATTCGCCGAGTATATAACGGCGATAGAACGTTCCAACGTACATATTCCGGTATCGTTCTTTTGTCTTTTCTGACAGCGACAGATTATCGTCCATCGTGAAGTGCAAGTACAGCAGCCTCTTGTTCTTGTACTGATTGATCCAGTTCAGCTTGAAAAAGTGCATGCGACTGCTGGGGTTACAGTTGAACCAGAGTTTGGCACCTTCGACGGAGCATCGGGACGTCGCCTGATTGACAAAGGATTCCGGCATCAGCACAACTTCGTCCAGCAGGATTCCCGCCAGTGTAATACCTTGGATGATGTCCTGCGAAGATTCATCTTTGCCGCCAAACATATAGAAATGGTTGAGCTTGCCTTGCCATGTGATAACCAGGCAATTTTCGGAACGCTTATCCTGTACACGATAACCGAGTATGGGCAATATCTTCACCAAACCATTTATGACGTTGCGCCGCAAACTGCCGATGCTCTTTCCGCATAGGCCAAACTGCTGCGCGTCAAAACTATCCATCGCCCACATGACGAAGGACAGCGACATTGAAAGTGTCTTTCCGGAGCGAATCGCGCCATCAGCAATGATGCCATCGTAATCATGATATGGCGATTTCTCTCGCCACCAGCGGAGAATCTGCATTTGCTTATTGGAGAACGTACAGAAGTGAAACGACTCTTTTCGGATCATGCGTTTTCCTCGCTTTCTGCACCCTCCGTGTCGTTGATGTTGAGCGGTACATCGGAAACATCCCAAATATCTGGCCGCGCATCGTCCAGCGCTGCAATGAAGCCGCTATCATTGTCTATTTGCTCTACTCCGCTTTCAATGCGCGCTTTCTGCTTTGCCAGCAACGAAGCAGCGTCAAGTCCAAGGTCTTTGCTCATGACTGTAAAATTTCTGATGACCTCAGAAATATCACTGATGATGTTTGTTCTGAGCGGAACCTTTATGGTGCTGCCATCATCATTCTCTATTTCCTGCGTTTTGACAGTTTCTCGAATGATACGTGTAGTAGATGTCGATGTCGGAAAGGCTTGTATCTGCTTGAGGATTAATGCTAACGCAGCTTCGCCGATGTCATCATGGAGTTCAGCCATACGTGCCAGCTTCGCCGCCTGTTGATTGGCGAGTTTTTCGGTCAGTTTTGATTCCATTTTGATACCGCACATTTGCCTGGCATCGCTCCATTTTTCAGAAGCCGCTCTCTTGGAAATCGTACTGTAAGGAACTTTATGTTTCTTTGCCATATCACGAAGCGATATTCCGCCCCTGATATACTCAGCTTTTATTCTCTTCCAATTCGGCGCATTTGCTTTGTTTCCCACACCACCACCCCGATTATTGTTTGATGCGTCGTTCCGCGTGTTGCAACGGGCTTACTGCTTGTTTCAGCACGACGAACCGATTTCTCATAGGTTTGAACTGAAACGGCTGGAAACCATATTTCCTGCGATCTCCAGCCGTACTATCGATTTACACCTTCACCTGCATCTTCGCATGTGAATACTGCTTGTGGTCGCCGATCATCATATCCAGAAATTCTTCGCGCGTGAAATCCGACAGACGGAATACCTCTTCGGGCTTCATACCCATCTGCTTTGAGATCTCCTGCACTGTCTTTCCCTCGGCGATGAGCTTCTGGACAATAGCCTTCATCGGCTCCAGAAGGTGTGTGCCTCTGGCGCGGTTGTGCGTGATCGTACCAAACATATCGTCTGCTTCAGAATCATGCGCAACAATCACCACAGGGACTTTTCCGCCGAGCAGGCTCTTCAGCGGCTCACGACCAGCCACCGTCCAACGATGGAATCCGTCAATAATCGTGTAATCAGGCCGCACCACGATGGGCAGTGTCCAGCCGTTCGTCAGAATCGACTGGATCAGCAGTTGCAAATTGTCCTCGGTTACGCGATTCGGGTTGTAATTGTTCGCAGTCAGTCTGTTGCGGTCGACCCATTGGAGCGAATCCAACGGCGCGAACAAATTCATTTCAGCCATGCGATTCACCCCCTTTCGGGATGGATTCTTTGGCATCATAAACATAGTCGCCGAATACGCCGGTGTAGAGCGCGCGCAGCGTTCTCAGCTTCGGGTCTCCGGCAATCAACGCATCGTGCATCCGCCGGAAGTGTCCCGGCTGCATGAACGCGGAATTGTTGATGAAGAACTTCCGGTAATTCCGTGCAACGTTCTGCGTGCTGGGGTTGGTGAAATACTTCGAGGGATGCTTTATCAACATCTCTTCAAGCAGCGCTTTGTAATCCTTTGTGGGCGTGCCTTCGAGTTCGCGCCGTTTGCGCGTGCTGCGCTTGAACAATTCGCTGTCCCAATACAGCAGGGTCAAGTAGGCGTTGGGTTCGCGCCTTTCGATCTGTTCCCAGAGCTTCGCGTCGGTCTCCGCGATATGCCGCAGCCCTGCAATGCTCTCGGCTGCAAAGAAATTACACAGCCGCAGGTTGAACTTCGGCACGCCTACGCGGTAAAGGTCGATATACGATTCAGGAAAATCAAGCCGATACTCCTTGATGTACATCCAGATATCGCTGGTCTTCCAGTCGTAGATCGGGTAAATCTTGTTCCCGCCCGCAAGATTTCCGCGCGTCAGCTTGGTCACCGCGAGCACCTGCCGCCGCTGTACCGATTCGTCTGCTCGCAGGCCGATCATCTGGATGCCGTCGGCGGTAATCGTCTCGCAGAACGTCTGGTAATTCATCTCGCCGGGATAGTGAAGATACGGACTGCGCGTAATCGCCCATGGCGGCGGCTGGCGCACCCATTGTTCCTCTTTGCCCGGTTCAAAGGTAATCCATTCTTCATTGTTTTGCAGATGGTGCAGGATAGATACCTGCCGTACCGGCAGGCAGTACCAGCGGAACTCTGCGCCGGTAGAAGTAAAACGTTTCCGCCAGCGCAGCGCCATCTGATACATGGATTCATATATGGCCTCTTCGTCAATGAACAGCACCGTGAGCAACTTTGGGTCGATCTCTCCGTGCAGGATCAGATCATAGACAACATGCGCCATGCACAGACTGTCTTTGCCGGCAGAAAAGGCCATGTACACCCGGCATCCATTGGAGAACACGTTTTTCACGCGCGTTCTTGCAGCCTCAACCACACTCATGCTGCCCTCTATGGTTTTCAGTGGCATATCCGCTCACCTCACAACCATATCTTTTCGCCGCACTTCGGACAGATCAGAAATCTGCGCTGTATCGGCGTTGGCGTGTCAAAGCCCTCAATGGCGCCTGAAACAGACGTAGCTTCCGGACTATGCGATAGCGGGGCGTTGTCCTGAATCGTCTGGAATGGCCGTTGCAACGGCGTTCCTGCGGCGTTGGGAATGATCTGTTCCGCAGCGTCAGTAAATTCCGCATCCTGCCTTTCGTAGCGGACGGATGCCTGGGCGAACTGCTCCTTGTGCGCATCGCTGACGATGCCGTAGCCGTTGAACATATCGTCTGCGCTCTCTGCTTCGGTATTGAGCATCTTCAACAGCTGATCGTCATAGCCTGGGACGTCAACGTCAGCGCCCAACTCGGCAATGATCTGATCGAATGCGTCAGCGTCATCAATGCCAAGACGCTGGATCTGATTATCTGCCAGCATCAGCTTTTTCTTTTCAGCTGCGCTCAGATTGGGAATGACGTAGCAATCCGCAGTTTCTGCGCCCATGCGTTCAAGCGCCGTCATCAGGCCGTTGCCGACCAGCACTGTGAAGTTCTCGTCAACGACCATCGGGCGCGTCTGACCGAACATCTGTACGGAGCGCACCAGTTCTCTGATCTGCTTCTCCGGATGAATGCGGACGTTCCGCTCCGGTCGTTTCAGATCGGCGATTCGGATCGTCGAAATCTTCATGCGTCCGTCACCTCCCTCAGGAAAGCGGCGGCGCTCGGAATCTTTTTCGCGGCTTCAGCGATGATCGACGGGTCGATGGCGTACACCTCGCGATAGCCCTGCCCCAGTGAAACGCAGCGATCGCGCTCCGGCCATGCGTGAGTACCCTGAACGAACCCATCCTTCCAACCGTAAATCGGCGGCAATGGCAGTTCGTTGTAGTGAATGTAACCGAGCAGCAGTTCGTGAGGCCAGTCGAAAATCGGCGCGTATCGCTTTTCGCCGGTCTTTTTCTCGATCAGGCCATCCTTGCCGCATACGTTGCCGTCAATCACCCGATGGCCGACAATCAGCACGTCGAGGCGGTGTGCGAAGTACATCTCAGAAAATGGGCCGCGCTGGTTGATGAGGTGCCACCGCTGACCACGCTCTCCCGTAGCGAAGATCATGTCCTGATGCTGCGCCAACCAATCCAGATCGTACCCAGTGTGCATCGGCTCGACGCTCTGAGGCTTGTGTTCCATACACCAGCGAACGAACTCAGGATAGTCCAGATCTGAGTATGCAAAGAATCCACGTTCGAGTCCTGCCTGCCGACAAAGATCGCCCAGAACAACGCTGTCCTTTCCGCCCGACCATGCGTAGGCCGCATTCCTGCCTTCGACAGCTTCACGGATGCGCTCAACCGCCCAATTGGCATAAGCTTCGACTTCCTGACGGGTTACGTATTCTTCGATGTGCTCCAGCGCATGCAGCCAGGTTGTATTATCCGAGGTCTGTTTTCTTCCAAGAACGCGCTTCATGCCGTCACCGCCTTTCGACGGTCAACAATCCACCAGATCAATGCCGCGGCAAACATGGCCAGCACCATCCAGATGCGCACGTTCTGCATCAGCGTCCACACGCCCATAACGCCCATCGGAACCAGCAGCTGCCATGATGCAACCGCTGCAATATCCACGATAACGCCGAGCTTCTTTCCGAAGTTGACCATGGAGCCGTACAGGAATGACGACAGCGACGAAACCGCCACCAGCGCCACCAGCACGCCCTTCAACAGATCCACAGCGGGGGAGTAGGTGGTGAACGCTCCGGCCAGCACGAACAGCAGATAGAAGCCGAAGAGTAATCCGCCCATGATGAACGGGCGCGTCATGCTGATCTGCTTCGTTCCGTCTTCATTCTGCTCATTGTAATCGAGCAATTCCCAGAAGGTGGGATAGAAAAACGCACCGAATGCCAGCGTCACGCAGAGCCAGCCTTTCGCCCTGATCTGCACCGGGTCGATCTCCGTGGAGATTCCGTGTACACCGTTGGTCAGCATGGAGTAGACGACCAGCAGGGCAATTAGCGCATAGACGGCCAGCCATGACATATTATCCGTCGCTACGTTTCGGAACGTCGCCTGTCTCAGATAGAAAACGATAAAGAAAATTGATAGCGCGTATACGATGACGTATGCCACCGTGCTACCGATGACGGTTGGGGCGAGCATCTCATAGATACCGTTCATGTTTACCCAAATCTGGAATACGCACATCAGCCCCATCAGAATTTGAACAGGCTTGCTCTTTGCCACGTTGCGCAGCTTCGGCATTCGTTGAGCAAGAAGCCCGAACACGATGCACGTCAGCGTATTGCCCAATGCCCAGAGCAGCCAGGGGAAAATACCGTATGTGTTCGCAATCTGCGAACCGACAATGAACGAACCCGCGCCCGCCCAGGTCGCCGCAATCGACATGGCGTACCAGAGCGGCGGGTTTGATTTGAATCTCAGCTTGATTCGTGAGAACACTTTTGAACCCTCCTCTTGTTGATCGGTCAATGCGAACTTGGCGGGTTCGCTTTGAGTGTCTGCGCCGGGAGCAGAGCGCAGAGCCGATTTTCCTCCTTCCTCACGAATTGCTATGGATAAAGATTCAGCAAAGCAAAACGCCCCGCCGTCGAAGGTGGAGCGTTGGGAAAACGTGCGGAGCATTTCAAGCGCACGAATTCACAATAAGATTTTACCACGGTAAAAAAGAACCGTCAAGGATGGCAAACGACAGCAAATCGGAAGCTTTTGTCAAGGGTTTTCAGCCTCGATCAAGTCAATCGCTGTTTTTGTTGCCTTCAACGCACCGGAGACTTTGCTCCGCAGGGACAGATGCTTTAGGCTGGTCGCGGACTGTAAACAGCACGCGACTGCTTTTCGCGCCATTGCCGCCACCTGAATGGCTTCAGCGGCAAGACAGACGGCGGCGTCTTCGATTTCAACCAGCGCCAGTTTGGCTTCGAGTGCATTGTCGTTTTTCACACAGCGCCATAGTGCGGCTGCGTCTGCCTGAATGATCTGAAGCTCGTCCCTGCTTTCGTCAATTTCTTCCAGCAGAACGGCGTAGCCCTCATGCAGTGAATGAAAATCTTCGTGTTCTTCTTTGGCTCGTTCCAATTCTATGGAAACAAGCTCTGTAATCTGGCTTTTTACAGCGTTCATTTTGCGCACCTCCTATGGACAATTTCACAGCGTCCGATCCTCGCCGCCAGCTTTTGCGCCGTTGCCTTGTGTTCAAATGCAAGCGCGTCCTGCCAGTGTGTTCCCCAAATGCACGTTGGTACACCGCATTCTCCGGGGCAGTGACCAAGCAGCCACAGATGCTCTGTTGGATTGTAAATGAAATACATGGGCTCACCTCACAAAAAACAGCAGGTATAGCTTGTAAAGTACCGCCGGATAGGCGATCCAGACGAGAACGATTGCCGACCATTTCAGGAATCGTTCTGATCGGGCGGGCTTCGTGGAGTTCACAGGCATTGGCTCCCATGCCTCATAACCGCCGCCTGCCTTGCACTCCTGCTCGACGTTCAAACGGCAATCGACACCGCCGATGCTATGATTGCATCCTTCGCACGGACAATGTTTCATGGTTTCTTTGCCTCCTTTCCTGCAAGCAGGCCATCGAAGATGCTGATCTGCCGCATGTTCTTCGGCGTTTTCTTCTGCTCGCCCATTGCTCGGAACGAGCGATAGGGGAAAAGCGGGCAATCTCGGATATTGCAGCGGTCAACAAGTTTCTGGCTGTTGCCGCTGCAATCGAGGCACTTCAGGCGTACTGCCCGCTGGACGTCTTCAAGCTGCGGGTTCATTGGCGAAGACGTAGTGTTTCCAGCCCGTGAGCAAGCTCCTTGGCGTGTTTGCAGATGTTATTCATGCTTGATCTCCTATCGTTCCATTTCTCTCGGAATGCCATGAGCTTTTCGGGATCGTCAATCATTTCGACCGCCAACATGTACTGGCGATAATCTTTGAAACCACCCAGCATAAGGGATTGCAGGGCATCAACAATTTCCACGTTATGCTTGTTGATGAAGTTCTCAATAGAATCACCGAACCGCTCTTTGTACTCCTTGGCCGGATCTTCCATGAAAGCAGGGATGCCGAAGTAATCATCGCCATCTTCCGGCTTTGCTTCATACATGGACGAAATCAGCCACGCCGTCGTAACCGCGACGGGAAAGCTGTCTGCCTGAAAAACGTAGGGGTCACTCGGATTTATCAGTTCATACAACATCGTTCACATCTCCTTTTGTTGCAGGCTATCTACAATCGCCGTGCGGCTGATCAGTTCATTCTTTTTACTCATTGTCGAGCATCCTATTCCATCCATCAAACAAAGCTATCCTGTGTTTCGATCTTATTTGACTTTTCCGGCAGGAACAGCTCAGGATTATCCAGAATGACCATGTGCAGTGCATTGGCAAGTTCATCGATACGCTTTTCATCGTGGTTTTTATAGCCGAGGAACTCGAAAACTCCGTGCAACATTTCGTGTAGCAGATCTGCCTCCATCTTTCTCGGAGCGTTGGGGCAGATGCGGATCACCAGATCGCAATAGTCGATTTCGCCAGAATAGCGCGCAGAGCCGAGCGAAAGGTTCTTTGTTTCCTCCACTGCATACACCTTTGCGCCAATCTTGATCTTTTCAGGGATTCTCATAACGTCTTACACCTCCCACGGAAATTCTTGTCGAAAACCTGCGCCCATCAAGCTGCGCAAGCTGTCTTTCATGAAAAGCGGTTTTCTGCATCTTCTGCACTCTGCGGCGATTTCGTCAATCCATTCCTTTTGAGGCGCAACCTTGTCTTTTCGACTGCCGGTTTCTGCGCCGACAATCACCCAATCAGGCATTACCCGCATAGTTCCGAGTGGTTCCATTCCGATAGGCTCAAGGATCGGTTCTATGGAACAGAACGTATGCGGATTGTCGTCAGGCATCCGACTATAATAGAATGGATCGTTTGCGTTCGTTATTGTAGACCCATACCAGAAGGAATCGCGGACGCGCAGGATGCCGTTTCTGTACAGTTCCACATATCGTTTCGGGTTCTTGGTGAGGAACAAATACCGATGCTGTGGTGCTGCCTCGCAAGCCTCGAATACCTGCTCAATCCATTTATCCGGCACCCACTCGCCGAACAGGTCTGCCATGCTGCACACGAAGATGGTGCGGGGCTTTGTCCAGCGGGCCGGAATATCCAGCCGGTAGCGATGAAAAGTCGGAGAAAAACTGAAAGGATAGGGGGCTTTGCTTACCCTGCTCCCCAGAACTGGGTCAATTCCATCGACTTTGGAAACAGGATTGTTCAGTTCATAAATCGGTCCTTTTCCGCAACCATCACGCACAACAACCGAATCGCCTACAAGGTCAAGGATGCATCCCCTAAACCGCTCTGCAATTTTCCGCGCATAGCAGTATGCGCATCCGTGCAGACAGCCGGTTACGGGATTCCATGATGAATTGCACCAGTCAATCTTCGTCTTGCTGCCCATACTCTACCTCCAAACTGTCATCGTCATAGAGAACGACACGAGCGCCGGTGCGAGCCAGTACAACGCCCTTCATCGTCGGCACATACAGCGTTCTACTGCTCATGTCGATTGCTATCCTCGTGCCCAGCATCTGCTGAAGCCGTGCTCCCGGCAGGCTCGGACCTGCCTTTGTTCCTCCGACCGTAAAAGAATCAACCACTCTTCGTTCCATTTCAGATCCTCCTCACTTTGCGGCTTTCAGCCTGTCCAGTTCTTCTAGCGTAATTTCCTTCCAACCTCGCCCATCTTTGGGCGTGGTGAACACGCGATTCGTATCCACTTTATCGCCCTCCGGCGTTCGGATGTAGTGAATATGCACCGTGTCGAAATCGCCGTTGCGCGCATCGAACAGGAATTCCTCGGTGTAAACCATGTACGGCTGATTCGGCGGGCAGTACGGCATGGCGATGGGGTACATTTCATCGACGATGCGGGTTGTTAATCCGCTGTGATAGGTGATTTCAGGGTCGTTCATGTTCACACCGCAGGCGCGTTCGTTGTCCTGGTATCGGACGGTTCCGTCCGGATATACGTCCTTCCAGAAACAGCCCATTCGTTTGCACTGATAAACCTTGATCCGATCATCTTCTCGCATGCCAAAATGCTCCGTCCATACATCCTCTGCATCCTCGATCGGTGTGAGCGGCTGGTGCTTGATTAGGCGATTCAAGATATTCCGCGTGACGCTGATGCTCATTCCGGAATGCCCGTCGCCGCAGAGCGATTTGTAGGCCTTGAGGGCGCTTTCATGGCAGGCCTTGATGTATTCATAGAAATCATCATTTTCGTTTTCGCGCGCTAACGCGATGCGAATTTCATTTTCTGCCCAGTCGATCATACTCATGTATTTTATTCCTCCTTGTGATGGTTTTCGGTATCACTCACATATGAGATGGCGGCTTGTGCCTGTTCCTCAAGAGACATTCGCTGGAATGCGTCCCAGCAATCCGGACAGAGAAAGCAGCCTTTTTCGAGGTAATACGTTTCGCCCATTTCGCGAAGTTCGTTAAGGTCGGCTGTGGTGAAAATATCGCCGCACCTCGCACACCTAACTTTGTTCATAGCGTTCCTCCAAAATCAAACATAATCTGACCGGCGTTCTTCTTGCCGGTGCTGATTGTCAATGCAGGGGTGTAGATATTTTTTGATTCTGGCACAGGTCTGCTTTCAAGCTCTCCGATGGCGTTTCCGGACAATTTCATTGTATAAAACCTT
>JABLTK010050283.1_pt1 | contig 38290 bp, 36 predicted proteins | sample 7160131 | NCBI WGS metagenome assembly JABLTK01 (sample SAMN14651221, study PRJNA627086) | human gut metagenome | isolation source: feces | host: Homo sapiens
ACGGTCAGAAAATCGAATTGAAGGCCAACGAAGCCGGCGTAACACCCAAGGAATTTGTAGATAAGGTAGCCGGACAGATTAAGGATATGTGCGACCTTTTGAACATTTCCTACGACCACTTTATCCGTACCACCGACGATTACCATGAAAAACAGGTACAGAAGATTTTTAAGAAATTGTACGACCAGGGCGATATTTACAAAGGCTCCTATGAAGGTTTATACTGTACCCCCTGCGAATCCTTCTGGACAGAGTCCCAGCTTGTGGACGGTAAGTGTCCGGACTGCGGCAGAGAAGTAAAGCCCGCCAAGGAAGAAGCATATTTCTTTAAGATGAGCAAGTATGCAGACCGCCTGATTGAGCATATCAACACCCATCCGGAATTTATCCAGCCGGTTTCCCGCAAGAACGAAATGATGAACAACTTCCTTCTGCCGGGGCTGCAGGATTTATGTGTCTCCCGTACCTCCTTCAAGTGGGGAATTCCGGTAGATTTCGACCCGAAGCATGTGGTTTATGTATGGCTGGATGCACTGACCAACTATATCACCGGTATCGGTTATGATGCGGATGGAAACAGCACCGATCAGTACAAAAAGTACTGGCCGGCGGATTTACACCTTATCGGCAAGGACATTATTCGTTTCCATACGATTTACTGGCCCATTTTCCTGATGGCGTTGGGAGAACCCCTGCCCAAGCAGGTATTCGGACATCCCTGGTTACTCATGAGCGGCGGCAAGATGAGCAAGTCCAAGGGCAATATTATTTATGCCGATGATCTGGTAGATTTCTTCGGCGTGGATGCGGTCCGTTACTATATGATTCATGAAATGCCTTATGAAAATGACGGCAACGCAACCTGGGAGCTTATTGCGGAGCGTACCAATACCGACCTTGCCAACACACTCGGCAACTTAGTAAACCGTACCATTTCCATGAGCAACAAATACTTTGACGGCGTGGTTGCCGATAAGGGCGCTGTGGATGAAGCACTGGATGCTGACTTAAAGGCGGTGGTAACCGGCACCTACGACAAGGTAAAAGAGAAGATGAGCACCCTGCGTGTGGCAGATGCCATTACCGAGATTTTCGGTATCTTCAAGCGCTGCAACAAATACATTGACGAAACAGAACCCTGGGTACTGGCAAAGGACGAAGCAAAGAGCGACCGTCTTTCCACCGTGCTTTACAACTTAGTGGAAAGCATTACCATCGGTGCCTCTCTTCTGCAGCCCTATATGCCCGAAACCGCAGAAAAGATTGTGAAGCAGCTGAATACTTCCGTAAGAGATTTCAGCGACCTTAAGAAGTTCGGTCTGTATGAGAGCGGCAACAAGGTAACGGCAGAGCCTGAAATTCTGTTTGCCCGTCTGGATATGAAGGAAGTGGCAAAGAAGGAAGAAGAACTGGCACAGGCCATGATGGCTGCCAAAGCAAAGGAAGAAGAGGAAGAAAAAGGCATTGATATCGAAGCAAAGCCGGAAATTTCCTATGAGGATTTTGCCGCTATGCAGTTCCAGGTAGGTGAAATCATTGCCTGCGAAGCAGTGCCCAAGTCCAAGAAGCTTCTTTGCTCCCAGGTTAAAATCGGCAGCACGGTAAAGCAGATTGTGTCCGGCATCAAGGCTTATTATTCACCGGAAGAAATGGTGGGCAAAAAGGTTATGGTTCTTGTGAACTTAAAGCCTGCCAAGCTGGCAGGGGTTCTTTCCGAAGGTATGCTGTTATGCGCAGAGGACGCGGAAGGCAATCTGGCACTGATGAAGCCGGAGAAGGACATGCCCGCAGGTGCGGAAATCTGCTAATCTGCAAAGCGGTTATGAAATGATGGACACGGTAATGTCCGGTATTTTATAGAGAAAGATGGGGTTATCTATGAAAAAAGAGGAGTTTACATTTGCGTCCCGGGACAATGTCACGAAAATCCATGCGGTCAGATGGCTGCCGGAGAGTGAAAACATTCAGGGAATTATACAGATTGTGCACGGTATGGCGGAATATGTGGAACGGTATGAGGAACTGGCGGAGTTCCTCACCGGCAAAGGCTATCTTGTGACGGGAGAAGACCACTTGGGACACGGAAAATCCGTGCCCGAAGGTGGGGTTAAAGGATATTTTTGCGAGCAGGATCCGGCTACGGTTGTGGTCAGGGATGTGCACAGACTGAAAAAAATGACGCAGGAGCTTTACCCGGGCGTTCCTTACTTTATCCTGGGACACAGCATGGGCTCTTTCATCACCCGAAACTACATTTACCGTTACGGCACCGGTATTCAGGGAGCCATCATTATGGGTACCGGTATGCAGTCCCCTCTGTACGTGTCTTTTGGGAAAGCCGTAACTTCCTTAGTAGGGGTATTCCACGGTAAAAATGTACCCAGTAAGTTTCTGGACAAGGTAACCTTCGGCTCCTACAACAAAAAGGTGGAGTCGCCGCGCACCGGCTTTGACTGGCTGTCCAGGGAAACGGAAAGAGTGGACAAATATATTGCGGACGACAACTGCGGCTTTTATTTTACACCAAACGGTTTCAAGACCTTATGCACGCTGGTTTCCCGTGCCTGTAGTATGGACAATATGAAGAAAATCCCCAAGGATCTGCCGCTGTTTGTGATTTCCGGTGAAGACGACCCTGTGGGCGGCTACGGAAAAGGGGTAAAAAAGACCTACAATGCTCTGATAGAAGCGGGCGTGGAGGACGTTACCTTAAAGCTGTACCCGAAGGACCGTCATGAGCTGATGAATGAAACGGACCGGTACGATATTATGAAAGATATTGAAAATTGGGTAAAACAACACCTTGTGAGATAAGGTCCCATTTGCTATAATAGTTTAATTAACATTTAGAACGGAATAAGGCTTTTGAAGGAATGGAGATTTATATGAGTAATATCCGGGATATTCCTTATACGATCAGATGGGCAAAGCCGGAGGACTGGCCGGAAACCATGCAGATGGTCTGGCGGACGTTTATGCGCTTCGAAGCAGCTGATTACACAGAAGAGGGCGTTGTTAATTTTCAGGATTTTCTGACAAACGGAAAGATTTACCAGATGTTTTTGAACGGGAGATATCCCATGCTGGTAGCATTGGATGGTGAAAAAATTATCGGAGAAATTTCTGTAAGAGGAAGGAATTTTATTTCTCTGTTATTTGTAGACGAAGAATATCATATGCAGGGAGTGGGCAGGGCACTGATAGAGACAATGGCAAAGTATCTCAGGGATGTCAGGGGAGAAATCTATATGTCTGTCAAAGCGGCGCCCTATGCGGTAGCTTTTTACCGCAAAACAGGATTTCATGCGTGCGCACCGGAGGAAAGCTTCTCCGGTATCCGGGTGACTTCCATGGAGAGATTTTTGTAGGAGGAAAGCACAAAATGAGTAGAATATTTGATATGGACAGTCCCTTGATGAGGATATTAAACAAGTTTGCGGATCTGATGTGGTTAAACATCCTCACCCTTATCTGTTGTATTCCCATTGTGACCATAGGCCCCGCACTTTCCGCAGCACATTATGTGGAGCTGAAAATGTACCGTAACGAAGAGGGATATATTACCAGGGACTTTTTTAAGGCATTTAAGGTGAATTTCAAGCAGGGATTTATTCTCGGCGTTATCAACCTGCTGCTGCTGACGATTTTCGTGACGGATATTTACCTTATGAATGAAAATTCCAATATCCATATCCCCGGGGTGGCGCAGGTTCTGATTATGGCAGCAGCCATTATGTACGTTTTTTATGTGGTATGGGTTTATGCCGTACAGGCAAAATTTATCAATACCATAAAAAATACCATGAAAAATGCTTTTGCCATCAGTATGATGAAGTTCCCCTACACCATAGCCATGGTAGTCTTATATGTCTGCCCGTGGGTGCTTTTGTGGATTTCCAATTTCTACCTGTTCCCGATAGTGTTCCTGTTTGGAGTTTCGGTGCCGGTGTATTGCAGTGCAGCCCTGTACAGCAAATTTTTCAAGCAGCTGGAGGAGAAAATTTTAGCCGGTCAGGAAGAGGAAAAGGAAAAAGAGACCTCAGGAGAGGAAAATGCTGAGACGGAGGAGGAAAAAATCTTCAGCGACAAGCCTATGTTTGAAGAGAAGCAAGGGGATAAATAATGAAGGATAACCGAATAGGTGGTTTTCTCTGCAGAAAGGTACTGCCTACAGCTGTTCTTGTGCTGGCAATTTCCGTTCTGCTGATTCGTTCCCTTTCCGTCAGCATGGAACAGGAGAAGAAAACGGTGAGGGACAATCTGGAGGCACAGGCGCTCGTTGCGGGGCAGCAGATTGATAAAACCTTTCGTTCAGCGGAGAAAGCCGTGGAGGTCATAGCAAAATACCTGGAATATGACAATGCCGGAGATGTGGACAAGGTAATGCAGGCATTCCTTGATACAACCGGTTTAGAGGATATTTTTATTTACGATATGGACGGAACCGGCTACCGTGCCGGCGGCGAGGAACTGACAGAAGAGGAAATGACACGGTATGCAAATGCTGCGGAGATTAACCGGGAAAGTAAACAGAACGGCAATATATATGCGGGCAGTGATTCTTTTTATGCGGCCGCTCCCATCGAAAAGGAGGGTGCAGTCACAGGGTATGCAATCTGTGCCTACGACAGGAACCTGATTGCCGGACAGAACATAACGAAAAATTTCGGCGGCAATGCCTTTTATCTGATTTTGAATAAGAACGGAAAAGTGGTGTATCTGGATGAGAGGGCGCAGGCAAAGGGAAATCCCTTCTGCGTAGCTTCCGATGATTACATAAAGACCCTGAGGACTTTGACGGACGACAGCTTTCAGACAGAGGTTTTAAAATCACAGATGAAAAACAATCAGACGTGCACGAAGGTGTATACTTACGGGGATTATTCCTATACCCTGTTTGAAGTACCGGTTCTGGACGACGATTATTTTCTCATTATAGGCGCTGAGCAGACTTATGTGAACGAGCAGGTGCATACAGGCTGGAGACCGCTGTATTCCATAGCCCTGCAGATTATGGCAGTCCTGTTAGTTTTCATAGTGGTTCTGACTATTATCGATGTGGTGGAAAAGAACCATGAAAATGAAAAAAAGAAAGCGTTAGAGGATAAAGCCGATACGGATCTGCTTACCACATTAAACAATAAGATTGCAACGGAACGGAAAATTAAAGAACATCTGGCAGCCCATCCCGACGAGATGGCAGTGATGTTCGTGGTGGATATTGATAATTTTAAGAAAATTAACGATACCATGGGGCATGCATTCGGAGACGAGGTGCTGAAGACACTGGGAAAGCATATCTGCGGAGAATTCCGTGCCAGTGATATTATCGGACGTACCGGCGGCGATGAATTTATGGTATTTTTATGCAACATGAAAGAAGATGCCATTATTAAGAAGGAAGCAAAGCGTCTGGAAAAGTTTTTCCAAAGCTTTCAGGCAGGCAGCTATGTGAAGTACTCCGCTACCGCCAGCATCGGCGCAGCCGTATATCCCAGGGATGCCCAGACCTTTGAAGGTCTGTATAGAGCGGCGGACCAGGCAATGTATGTGGCAAAAAAGAAGGGAAAGAACCGGCTGGCTTTTTATGGGGAAGAGAGTACGGAACCATAGGAACGGTTCGGCAGATTGTATACTAAAAGCGGTAAAGTTTGTACAAAGTGCCCGATTTGAACCGGAGCATAAGCAATTTTTACAAAGCCCAACGAAAACTTTGTGAAATAGTGTTATAGCAAGAAATGGAATTATTCGGTATACTAAAACAAGGTTAGGCCGAATGTATTTATTTGTACAGCAAGAAAGGAGTCATAAAATATGGCAAGTTTATCATTAAAAAATGTCTGCAAAGTATATCCTAACGGTTTCGAAGCAGTTAAGAACTTCAACCTTGAAATTGCAGATCAGGAATTCATTATTTTCGTAGGACCTTCCGGATGCGGTAAGTCCACCACTCTTCGTATGATCGCAGGTCTGGAAGATATCTCTTCCGGTGAATTAAGAATCGGCGACAGAATCGTAAACGATGTAGAACCTAAGGACAGAGATATCGCAATGGTATTCCAGAACTACGCTCTGTATCCGCATATGACCGTATTCGACAACATGGCATTCGGTCTTAAGTTAAGAAAAGTTCCGAAGGATGAAATCGATAAGATGGTAAAAGATGCAGCTAAGATCCTTGACCTGACTCCCCTTCTGGACAGAAAGCCTAAGGCTCTTTCCGGTGGTCAGAGACAGCGTGTTGCCATGGGTCGTGCAATCGTTCGTAATCCTAAGGTATTCCTTATGGACGAACCTCTTTCCAACCTGGATGCAAAACTTCGTGTACAGATGCGTATCGAAATCGCTAAATTACATCAGAGATTAGGTACCACCATCATCTACGTAACACATGACCAGACCGAAGCTATGACACTGGGTACCAGAATCGTAGTTATGAAGGATGGCGTTATCCAGCAGGTAGATACTCCTCAGAATCTTTACGAGAAGCCTTGCAACCTGTTCGTAGCAGGATTTATGGGATCTCCGCAGATGAACTTCTTAGATGCAACTGTAGAAGTAGCAGGCGATGTAGCTAACTTAAAGATTGCCGGTCACAGCATTCCTCTTCCTCCTGCTAAATCCAAGAAGCTGATTGACGGTGGTTATGACGGAAAGGTTGTTACCTTCGGTATCCGTCCTGAAGATGTATATGATTCCGAAATGTACATCGAAGCTTCTCCTAACAGTGTATTCGAATCTACCATCAAGGTATACGAATTACTGGGTGCTGAAGTATATCTGTACTTCGATCTGGAAGAGTTCCCTGTAACTGCAAGAGTAGATTCCCGTACCACTGCAAGACCTGGCGATACCGTAAGATTTGCTCTGGATGTTGAAAAAATTCACGTATTCGATAAGGATACCGAGCAGGTTATTACCAACTAATAAACAAACGCTTCGGGGGTGCATATGCACCCCCGTTTTTGCATTTACGGCTAATAGAAAGAGGGGATTTCGGTTTATGATTTCAAACCAGATTATTCAGACGAGCATTGACGAATTAAAAGCGATTACCAAGGTTGACCTTTGCATCTACGACATCACAGGCAGTCTGGTAGCGTCTACAGCAGAAAAAGGAAGCCTTTCCAATGACTTTGTGACAAGTTTTGCCCAATCACCGGCAGACAGTCAGGTGATTGGCAATGAACACCTGCTGAAAGTGCTGGATGAGGGGGAAGTTGTGTATATACTGGTGGCAAGAGGAACCTCGGACGATGTTTACATGGTGGGGAAAATCGCTGTCTGCCAGCTGCAAAATCTGATTATTGCGTATAAGGAGAAGTTTGACAGAAACAATTTCTTCCAGAACCTGCTTTTAGACAACCTGCTTTTAGTGGATATCTACAACCGGGCTAAAAAGCTGCACATTGAGGTCAGTGTACCCCGCCTGGTTTATTTGATTGAAACAAAATCGGAAAAGGACGGTATTGTCACAGAGCTTCTGAAAGGAATGTTTTCCGTACAGAACGGCGATTACATTACCTCTGTGGATGAAAGCAATGTAATTTTGATTAAATCCCTGGAGGATGGTTATACCCAGGACTCCCTTCTGGATATTGCCAACACCATAGTGGATATGATGAATACGGAAGCCATGCTCAACGTCAAGGTTGCCTTCGGTACTGTGGTGTCGGAGCTTAAGGACGTTTCCAAATCCTATAAGGAAGCGAAAATGTCTCTGGATGTTGGCAAGATTTTCTACGCGGAAAAGAATGTTATGGCGTACAGCACACTGGGAATAGGACGTTTGATTTACCAGCTTCCCATTAACCTGTGCAGAATTTTCATCAAGGAGATTTTCGGTGACTCCATTCCGGAGGAACTGGATGAGGAAATGCTCACAACCATCAATAAGTTCTTTGAAAACAACCTGAACGTTTCCGAAACCTCCAGACAGTTGTTTGTGCACCGGAATACGCTGGTTTACCGTATTGAGAAAATGCAGAAATGCACGGGACTGGACATCCGCACCTTCGACGATGCCCTAACCTTCAAGATTGCTCTCATGGTCGTAAACTACATGAAGTACCTGGACACCATGGAGTACTAAATTTTTGCAAATAAATTACACGAAGCCGGTTTATTTTTTATGAATGAAAAGACAAAATCATTTTTACAGAAAACGGGGATTTTATCCCTGACGCCCCTGACGTTGCTGCGCTTTTTTGCCGGACTTGCCATTATACAGCTGGCAGTCGCCTCTTTCCTGCAGATAGGAATTGGGTCGGACTCCTTTACCGTATTCATGCAGGGACTTTCCAAAGTATGTTCCGTCAGCGTGGGAACGGCAAATTTTCTGCTGACACTGGTACTTTTAATCATTGTGTTTCTGTTGGACAGGACGCAGTTTAAGATTGGCATGGTATTTGCCGTGGCATTTGCGGGATTGTTTCTGGATGGCATGGCAAAGGTGCTGGCCGTTATTTTACCGAAAGAGCCGTCCATACCGGTTATTGCACTGGAATTTGCCTTGACCTGCGTGGTCGTCTCCATAGGTTTTCCACTGCTTAAATCCGCAGGAATAGGCGTGGCTCCAAACGATGCGCTGTACCTTGCCATTGCCAACCGCACGAAAAAGCCCTTTGGACTTATCCGGGTGCTGGTGGATGCCTGCTACCTTGTCTGCGGCTATTTCTTCGGCGGCGTCATCGGCATCGGCACCGTAGTCTGCGTCATTGCCATAGGCCCCATGATGCAGTTTGTGATGAAACATATTATTAAACAGAAGGATTGAGAAAAATCTTGTCATATTTTTCGGATATTCCGCATATATATCACTAAAGGAATTGGCTAAGGGGATTTTGCGGATATGGAAAAAGGGGACAAGATTTTTTTTCAGAAAAAAATTATTTATTTAGACTATGTTGAGCGGGAGAATAAAATAAAAAACGGCGGTGTGATTAAGTGGGAAGCGAGAGGGGAAGAAAGCCGTGTGCAGATACATATCAGGGGACTGTATCCTACGGACTCCTGCCGGGGAGAGCTCATGCTGCTTTCGGAAGGAGAAGGCTATCCCGCAGACACCATTTATCTGCAGTACGGAACCGCAGAGTATGCCGGCATCTGGCATAATGAAAACTTAGCCGGAACAGGAATTCCTTACGAGGGGTGTGACGGAATTATCATAAAACTTTCCGAAACCAGATTTTTGAGGGGAATCTGGCGAAATCGGGAAAAACAAAAAGCGGAGGCTCCGGAAACGGTGCCGCAGAACGAGTCGGAGCCCGCCATGCTTGCAGCCGCACAGACTGCCGAAGAACCGATGGCGGTAGTGCAGACCATGGGACCGGTATCGGCAGCGCAGACCGTACTGGATGCATACGACGATACGGTGCTGGAGCCGCAGCCCATGCCGGGGAATGAAGAAATGCGGCAGGACGAACCGGATGTAGAAGTACAGCCCATGCCTGAAGCTGAGGAGCTGCGGCAGGATGCCGCACCTGCGGGAGAAATTCAACCGGATTTGCTGCCACATGAGCCAGCGACAGAAGTCCCGCAGCCCATGCCTGAAACTGAGGAGCCGCAGCAGGTCGAACCGGAAGCAGAAGAACAGCCAGAGCCGCAGCAAGCCATCCCGCCTGCGGAGGAAGAAGCGCAGTCCCATGAGGAGGAGCCAGCCTCCGAAGCCCCGTTCCTGCGCTCACAGCGGAAAATGCAGGCAGGGCAGATTTCCCCCAACAAATGGGAGCAGCTTAACCGCATCTATCCTAAAATTCAGCCATTCGGGGACGTCAGGGAATATTTATCCATCGCCCCCTGCGATTTTGTAATTCTGTCGGAGCACTATCAGGAAATGGTGCAAAACAGTTTCCTGTTGCACGGCTACTATAACTACGGACATCTGATTTTGACAAAAATAAAGGAAGGAATAGACGATAATTATTATCTGGGCGTGCCCGGAGTTTACTACGAGAGAGAAAAACAGGCAGCCCTGCTCTTTGGATTTGAAGGGTTTGAAGGAGACGGGGATGCCGTCCAGGACGGCAGTTTTGGCTATTACATGAAACGGGTAGAGATATAGACGAAGCTTATACGCCTTCCCCATTAAAAGAGGGGATAAAGCTGCTTTCCGCCGCTTCGCCTTCCTGCATGTAGCCGTCCTCGATGCCGATGGACAGACAATAGTCCAGAAGGGCATTGTATTCCCGGTGGGAAACACGGCGGTTCAGTTCGGGCATGTCGGGAAACATCCTGACAGGAGTGTACTGGCTCATAACACTGTAAACAATGGTATCGCCATAGGTATCGCGGAGATAGGACAGCACCTTTTTAGAGTCCTGCAGGTGGCCGGGAAGCATCATATGACGGACAATAACACCGGATTTCATCAGTCCGGTGTTTTCGTCATATACGGGTGCGCCGGTCTGGCATACCATTTCCGCAAGCGCGGCGGCAGCCGTTTCCCGGTAGTCCGGTGCGGCGGAATACTTTTCGGAAAGTCTGTGGGAATAGTATTTGAAATCCGGCAGATAAATGTCAACAAGACCGCTTAAGGAGCGCAGGACTTCGGGCTTTTCATAGGTGCCGGTATTGTAGACAATGGGGATGGAAAGACCCTGTTTTTTTGCGCTCTTTAAGGCGGTAATAATCTGCGGGATGTACTGTGTCGGGGTAATGAGGTTAATGTTGCAGGCATCCTGGGACTGCAGGGACAAAAAAATTTCCGTAAGCCTTTCTGCGGTGATGCATTTCGGTGAGGCAGCCTCCCCGGCATGTCCGCAGGAAATAGAGGCATTCTGGCAGTAAACACAATGCAGCGGGCAGCCGCAGAAGAACACGGCGCCGGAGCCGGCTTTGCCGCAGATGCAGGGTTCCTCCCACAAATGCAGGGCAGCGCGCGCTACCCATATACCGTCGCTTTCTCCGCAATAGCCGCATTCCCCATGTGCTCTGTCCGCATTACATTCTCTTTTGCATAATTTACAACCCATCGAAATCACCATTCCTTAAAACAGCAAGCCTTATGCCGCCCGGGCATTAAATGAAAAACATGCATCAGATTGTCCCGCCGGGCATAGAAAAACCGCGCATACACATTTGGGTAGACACTTCTATGCGGTACCCCTGAAAACGACTCCGCCAGGCACCCTTACGGCACATGAACGGTTCCTCTTAGTGCTGCTGTGTTCCCACCCTGACACGGTTCGTGGATGTCCATTGCGTAAGACCCAAACTTCAACATCGCTTCAGAAAGCCAGCCATAGAAATGCCCGCCTAAAGGCATATGCACGGCTTATTAAGTATATCGGTTTTTAAGGAAAGTGTCAAGAGTTCTCTTTCTCCTGCCTAAGCCGCAGGCGCAGCTCCTTAAAAAATGTTTTCAGCATATTGCTGCATTCCTCTTCCAGTATGCCCCGCGTAACAGCAACCTGATGGTTAAATTCGGGCATCTGCAGGATATTTAAGATAGAACCGGCACAACCTGCCTTGGGATTCATACAGCCCATGTAAACCTCGGGAATACGTGCCTGTACGATCGCTCCGGCGCACATCTGACAGGGCTCTAAAGTTACATAGAGCTGACAGCCCTCCAGACGCCAGTCGCCCATGACCCTGCTTGCCTTTCTGATGGCAATGATTTCCGCATGGGAGAGAGTATTCTTGTCCGTTTTGCGTCGGTTGTAGCCTCGTCCGATGATTTTGCCCTCATACACAATCACGCAGCCGATGGGAACCTCTCCTAATTTATATGCTTTTTTCGCCTGTTTTATGGCTTCCTTCATATATTTTTCATGCTGCATAAGAGCATTGTCTTTCCACTTATCCTGATTGTTGTTTTCCATTTTCATTTCCTTATTTAATATCATAGCTCCCGCACGGAGCCGCACTTGCGTTTGTCTCTTTTTATTGGTATGATAGAAATTATCCGGTGGACGGATTCTTGTATTTTTATTATAACTGCAGGAAGGAAAAGAGGCAACCGAAATGCAGATACATGGATTAAATAAAACAACCTTATTGGATTATCCCGAACACGTAGCAGCCACTGTTTTTACAGGGGGCTGTAATTTTTGCTGCCCATTCTGCCACAACGGCGATCTGGTGCTGCATCCGGGTGAGTTTCCGGTGATTTCGGAAGAAGAGGTGATTGCGTTCTTAAAAAAGAGAAAAAATATACTTTCCGGCGTATGTATTACGGGCGGAGAGCCCACCCTGCAGCCGGATCTGGCGGATTTTATCCGTAAAATAAAAGAACTGGGTCTTCTGGTGAAGCTGGACACCAACGGCTACAGACCGGGAGTGCTGCAGGGTCTTTTAAAAGAAAAGCTCCTCGACTATGTGGCAATGGATTTGAAAAACAGTCGGGAAAAATATGCGCTGACAGTTGGAAAGCCGGATTTGGAGATAGAAAAGTTAGAGGAGAGCGTGGACTTGCTCTTGCATTCCGGGATCGTCTATGAATTTCGGACCACTGTGGTAAAAGGACTTCATGAAGAAGAGGACTTTGCCAAAATGGGGCAGTGGATTGAGGGGGCAGAGGCATATTATCTGCAATCGTACCGGGACAATGAGAATGTAATCAAAAAAGGCTATTCCGCCTTTGAAAAGGAAGAATTAGAGAGCTTTCTGCAGCTTGTGAAGCCCTATGTGAAAAAAGCGGAGCTGCGCGGCGTAGAATAAGCAGCGGAGATGCTGCATGAAAGACACAGGCAGAAAGAGTAAATCTGCCGCAGAATAAAAAGGGAGAGAAATATGGAAAATTTTAAGAAAAAGTATCTGGGCGATAAGGCATTTTATCTTATGGTCCTTGGAGTTGTGTTGCCCATTATGATTCAGAACGGCATTACGAACTTCGTAAGTCTGTTGGACAACATCATGGTGGGAAGAGTGGGCACCGAGCAGATGTCGGGTGTGGCGATAGTCAACCAGCTTATGTTTGTGTTTAATCTGGGCGCTTTCGGTGTCATATCCGGCGCCGGCATTTTCGGTGCACAGTTTTACGGCTGCGGCAAGCACGACGGGGTGCGTCATACCTTTCGTTTTAAGCTGATAGCGGTTTTTATTGTGACACTGTGCGCCTGCCTGTTATTTTATTTTGCCGGAGAAAACCTCATCAGTCTGTATCTGCATGAAGAGGAAACCACGGACCCGGCGGCGTTGCAGGCAGCTCTTCATTACGGCAGACAGTATCTTTTGGTGATGTTAATCGGCATACCGCCCTTTGCAGTCAGTCAGTGTTATACCAGTACCCTGCGAGAATGCGGGGAAACCATTCTGCCCATGAAAGCCAGTATGGCGGCGGTGGGCGTCAATATGTGCTTCAATGCAGTGCTGATTTTCGGCCTTTTAGGTTTTCCCAGACTGGGAGTAGTTGGCGCCGCCATTGCAACGGTACTGGCACGCTACGTGGAAATGGTCATTGTTGTTCTCTATACCCATAAGCATGCCGATCTCTATCCGTTTATCAAGGGCGCTTATGAAAGCCTGCATATTCCGGGCAGTCTGGTATCCAAGATACTGATAAAGGGCACGCCTCTGATGGCAAACGAACTGCTGTGGGCAATGGGCATGGCGGTTATGACCCAGTGTTACTCCATGAGGGGACTGGATGTGGTAGCAGGATTGAATATTTCTTCCACAATTTCCAATCTGTTCAGCGTAGTTTACATTTCCATGGGCAATGCGGTGGCAATTATCATCGGCCAGCTTTTAGGAGCCGGAAAAATGGAAGAAGCGAAGGAAACAGACACCAGGCTTATTGTCTTTTCTGTTTTGACCTGTATGGCGGTGGGGCTTGCGCTCTTTGTCCTGGCGCCCTTTTTCCCCATGATTTACAATACCACGGACAAGGTACGGGGGCTTGCTGCCGGCTTTATCCGTATTGTGGCGATTTATATTCCTGTCAATGCTTTCCTGAACACCTGTTATTTTACCATCAGAGCGGGAGGCAGGACGGTCATCACGTTTTTGTTTGACAGCGTATTTATATGGGTGGTCAGCATCCCCTGCGCATATTTCTTAAGCCGTTACACGGATATGCCCATTGTGCCGCTGTTTCTGTGCTGCCAGCTGCTTGACCTGATTAAGTGCGTCATCGGCTTTATTATGGTAAAAAAAGGTATGTGGATAAGCAATTTAGTAGAAAAATAATAAAAATTTACAAAACCTATTGACAACGTAGGTTTTGTAGGTGTATAACAGTTTTAACATAAAAAACGACCTAACGAGGAGGATACTATTATGGCAAAGGTTTATACATCAGCAGATCAGTTAATCGGAAAGACACCCTTATTGGAGCTCACCCATATTGAGCAGGAATACGGACTGAAAGCAAAAGTCTTAGCAAAGTTAGAGTATTTTAACCCTGCAGGCTCCGTAAAGGACCGTGTTGCAAAGGCCATTCTGGATGACGCAGAAGCAACCGGAAAACTTACCAAAGACTCCGTTATTATTGAACCTACTTCCGGCAACACCGGTATCGGTCTGGCAGCCGTTGCAGCAGCCAGAGGTTACCGCATTATCATCGTAATGCCCGAAACCATGTCTGTAGAAAGAAGACAGCTCATGAAAGCCTACGGCGCAGAATTAGTACTTTCCGAAGGAGCTAAGGGTATGAAGGGTGCGATTGCCAAGGCGGAAGAATTGGCAAAAGAAATTCCCGGTGCATTCATCGCAGGGCAGTTTGTAAATCCTGCTAACCCGAAGGCACATTTTGAAACCACCGGCCCGGAAATTTTTGAAGATACCGACGGCGAAGTAGATGTATTTGTAGCAGGTGTAGGTACCGGCGGTACCGTAACCGGTGTCGGCAAATACTTAAAGTCCAGGAAAGCAGATGTGAAGGTAGTGGCTGTTGAACCTGCTTCTTCCCCTGTATTATCCAAAGGAACACCCGGTGCACACAAAATTCAGGGTATCGGTGCAGGCTTCGTTCCCGAAGTACTGGATACCAAAGTATATGACGAAATCATTCCGGTGGCAGATGAGGATGCATTCGCTATGGGCAGAAAAATCGGACATAAGGAAGGCGTATTAGTCGGTATTTCTTCCGGTGCAGCCGTACATGCAGCAGTAGAACTGGCAAAGCGTCCCGAAAATGAGGGCAAGACCATCGTGGTTCTGCTCCCCGATACCGGTGACAGATACCTGTCCACAGCTCTGTTTGCAGAATAAGATAGGATAAAATGAAAAAGAAGCGGTTGGAAAATCCAATCGCTTCTTTTTATGAGAGAATGTATTATGAAAACTAAAGTCAGTACGCGTTATTCAGTGCCTTTTAAGGCTTCTACCATATCTATCTTTTTATTCTTACGTGACACCATGATGCTCACAAGCAAGGAGACACCAAAGGTCAGTACAATACTGATAAGGTAGCTGGCGGGGTAAATTGCCATGTTCATTTCATATTCTCCGGCAAGCTTTTTTAAGAGATACTGCAGGGCTGCCCTGCCGGCAGGGATACCGATGAGAATACCCAAAAGGGTAACCCAGAGATTCTGGTCAATGAGAAGTGCCCCGATTTTTTTATCCCTAAAGCCCAGTACCTTTAAGGTAGCCATTTCCCGGTAGCGTTCCGTATAGCTCATGACGCCCAGGTTGTAAAGAACCACAATACCTAAAATCATGGCAACAATCACCATCAGGGAAATCATTAAATTCATTATTTCCGTAAATACATCAAAGGAGTCCATAATCATCTGCTTGGACTGGATGCTTTTAATCGCGTCGTCCGCCGCAATATCCTGCTTTTCCACCGCAGTATACAGAGAAGAAAATGTGTAGGGAATTTTCAGTGTATCTGCATAGGAAGCGGTCACAACGACGTTTTCCGACATGGAATGCAGGATGCCGGCTACCCGGAGTGTATAGGTATCGTCCGAGCCGTAAGGGTTGACGGTGAAGGTGTCCCCCACCTTTAGGTTTCTGTCCTCGGCAATACGGGAACAGATGTAAGCGCCGTCATTTTGTAAGGTAACGGTGTTTGACTGCCGGTCGATAAAACGGACTGTGTCGTGGGTAATGTCATAAATATCCAAGGAAACCGCTTTGTCTCCTGATTGAATGCTTACGGAAGCGCTGCGGTCTGCGTTGTATTCGTTAAGCAGGCGGTCTGCGTCCGCCTCCGTGGCATCTTCCGTTAAAAAGATGCGGGAAGCATAATTGGTGGCGGTCCCAAAGGAGATGTCTAAAAACTCATCCATGGTATCGCGCATACCCAGACACCCTACCATAATGGTCATACAGCCGATAATGCCAATCAGGCTCATGGCGGTGCGGGATTTATGCCGTATGGTATCACGCAGGTTCCAGCGGGTGCCGAAAGGCAGCATATGGAAAAGCCGCGTGCGCTCGATGAACAGGTTTTTCATTTTCTTCGGCGTATAAGGCCGCAGGGCATCGGCAGCTGTTCCCTTCAGCATTTCTTTCACGGATAAAAAGCCGATAAGGGTAAGCAGGATAAGAATGCCGATTAAAATATAAATGCAGAATCCGGGTAGATACAGATCCCAGGTGGGCATATCTAAGTAAGTACCCATGGAACCGGAAGGGTTCATAATATACCAGGCAAGAAAATACCCGAAGCCGATACCGAGGGCGGAACCAATCAGACCGATGGTAAAGGCATAGGATGTATAATGCCGCAGGATACGTCTGTCTTTGAAGCCAAGCGCCTTTAAGGTGCCAATCTGCGTTTTTTCCTTGGAGGTAATGCGGTGCATAGTGGTAACCATGGTTAAAACGGCAATTACAAGGAAAAGAACCGGAAGCACGGAGCCCATGGTCCTGCCTTCTTCTTTTTCTCCGTTTGCCTGGGCATAGGAGACGGTTTCATCCTTTGTCAGAATAAGAGAAGTGGACTGCAAGGCATCATCCACGTTTTCTGTGAAAATCTCTTTGGATAAAGTAGAAATCACATTGAGCTGCGGATAAAAGGCAAATCCCATGGCGTTCTCGTACATTGCGGGAGAGATGTAGGCAAAGCCGAAGTTTGTGTAATCCGGCATAAGCTGGCTTTCATCCCGGACATTTATCAGGTATTCCCCGGATTTTATAAGACCCTCTACATGCCCCTGTATTTCCTTATTTGCATACAGAAAGGTAAGGGTATCACCAACGGAAATATTGTTTGCAGCGGCATATTTGTCGGAAAGCCAGATGCCGTCCTTACTGTCTTTTTCATAAGCATTGCCTTCCATTAACAGAAAACCGGAAACATCCGCATTTTCCGTTACCGTCAGGGCAACGCTTTCATCCTGTTTTTCCTTTACATCCACTTGAATGGAAAGATAACGGGATACCGCATCCACACCGTCAAGGGCTGCAATTTTATCGGCGTCCTCCGAAGAAAAACCTTTTTCGGAGACAATCCGGTAGTCGGCAAAGCCGGTGGCATCAAACAGGTAAGCGGTGTTTTTATCAATGCTGTACCATTCCATGTTCATGCCCACAAAGACTCCGATGCCGAGGGCTATCATAATAATCATGGAAAGAAACTGCGCCCGGTAAAGACCCATGGTGCGAAAGAGCTTTCTTATTAACATGGGGTACCTCCTTACCAGTCGATTTCATCGGCAGGAGTAGGGTTTGACTGTTCCTCACGGGAAACTATCTTACCGTTTTTTACACGGATAACTACATCCGCCATTTTGGCTATATTCTGGTTATGTGTAACGATGACTATGGTTTTTCCATATTCCCGTGCCATTTTCAAGAGTAATTTCAGAACCAGTACACCGGTTTCGGAATCAAGAGCGCCGGTAGGTTCATCGCAAAAGTAAAATTTTCGGGTTTTTGGCAAGTGCCCTGGCAATGGAGACACGCTGCTGTTCGCCGCCGGAAAGCTCGGACGGGAAATTCTTCAGATGGTCTTCCAGTCCCACTTCCTTTAACATTTCCGTAGCGGAAAGGGCATTGGGAGCGATTTCTTTTACCAGGGTAACATTTTCATGTACCGTTAATGTCGGTATCAGGTTGTAAAACTGAAATACAAAGCCGACCGTGGAAGCACGGTAATCGGCAAGTTCGTTTCCGGACAGGCCGGAAATGTCTTTTCCGTTTACGGTTATTTTGCCTTCGGTGGGGCTGTCCAGGCCGCCTAAAAGGTTTAACAGAGTACTTTTCCCGGCACCGCTGGGACCTAAGATAACAACAAATTTACCTTCTTCCAAAGACATATTTACACGGTCAAGAGCTTTTTGCTTGTGATCTCCGTTTTCATAGATACGGCTCACGTTTTCAAAAGTAATCAGAGACATAATATACTCCTTTCGAGGTTAGCAAAAGCTAACCAATGGTAAAAAGAAGAGGAAGACGCATTTCGGTGCGCCTTCCTGTTTCAATCAATGCTTGTGACAGGTGCCGCCCATGGCACAATGGCTACAGCTTCCGCCGCAGGAGGACTTGCCTGCTTTCTTATCCTTAATCATGCTTTTAATAATAGCTATTACAACGAGAACAAGAATCAGGGTAATGATGATGGTTGCGATGTTTTCCGTAATCCATGTCAGCATATGAAAGACTCCTTTCTAATAGCGTTTTTCCTATTTAAGCTTGGTTGTAAGCTTGGTAGCTTCCTTGTAAGGTCTTACAAGCTGATAAATCATGGCAGCCAGAAGAACGATAGCTACGATTAAACCAAGTACATTTAAGTTGCCTGTGAAGGCATTACCAAACTGTTCTACTAACAGAGCAATTACATAAGCAAATCCACACTGATATCCGATAGCGAACCAGGTCCACTTTGCGTTGTTCATCTCTCTCTTGATAGCACCGATAGCTGCGAAGCAGGGAGCACACAGCAGGTTGAATACTAAGAAGGAGTAGCCGCTTACCTGAGTAAATGCAGCAGCTAAGTTAGCATATACATTGCCGTCTCCGCCACCGTAGAGGATACCGAGGGTACCAACGATGTTTTCCTTTGCAACAAGACCGGTGATGGATGCAACGGCTGCCTGCCAGTTGCCCCAGCCAAGAGGAATGAAAATCCATGCAATTACATTACCGATAGCTGCCAGGATGGAGCTGTCGATTTCGTCTTCGGCAAGCATACGGAAGGTTCCATCAACAAATCCGAAGTAAGTGGTGAACCATACAAGGATGGTGGAAAGGGTAATAATGGTACCGGCTTTCTTAATGAAGGACCAGCCGCGCTCCCACATGGAACGAAGTACGTTGCCAAGGGTAGGCATATGGTATGCAGGAAGCTCCATAACGAAGGGAGCGGGGTCGCCTGCAAACATCTTGGTCTTCTTTAACATAATACCGGAAATAATGATTGCTGCCATACCTACAAAGTATGAAGATGTTGCAACCCATGCGGAACCACCGAAGATTGCACCAGCAATCATGCCGATGAAAGGAACTTTCGCACCGCAGGGGATAAAGGTTGTTGTCATAATGGTCATACGACGGTCACGTTCATTTTCAATGGTTCTGGATGCCATGATACCCGGCACACCACAACCGGTACCTACCAACATAGGAATGAAGGACTTACCGGAAAGACCAAACTTACGGAAGATACGGTCAAGCACGAATGCGATACGGGACATATAACCGCAGGCTTCCAGGAATGCCAGTAAGAAGAACAGTACCAGCATCTGGGGAACGAAACCAAGTACTGCACCGACACCGGCGATAATACCGTCAAGGATAAGACCCTTTAACCAGTCGGCTGCACCGGCAGCATCCAGCAGCTTTTCAAATAAAACAGGGATACCGGGAACCCAGGTGCCATAGGCGGAAGTATCGGGAGCACCGTATGCTTCCTTATATTCAGTATTCAGATATTCATCTACAGCAGTCTGTAAATCTGCTTTACCAACTTCGGGAGTATCGGTAATCTCCAATGTTTCTTCATCAACTACTTCATAGGTTGCAGCTGCATCATCGGGAGTTAAGGAAACCAATTCTTCCAGAGCTGCCTTAGCGCCTTCCTCTGTGTATTCCTCAGACTCTGCATCCAGAGCATCGGCAATTTCATCGGTTCCGTATTCGGAAACAAAAGCATCGATAATGGAGTCGGAGTCACCATACTGCTCAGCAGCTTCTTCATAAGCGGAAGTACCGATGCCGAACAGATGCCAGCCATCGCCGAAGAGACCGTCATTTGCCCAGTCGGTAGCGGCAGCGCCAAAGGTCTGCATGGCTATGTAGTAAACCAGGAACATAATAACGGCAAAGATAGGAAGTCCCAGCCAGCGGTTAGTAACAATCTTATCGATTTTATCAGAGGTGGAAAGCTTTCCGACACTCTTTTTCTTGTAGCATGCCTTGATGATGGAAGAGATATATACATATCTTTCATTGGTAATGATACTTTCGGCATCATCATCCAGCTCCTTCTCGGCAGCCTTGATATCGGTTTCAATGTGGTCTAAGGTTGCTTTTTCAATGTTCAGCTTTGCAAGAACCTTATCATCACGTTCAAAAATCTTGATGGCATACCAGCGCTGCTGTTCTTCCGGTAAATCATGAAGGGCAGCTTCCTCGATATGAGCAATGGCATGTTCAACCACGCCTGAGAAAGTATGCATGGGAACGGTCTTGGTATTCTTTGCTGCGTCGATAGCTGCATCGGCAGCTTCCATAATACCGGTTCCCTTCAGAGCGGAGATTTCCACTACTTTACAGCCTAACTGACGGGAAAGCTCATCCAGATGAATGATGTCTCCGTTTTTCTTAACCAGGTCAATCATGTTGATGGCAACAACAACAGGAATGCCAAGCTCGGTAAGCTGTGTGGTCAGATATAAGTTACGCTCCAGATTGGTACCGTCGATGATGTTTAAGATAACATCGGGACGTTCGCCAATCAGATAATTACGTGCAACAACTTCCTCCAGTGTGTAAGGAGAAAGGGAATAAATACCGGGAAGGTCAGTTACGATGACGCCATCGTGCTTCTTTAATTTACCTTCCTTTTTCTCTACCGTAACACCCGGCCAGTTACCAACGAACTGGTTGGAACCGGTGAGAGCATTGAACAATGTGGTTTTACCACAGTTAGGATTACCCGCAAGGGCGATTCGCAAATCCATTTTATCATCCTCTCTTTCTAAAATACAATTCCTTATTCCACTTCAATCATTTCAGCATCGGCTTTTCTTAAAGAAAGCTCATAGCCGCGAACGGTAATCTCTACGGGATCGCCTAAAGGTGCTACTTTTCTGATGTAAACTTCTGTACCTTTGGTAAGACCCATATCCATGATACGGCGCTTAACAGCACCCTCTCCATGGAGTTTGACGATTTTTACGGTTTCGCCGATTTTCGTCTCTTTCAACGTTTTCATGTTTTATCCTCCTCTTCTCTCATAAAAACCAGGTCATCAGACCATAATTTTCCTTGCCATTTCCTGGTCTATTGCAACACGGGATTCTTTTACATTAACAATGACATTTCCTCCCAGTGTGTTCACGATGGTAACAGTTCCACCTACGACAAAACCTAAGTTTTCGAGGTGTTTTTTAACTTCGGGGCTGCCTCCGATTTTCTTAATGGTATTCTCTTCCCCGACATCCGCAAGATTCAGTGGCATCATAAGCATTCCTCACTTTTTGATTAGCACAAACTAACTGTTTGCGCTTAAAAAAGGTTAGCTCTTGCTAACTTCTTAATTATAATATGCGCGATATCGGAATTTGTCAACCATAAATTATACAACTTGAAATTTTTTTTGTTTAATGATAGCATAGGATTATTAACGACGATGGGTTATGTATGAAAGGGAGTATGGCATATGCGTTTACAGGAATCCGGAGAGATGTATTTGGAAACAATACATATTCTTTCTCAGAAAAACAACGAAGTTCGTTCACTTGATGTGGCAGAGTATATGGGCTTTTCCAAACCCAGTGTCAGCCGTGCGGTTCGTATTCTGAAAGAGGGCGGTTACCTTCTGATGGATGAGAACGGGTTCCTGACATTGACCGATGCCGGAAAAGAGGTAGCGGTAAAGATTTATGACCGCCATACCACACTGACCGCCATGCTGGTAAATTTGGGAGTGGACGAAGAAACAGCAGCAGAAGATGCCTGCAAAATGGAGCATGATATCAGTGACAAATCCTTTGCGGCGATTAAAAAGCATCTGCGCAACGAACATCATCAGGACGTATAAAAAAGCTGTCTGCAATTCAGGTTGCAGGCAGCTTTTTTGTTATACTCAGGGCAGATGCAGCGTGTATACCGCATTCGCCGGAAACTCAGCGCTTGATACGTTTGTCCAGACGGGCTGCCAGGTGCGTACCGATGCTCTGGAACACCTGAACCAGCAGGATGAGGATGATAACCGCAAACAGCATGACCAGATATTTGTAACGGTAGTAGCCGTAGTTGATGGCGATTTTACCGAGTCCGCCGCCACCGATGATACCGCTCATGGCGGTGTAGCCCAAAATGGTGGTAATGGCAATGGTAGCATTGGAAATCAGGGAGGGTACACTTTCGGGAATCATGACCTTCGTAATGATCTGAAAAGGGGAAGCACCCATACTCTGCGCTGTTTCAATAATATTGGGATTTAATTCCCTGAGACTGCTTTCTACAAGTCTTGCCACAAAAGGAAATGCAGCAATAACCAGAGGCACGATGGAAGCCGTAGTACCTACGGTGGTGCCCACAATCAGTCTGGTGAGCGGGAATACCATAATCATCAGAATCAGAAACGGAACGGAACGAAGCAGGTTGATGATGACGTTCAGCACGCCAAGCAGCCATTTGGGAAGGGGCAGTACACCGTCCTTTTCACCGACCACCAAAAGCACACCGAGGGGCATGCCGATGATAAAAGCAAACAGGGTGGAGAGAACCGTTACATAAAAGGTTTCCCACAGGGCAAGGGGCATATCTTCTCTTAAAATAGTGAGAGCTTCGTCAATTACTTCCGGTGCAAATAAATTATTGAACATCCTTTGTCACCTCCTGAACTAAGACATTTTCTTTCCGGGACAGATAAGCGGTGGCTTCTTTTACCACGCCTTCATCGGAAGGGAGTCCCAAAAGCATGTTGCCGTACACTTTGTCGCCGATACAGCGGGTGGAGGCATACAGGATATTGGCGGCAATGCCTTTGTCAATCGCCATCTGGGTAATCAGGGGAGAACCGGCGGCAAGGGCACCGTTAAATACCACACGCAGGACATGATCCCCGGTAAGCCCCGGAAGGAAATCCTTTGTGTTGTCCGGCATAACCAGGCGTCTTGCGGCTTCGGACTTCGGATGGGCAAATACAGTGGAAACCTCGCCTTCCTCCGCTACTTCGCCATTGTCCAGAATAGCTACCTTGTTGCAGATTTCCTCTACTACGCTCATCTGGTGAGTGATGACGATAACCGTAATGCCGAGACGCGTGTTGATATCGCGGATAAGCTCTAAGATGGAGTGAGTGGTCTTGGGGTCAAGTGCGCTGGTGGCCTCGTCGCAGAGCAGCACCTTGGGCTGCGTTGCCAGAGCACGGGCAATGGCAATACGCTGCTGCTGACCGCCGGAAAGCTGTGCGGGATATGCATTGGCTTTGTCGGGAAGACCGACAATTTCCAGAAGCTCAAGGGCTTTTTTCTTTGCTTCTTCCGTCCTGACACCTGCAAGCTTTAAGGGAAACATGATGTTCTTTAAGCAGGTTTTCTGCATCAGCAGGTTAAAGCCCTGGAAAATCATGGTGATTTCCCGACGGATGCTTCGCAGCTCCTTCGGAGAAAGTTCGCCGATATTCTTTTTATCAATGAGAACGGAACCTTCCGTGGGACGCTCCAGCATATTGATACAACGCACCAGTGTACTCTTTCCCGCACCGCTCATACCGATGATACCGTAGATATCGCCGTCTTCTATGGTCAGGGAAATGTTTTTCAGAGCATCTACTTTTCCGTCGGAGGTCTGAAAGACCTTGGAAAGGTTTTTGATTTCAATCATGATTAATCTCTCCTACAATATTCAAAAGGCACATCGGTCAATGGGCCGATGTGCCGTCTGTAACCTATTTCTATAGGGTACTATTATTTTTTGATTGCGTCAAGAGTTGTCTGCTTGCCACCGTAAAGACCCATGGGCTCTACATGAACAGCCAGTACGGAAACAACGTGGGTGTTGTTTTCTGCATTGAAATCTTCCAGGTAAGGAAGATGCTGGAAGTAGTTGGCATCCACTTCACCGCTGTCAACTACCTTGTTGGGCTGTACGTAGTCGGTGTATTCGATGATGTTAAGGGTGACATTCTTTTCAGCTAAGATATCCTTTACTACGGAAAGCACTTCTGCATGAGGAGAAGGGGTAGCTGCTACGGAGATGGTGGTTCCGCTTAATGCATCGTAATCAACGGTTTCATCGTAGCCGTCGCCGGGATTTTCTACAACACTGATAACAGCGCCGTCATAGTTTGCTGCAATGTAATCTGCAACCTGCTTGCTGGAAAGAGCTGCAACCAGGGCCTTGGTCTTGTCGGTTTCTTCGTTGCCTTCCTTAACGGCTAAGATGTTGCTGTATGCGGAAGAGGAACCTTCCATTACTAAAGCATCGGTGGTAGGATTGATGCCGGCGGGCAGTGCGTAGTTGCTGTTGATGACTGCATAGTCAACATCCTGCAATACATTGGGAAGCTGTGCGGCTTCTACTTCATTGAAAGTAATGTTGTAAGGATTTTCTTCGATATCCTTAATAGTTGCGGTGATACCGGCGCCTTCCTTTAAGGTGATATAACCCTGGTCTGCTAAAAGCAGAAGTGCGCGGGCTTCGTTTGTGGTATCGTTAGGAACTGCAATGGTGACACCTGATGCACTCTTGCCGCATCCGGCTAAGGACAGTGTCAGGACAGCAGCCAGGGCTGTTGTAACAATGGCTGATAATTTCTTTCTCATAATTTTTCTCCCTCTTTCTCTTCGGTGTTGTACCGAAACATTTAGTTTATAAACTGTATTATACAAAGATTTTACATTTTGTATAATATGTGAAACGAATAAGCAGCTATAGGATGAGCCTATAACTTAAGATACTTTTTAATTTCTTCTATATATAAGCGTCCCATTTTGGAGAGCAGGGTGTTTTTGCGGATGATGTACCCGATTTCCATGGTGTCGTCCACCGCCTTGTCCTCGGCTTCAAAAGGAACGGCAAGATAATCATCGCCGTTTAATTCCTCACAGATGATACCGGAGCAGAGAGTGTAGCCGTTTAAGCCGATCATCAGATTTAACATGGTTGCCCGGTCGTTTGCTTTGATGATGCGGGGATATTCGCAGGTGCTTAAGATTTCCTCTGCATAATAAAAGGAAGAGGACTCGCCCTGTTCAAAGGAAAGACAGGGATACTGCTGCAGTTCGGGCAGAGTTATGCTTTTCTGCTTTGCCAGCGGGTGGCCTTTCCAAAGGTAAACGTAGGGCTTACAGTGGATAATGCTATGAAATTCCAACTGCTGTGAGGATAAGATTTTCAAAAGCGCCTTCCGGTTAAAATCACTCAGATACAGGATGCCGATTTCGCTCCGCATGGTGCTCACATCGTCGATGACTTCCTTTGTCTTGGTTTCTCTTATGGCAAATTCGTACTTGGAGGTATCGAAGGTTTTTACCATTTCCACAAAGGCTTTTACCGCAAAAGAATAGTGCTGGGTGGAAACTCCGAATTTTTTCTTCAAGTTGCCGGCCTTGCCGTATTTTTCTAAAAGCTCCTTGTACTGGGCATAGACCTGGCGGGCATAGAGGAGAAATTCCGTACCGTCGTTTGTAAGCGTCACTCCCCTGCCGCTGCGGTTGAAAATGGTAATCCCCAGCTCCTTTTCCAGTTCCTTTACGGCGCCCGTCAGGGACGGTTGCGCCACATATAAAATTTCGGCGGCTTTGTTTAACGAACCGCACTCCGAAATGGTGATGACATAATTAAGCTGTTGCAGAGTCATGGAAGATCCTTCTTTCTGTCAGTTTTTTCTACCATGATTATAAGGAAGAAGTCCGTATTCTGGCAAGAGGGGATTTGCCCGGTTGACAGAAAAAAACACAATGCGTATACTTTAAGAACAGAAAGAAAAACGAGGTTTCTATATATATGGAAAAGAAAGCAATTATTGCCATGAGCGGAGGTGTGGACTCTTCCGTAGCGGCATATCTGATGAAAAAGGACGGTTTTGACTGTATAGGCGTCACCATGAAGCTGTTTACCAACGATGAAATCGGCGTGTCCAGAGAGCATACCTGCTGTTCCCTCGATGATGTGGAGGATGCCAGAAATGTGGCGCATAAGCTGGATATGCCTTACTATGTGTTCAATTTCGCCGATAAATTTGAAACGGACGTCATAGACCGCTTTGTCTGTGCCTACGAGCACGGCTGTACACCCAATCCCTGCATCGACTGTAACCGCTTCTTAAAGTTTGATAAATTGTACCATCGGGCGCAGGAGCTGGGCTGTGATTACGTGGTAACCGGTCATTACGCCCGCATAGAGCAGGACGAAAAAACGGGACGATTCTTATTAAAAAAGGGACTGGACCCCACCAAAGACCAGGGCTATGTACTGTATGCCATGACCCAGGAGCAGCTTGCCCATACCATTTTCCCACTGGGCGCCATGAACAAGACAGAAACCAGACAGATTGCCGAGGAGCAGGATTTCATCAACGCCAGAAAGCATGACAGCCAGGATATCTGCTTTGTCCAGAACGGCTGCTATGCGGATTTCATTCAAAAATATACCGGTAAAAATTACCCCGGGGGCGATTTCGTGGATATAAACGGCAACGTACTTGGAAGACATAAGGGTATCATCCGCTATACCATCGGGCAGCGCAAAGGACTGGGACTTGCCTTAAAAGAGCCCATGTATGTAAAAGAGGTGAACACGGAAAACAACACGGTAGTGCTGGCAAGGGAGGAAGAGCTTTACGACAAAGTCCTGACTGCCGATGATGTGAACCTGATTTCCGTGGAAGAAATCAAAGAGCCCATGCGTGTGAAGGCAAAGGTGCGTTACCGCCAGCCGGAGCAGTGGGCGACCGTGACTCAGACCGGAGCGGACGAAATCCGGGTGGAATTCGACGAGCCCCAGAGAGCCATTACCAAAGGACAGTCCGTGGTTTTGTACGACGGCGATGTCATTGTGGGCGGCGGTACCATCAAAACCGTGGGCGAAGTGTAAAAATTTCCTTTGCGGACGAAAAAAGTTATGCTATAATGAGCTGTGCTCACAAGAAAGCACAGATGCCCGCAAGGGCTTTTGGAGATGTACTCAAGTGGTGAAGAGATCGCTCTCGAAAAGCGACAGGTCGGCACAACCGGCGCGAGGGTTCGACCCCCTCCATCTCCGTTAAAAATTAAGCAAAATAAAAGGCGTGGACTGCGAACCATGCCTTTTATTTTTGTATATTTTGTGGTAAAATAAATAGCGATAAATTTTATACAGGAGGGCAAACGGATGATTAGAATCGGAATGCTGACAAGCGGCGGGGACTGCCAGGCATTGAACGCAGCTATGCGCGGCGTGGTAAAGACCCTGGTAAACAGCGGGGAAAAGGTAGAAATTTATGGTTTTCTGGATGGATACAGAGGTCTTATTTATGGAAATTACAGAATGCTTACGGGCAAAGATTTTTCCGGCATTCTCACTGTGGGCGGTACGATTTTGGGTACATCCCGTACACCCTTCAAACTCATTCATGAGCCGGACGAAAACGGCATTGACAAAGTAGAGTCCATGAAGAAAAACTACAAGAAGCTGAAGCTGGACTGTCTGGTGATCTTAGGCGGCAACGGCACCCACAAGACCGCAAATCTTCTTCGTGAAGAAGGCTTGAATGTGGTAACCCTGCCCAAGACCATTGATAATGATTTGTGGGGTACGGATATGACCTTCGGTTTCCAGAGTGCGGTTGATATTGCAACAAATGCCATTGACTGCATTCATACCACTGCGGCGTCCCACGGCAGAGTTTTCATTGTAGAAGTTATGGGACACAAGGTAGGCTGGCTGACCCTGAATGCCGGTATGGCAGGCGGTGCGGACATCATCCTTATCCCTGAAATTCCTTATGATATTGATAAAGTAGCGGAAGCCATTGAGAAACATCATGAAAATGGCAGCCGTTTCACCATTATTGCAGTGGCAGAGGGTGCCATTTCCAAAGAAGACGCCAAGCTTTCCAAGAAAGAGTACAAGGAGAAACTGCGCAATCGTCCTTATCCTTCCGTTTCCTATGAAGTGGCAGCACAGATTCAGGAAAAGACCGGCAGGGAAGTCCGCGTAACCGTACCCGGACATGTGCAGAGAGGCGGCAGCCCCGACCCTTACGACAGAGTACTTGCCAGCAGACTGGGTTCTGAAGCAGGCAAATTGATTCTGGACGGAGAATACGGCTTCATGGTAGGTTACAAGAACCGTGAAATCGTAAAGGTTCCTCTTGAAGAGGTAGCCGGTAAGTTAAAAACCGTATCTCCCGATGCAAGCATCGTAAAGGAAGGAAAGTTGCTGGGCATCTGCTTCGGCGATTAAGGGTATTATGTCTTATACAGCTCTTTACAGAAAGTTCCGCCCGGCGAAATTCGAGGATGTCAAAGGGCAGGAGCATATTGTAACGACCTTGAAAAACCAGATTAAGGCAAACCGTATCGGACATGCCTATCTGTTTACGGGCACCCGTGGTACCGGTAAAACCACGATTGCCAAAATTTTTGCAAGGTCTGTAAATTGTGAAAATCCCATAGACGGAAGTCCCTGCGGAGAATGTGCCGTATGTAAGGCGATTGCCGCCGGGGCGTCCATGAACGTGATCGAAATCGACGCGGCGTCCAACAACAGCGTGGACAATATCCGTGAGATTGTGGATGAAGTATCGTACTCTCCCGCTGAGGGAAAGTATAAGGTTTATATTATCGATGAAGTGCATATGTTGTCCATAGGAGCATTCAATGCACTGCTGAAAACACTGGAGGAGCCGCCTTCTTACGTTATTTTTATACTGGCGACCACGGAAGTCCATAAAATTCCCGTGACCATTCTTTCCCGGTGCCAGCGCTACGATTTCCGAAGGATTTCCATTGACACCATTGCGGACCGCATGCGGGAGCTGATGGATGCCGAGCACGTACAGATTGAAGAACGGGCGCTCCGCTACATTGCGAAAGCGGCGGACGGCTCCATGCGTGACGGCTTAAGCCTTCTGGACCAGTGCATTGCATTCCATTTAGGACAGGAACTGACCTACGACAAGGTGCTTGACGTACTGGGCGCCGTGGATACGGAGGTATTCAGCCGGCTGTTCCGCAGTCTGCTTGCCGCAGATGCTTTAAAGTGCATTACCATATTGGAAGAAATTGTCATGCAGGGAAGGGAACTGGTGCAGTTTGTAAGCGATTTTGCCTGGTACATGCGCAACCTGATGCTGGCAAAATCCACGGATGAAATCGAGGATGTTATCGATGTTTCTTCCGAAAATCTTGCCCGCCTGAAGGAAGAGGCGGAAATGGCGGATATGGAAACGATTATGCGCTATATCCGTATCTTTTCCGAGCTTTCCAATCAGGTACGGTATGCTTCCCAGAAGCGTATTCTCATTGAACTGGCGCTCATCAAAATGTGCAGACCCGCCATGGAAACTTCGCAGGATGCCATTTTAGACCGCATCCGGCAACTGGAGGACAAAATGGAGCACGCATCCTTTCTTCCGGAGGGAATGACGCCTGATATGTTTATGACTTCTCAACCGGGGGCGCCTGCGGTAAAGAAAGCACGTCCTGAGCTTCCCAAGGCAATACCGGAGGAAGTGGAAAAAATTGTAAAAAGCTGGCCTTCCATCGTGGGGGATGCGGACAATCCCATGAAGACGTATTTAAAAACGGCACGTTTAAGCCTCGGCGGAGACAACCGTCTTATGGTGGTGCTGCCGGACGGACTGGCAAGTGATTATTTCCAGCAGAATGAAGAAAACAGAGAGGCGCTGAAACGCCTTTTGGGTGATTTTTCCGGAAAGGATGTGGATGTGAACTTCCAGTCCGTGAAATCGGAAAGAGAGTTTGAAGACTCCTTTGTGGACATTTCCAAGATACTCAATATGGAAGTGGAAGTGGAGGACTAAATCTTCTTATAAAGTTAAACAGATGATGTGAATAAAAAGTAAAAAATGCAGGAGGATATGACAAAATGGCAAAAAGAGGTGGCTTTCCGGGAGGCGCAATGCCCGGCAACATGAGTAATCTGATGAAACAGGCACAGAGAATGCAGCGTCAGATGGAAGAAGGCCAGAAGGAACTGGAAACAAAAGAATTCACGGCGGCAGCAGGCGGCGGAGCGGTGGAAGTAACCGTAACCGGTAAAAAAGAAGTGGTAAAGGTGAAACTCGCCGAAGAAGTCGTTGACCCCGAAGATATTGAAATGCTGCAGGATTTAATCGTAGCGGCAACCAACGAAGCGCTTCGTAAGGCAGAAGAAGAAAACGCAGCCATGATGAATCGCATGACAGGCGGACTGGGCGGAGGATTTCCTTTCTAATGGAAATGTACAGCGGTTATATCAATAAGTTAATAGAAGAACTGGCAGCCCTTCCCGGAATCGGCAGCAAATCCGCGCAGAGACTGGCGTTCCACCTGATAAATATGCCCAAGGACAAAGTGGACAGACTGGCAACCACCATTATGGAGGCAAAGGCGAATGTCAGGTACTGCAAGGAATGCTATACCCTGACGGACAAAGAGATCTGTCCCATTTGCGCCAATAAAAACCGCAACCATGCACAGATTATGGTGGTGGAAAACAGCAGGGATTTGGCAGCCTATGAAAAGACCGGCAAATACGAGGGCGTGTACCATGTACTGCATGGCGCCATTTCGCCCATGCTGGGAATAGGGCCGGGTGACATTAAACTGAAAGAGCTGATAAGCAGACTGGAGGGCGACGTGGACGAAGTGATTATCGCCACCAATTCCAGTCTGGAAGGCGAAACTACAGCCATGTATATCAGCAAGCTCATTAAGCCTACGGGCATTAAAGTAACGAGAATTGCCAGCGGCGTGCCGGTGGGCGGCGACCTGGAATACATTGACGAGGTGACACTGCTCCGCGCACTGGAGGGCCGTGTGGAGATGTAATGCCGTGCACAGCATCATTGAGATGCTTATGTCAGGTATGGAAAAAATGGAGCTGTACACACCGGGCAGCATCGGCAGAGTATATATGCTTATGGGGAAAAAGGATCGGAGGATAAGAAAATGTCAGAAGTATCTGTAAAAAAAGAAGAATTCGGAACCACACCGCAGGGAGAAAAGATTTATGCGTACACACTGTCCAACAAAAACGGCATGAGTGTAACCGTATTGAACTTCGGCGCAAACGTAAACAGCATCCGCGTGCCGGACAAAAACGGCAAGGTGGAAGATGTGGTGCTGGGCTTTGACAAACTGGAAAATTATTATGCAAACTACAGCTTTTTCGGAGCAGCGGTAGGCCCGATTGCCAACCGTACCGGCGGGGCAAAGTTTACCCTTAACGGAACCGAATACCATCTGGATGTGAATGACGGCGTCAACAATTTACATACCCACCTGGACAAGGCATTTCATAAGAGAGTCTGGGACGCACAGGCGGGAGAGGACTTTGTAAAGTTTACCTTAAAGGAAGCGGACGGCAGCCTGGGACTTCCCGGCAACCGCACGGTCAGCCTGGTCTACACCCTGACAGAGGACAACCGGATTGAAATGCATTATCATATGGAGAGCGACAAGGACACAATCTTTAACATGACCAATCACTCTTACTTTAACCTAAAGGGACAGGGTAACGGAAAAATTGAAGACCATATACTCTGGCTCAAAGCTTCTCACTTTACCCCGGTAGTAAAGGGCAGCATCCCTACCGGAGAGATTGCACCTGTTGCCGGAACTCCCATGGACTTTACAACGGCACACAGAGTGGGCGAGCACATTGCGGATGATTACGAGCAGACCAATCTGGCAGGCGGTTATGACCACAACTGGGTAATTGACGATTTTGACGGCAGTCTTAAGCATTTTGCTACCGTAGAAGAGCCGGAAAGCGGAAGAATCATGAAAGCCTACACCAACCTGCCCGGCGTGCAGTTTTATGCGGGCAACTTTATCGGCGAGGAAGAAGGAAAGGGCGGCGCCCTTTACGGAAAGAGAAGCGGTCTCTGTCTGGAAACACAGTTCTATCCCGACACCGCCAATAAGGCGCAGTTCCCGTCTGCAACCTTTGGACCCGACAGAATTTACGATTACAGCACCGTGTACGAATTCGGCGTGAAATAACCAAAGATTATCAAAAATACCCTGCTTACAGGGAAAAGAAAACCGGTCCGGTTACAAGGACCGGTTTTTTTGTGCTCCGGTGTCGAAAACTTATGGGACAGGCTCCCATATTTCGAGGGAATGTGCAAAAGAAAAGGTGTATACTGTCCGCAAAATGAAAGCGGGGGGACGGATATGGAACTGCCAAAGAACCTTATACAGATGGGAAAACCGGACAGAACACACAAGATTTTTGTTGAAGACTACATTATATCCTACATAAAAGAATGGAACCGTGAGTCGGACGGTCAGCCCGCGGGCATTGCATTGTACGGACAGGTTTACAAGGAAAGTAATTACAAATACTACTTTATGTACGGCGCCTCCAGAATTGAAGGCCTTGACAGAAGGGGACCGTATCTTTCCCAGTCCGACCGGGAAGAAATCAACAATGTGGGCAACCGGTATTTTGAAGAATACTCCTTTTTGGGGTGGTGCATTGTCCGGGAAGAACTGCCGGAAACCATTTTTCTGGATACCCGCGGGAAGGCCATTGAAGTGAACGGATATGCCTGCTTCTTTGAAAAGAACGAGAGCATGCTTAATTTCATGCTGGAAATGGACGAACGGGAAAAAAGATGTGCAAGACAGGCGGAAAGCAATCCGGAAAATGCTGTTATGGATAACGCATGGGCGGATGCATCACCGGCGGCACAGGACGGACAGGCTGACGGGCAGACGGAAACAACCGCTTTTCAGGGCGAATACGGCGGCAATTACCGCAGCCTTCCACTGGAAAACCGCATAGCTGCCGCGAAAAAGTCTTCGGATAAAAATGCCGCTTCGGAAAAAACGGCTTCTTATAAAGAGAAAAACAGGCAGATGATAAAGCACTTAGAGCGGTTGAAAATGGCGGCAGCAGCCATGTTTACAGTGCTATGCGTCATCGGCATCACCACCATAAACGACTCCGATAAAATAGAAGAAATGCAGGTGGCTGCAAGGCAGGTTATTACCGATTTGTCCCAGCAGAAAATTCCGGATGCGGAGAATGACAATGCTCTCACAGCCAATGGCTCGGCGCATACCGCCGGTTCCGGTGACACTGCCCTTACCGGCGGCAACGGTACCGCTCACACCACAGGCATTGACGATGGAAACACCGCAGGCACGGCAACAAACGGCTCTGCCCTTACCGGCGGCAATACGGCAACGGTAAACGGCACCACCACCGGTACCAATGGCACCAGTACATCCGGCACCACCACCGGTACCAATGCCACCGGTACATCCGGCACCACCACGGGAAACTCTGCGGATGGCATGCCGTGGCCGGATGTCACCCCGCCGGATGCATTCCCCACCGGCACCACCACCGGAACTACCGGCACCACGCAGACCGCAACGCAGCCGACATCGTATACCATTATGCGGGGCGACACCCTCAATGCCATCTGCCGCAGAAAGTACGGGGATTTGGGCATGGTAAAGCAGGTGTGCGAACTGAACGGCATAAAAAATCCAAATAACATAGAAGTAGGACAAACTATTTTACTTCCCTGATATTTATGTGTTATACTGTGGAGAAGAAAGAGAGTATACCATGGCAGATATCAGGAACTTTAACGGAAATGAATCCAAAACAAAACAGAAAAATCCGCTGCGGAAGCAAAGCAACCTTCGTCTGCTGAAAAATGAAGATACAGCAGATTACAAAGAGAAAATCCGCAAACACCGGCTCAGTAATCTGTACAAGACCACGCTGGTGATTGTGATTTGTGCCGCAGTGGTGCTTCTTTTATTTATTTTATACCGCAATAAAAGATATACGGACTATACGGTAAAAACCACGGTTCCCCAGGTGTTTGTGGGAGGTACGGAAAGCCTGCGTCTGGGAGAAAATATCCTGTCCTACAGTAAGGACGGCGCAAGATGCATGGACTCGGCGGGAAATGTCATCTGGAACCAGACCTATGAAATGCAGAATCCCATCATATCCGTCTGCGAAGATGTGGTTGCCATTGCCGATTACAACGGACGAACCATTTACATACAAAGCTCCGCCAAGCAGCTTGGCACCATTACCACCAATCTTCCCATCCGAAATCTGGAAGTGGCAAGCAACGGTGTCGTATCCGCGGTAGTGGAGGACAGCAAGGTAACCTGGATTTATGTGTTTGACACAGCCGGCAAAGAACTTTTGAAATTCCACATCACCATGGAGCAGACCGGTTATCCCATAGCGGTGAGCCTGTCGCCCAACGCTCTTTTGTGTGCGGTATCTTATTTTTATGTGGATGCAGCGGAAATGAAATCCAGCATTGCTTTTTATAATTTCGATGAATACGGCAAAAACCAGACGGACAATCTGGTAGGCGGCTACGATTATTCCGATACTGTGGTTCCCTGCATCTGCTTTATGAACAACTCGGCGGCGTTCGCCATCGGAGACGACTGCCTGCTCTTCTTTGCGGGTGGACAGAAGCCGGAGCTCAAGACAGTATATTATTTTGATGCGGAAATCCGGAGCATTTACCACAACGAAGAATATGTGGGACTGGTGTTTGAAAACCAGACAGGTGACAAAACATACCGTCTCGAAATCTATGATAAAAGCGGCAATCTTGTGAGAAAGCAGGATTTTGACATTGCCTATGATGATATCGTATTTTACCAGGACACTTATACTATCTACAACGAAGAGGCATGCCTTATCGGAACCATGGACGGCAGAATAAAATATAACGGAACTTTTCAGGAAAAGGTAAATCTTCTGATACCCACCGGCAAAGGCTATACCTATACACTGGTGACGGAGGATGCCCTGCAGACAATACAGTTAAAATAGGAAAAATAAAAGAGAGATGGAGATACGCATGACAATTAACTGGTTTATTATTTTATGTATTATTTTATTGATATGGAGAATAGTGGAGGGTTTCAACAGGGGCATGGTAAAAGAAATAATATCCTGCGTGTCCCTCATTGTACTGAGTATCGTGGCAATACTTGCCATGACAGCTTTCACCAGATATATGAAGAAAGACATTTTAAGCATGGCGTCCGCCATTATAATCCTGCTTGTGGTACTGCTGGCGCACCGCATACTGGGCATTGTCTTTTTCTCTGCCAAGCTGGTGTCTAAACTTCCGGTCATTCATTCAGCGGATAAACTGCTCGGCGCCGTAGTGGGTGTAGTGGAAACCGCACTGATTATCTGGCTTGTCTTTGCTATGACGGGCAAAATGGGAATGGTCGGTTCCCTGATTGTGGAAAACATTGCGGATAGCCGCATCCTGCAGTTCTTATACAGCCACAACTATCTGCATGCAGTCCTAAACCAGGTGCAGAGAGTGATATCATAAGAACAAAATAGATAAAAAGCAGAGAAATACGCTTTAAACGATATGGATAAAACACAAGAAGCGACAAGCTTGAAGAAAAATAAAAGGTTCGTAAAACTAAAAATATCAGGAAACATCTTTGTGCTTATGGGGCTGGCTATCATTCTGACTATAGCAGCGTACACATTTATTCTGCAAAGTGCTTATACTAAGACAGCATTGGAAACAGAGATTGCCCGTGATGCGATGAGTGCAGATGCAGTCCATAAGCTGGTGGATGAAAAAATTGACCGGGAGGATTTTTCGCATATCAAGGATCGCTCAGATGAAGATACGCAGTTTTATAAGGATATTTCCTCCTACCTCAATGAAATCAGGACATTGAATTCTACAAGATATATTTACACCGCTACGAGAAACGAAGAAGGAAAATTAATCTATGTTGTTGACGGCCTGGATTCAGATGCCGGAGATGTAAGACATCCTGGGGATTATATAGAGGATGAAATGATTCCCTATATTGAAAGGGCTCTCTCCGGAGAAAACGTGTATTCCCAGGATATTGTGGACACAACCTGGGGACCCATTTTCACGGTCTGCTATCCGGTACGTTCAAATCTGGATGGAACGGGAGATATTGTAGGTGCATTCTGCATTGAAATGGATATGCAGTCTGCGTATGGTATGGTAGAGAAAACGAAAAAAATCTCTGTGATCTGTGGCGTGATTGTTGGACTGGTGTTGCTGATGATCTGCCTGTGGACCTATTTTGTTTACCGGAAAAGTAAGGAAGAAGAACAGAAGCAAAAGCAGTTATTATTGGAAGCTGCGGAAAAAGCAGATGCTGCAAACAAGGCAAAATCTACATTTTTATTTAACATGAGCCATGACATCCGAACACCAATGAATGCCATCGTTGGATTTACAGATATTGCATTGCATCAAAATTCTGTCGCAGAAATTCATGACAGTCTGGAAAAGGTACGGGAAAGCTCAAAGCATCTGCTTTCGTTGCTGAATGATGTTCTTGATCTCAGTCGTATTGAAAGCGGAAAAGCAGTGTTTTTTCCTGAACCGGTGGATATTACCAAACTGACAGATGATGTTCTGGCAATCATGAATGGACTCCTTTATAACAGGGATTTGAAGTTTGAAGTATACCGTGAAAGGCCAAAGAATCCCTATGTTCTTGCAGATGCTACACGTATTCGCGAAGTCCTGACGAATTTTCTCAGTAATGCTGTGAAATTCACAAAGGATGGTGGAACGGTCACCCTGTATATCAGCAGTCATCCGGGAGAGGATGACAAGCATATTGTAGCCCGCTATATTGTGAAAGATAACGGCATTGGAATGAGTGAGGAGTTTCAGAAAAAACTATTTAAACCATTTTCACAGGAAGATGACAGAGGCGCCAGAACACAATACAAAGGTACAGGACTTGGAATGGCCATTGCAAAGGAATATGTTGAAATGATGGGTGGAAGCATTGCCGTTGAGAGCCAAAAGGGCGTTGGAACTACTTTCGCAGTGGAGATTCCGTTGGAACTGACAGAGCAAGGTATTCATCAAAAGCAGGAAGAGCCGGTGCATCATGATTTAACAGGAGTCAATGTTCTTATGGCAGAGGATAATGATCTGAATGCGGAGCTTGCTACGGTGATGCTGGAGGATGCAGGCATGGCAGTGACACGGGCATTTGATGGAAAGGATGCGGTCGAATTATTCAAAAATCATCCACAAGGCACTTACGATATTATTTTGATGGATATTATGATGCCGAACATGGATGGACATCAGGCTGCGAAAACGATTCGTGCAATGGGGACAGAACGACCAGATGCAGCTACGATTCCTATTATTGCCGTGTCTGCAAATGCTTTTGCGGAAGATATAAAGGCTTCATTGGATTCCGGTATGAATGGTCATGTTTCAAAACCGCTTAACATGAAAGAAGTAACCGATACAATCGCAAAATACATTAAGTCTTAGCGAAACTCATCGTTGACAGGTGCTGTTGCCGCGGCTTGCAGCGGAAAAACGCAGCGAAAAAATTGCACCGGAAAAAGTTATTTTTGGTATTGACAAGGGGGACAAGTTGTTTTATTATAAAAGTCCACCGTCTGAGGAACACAAAACGGCCGGTGAAAAAAGTCAAAAAACTTCAAAAAAGTTGTTGACAAACGAAAGAACTCATGGTATTCTAAATGAGTTGCGGCTCGAGAGAGTCGAAAGCACAGAACCTTGACAAATAAACAGCAATGCAACCCTGAAAATTCTTAAAGAGAAAATTCAGAACAAGCAAAACCAAAGTAAAAAAGGAACGGTTTAACATTAACCAGAGTTAATCTAAAACCGGATCAACAAACATTAACATGAGAGTTTGATCCTGGCTCAGGATGAACGCTGGCGGCGTGCCTAACACATGCAAGTCGAACGGAGTTTACATGAAACCTAGTGATTGTAAACTTAGTGGCGGACGGGTGAGTAACGCGTGGGTAACCTGCCCTGTACTGGGGGATAACACTTAGAAATAGGTGCTAATACCGCATAAGCGCACAGTGCTGCATGGCACAGTGTGAAAAACTCCGGTGGTACAGGATGGACCCGCGTCTGATTAGATAGTTGGTGAGGTAACGGCCCACCAAGTCAACGATCAGTAGCCGGCCTGAGAGGGTGAACGGCCACATTGGGACTGAGACACGGCCCAAACTCCTACGGGAGGCAGCAGTGGGGAAT
>JABLTK010010734.1_pt1 | contig 38232 bp, 36 predicted proteins | sample 7160131 | NCBI WGS metagenome assembly JABLTK01 (sample SAMN14651221, study PRJNA627086) | human gut metagenome | isolation source: feces | host: Homo sapiens
CGTATTTTTCGGAGAAGAACGGACGCACCCCGCGTAGCTGCAAGATACATTTCCCGCCGTCCATGACCGCAATTTCATCTTCGCTCATACTCCACCACAGGCAGCAACTGGTCCGGCGACAACGGCGCGCTGAAGGTCTACAACAAGACAGCTACCGGCGCAACAATCATTGTCGGCGGCAGCTTCAACACCAGCAGGGCGATAGATTGGATCGCAATTGGAGTCTGAGAATGCGACAATTTCACAATTCCCGGGATCAGCCCGCTCTCATCACGAGGGCGGGTTTTCCATATCAACGACAAGGAGGAAACGAGTATGAGAGATTTTTCCATTGACCTGATCTGGACGAAGGTTCAGATCGCCATCACCGCGCTGGGAGGGTGGCTGGGCTACTTTCTGGGCGGCATGGATGGACTGATGATTGCGCTCATCGTGATGATGACACTGGACTACATCAGCGGCGTGATGTGCGCCATCATCGACAAAAAGCTGTCATCGGCGGTGGGCTTCAAGGGCATCTGCAAGAAGGTGTTCATCCTGATGCTGGTAGGCGTGGCGCACATCATCGACCTGCATGTGGTGGGCACAGGCAGCGCGTTGAGAGGCGCGGTGATCTGCTTCTATATGTCAAACGAAGGCCTCAGCCTGCTTGAAAATGCCGCGCATATTGGCCTGCCCATCCCGGACAAGCTGCGTGACATCCTTATCCAACTACACGACAAAGAACGCGATACGACCGACCAGGGCGACGGCGAATGACCGTCACCCTCATTTCATGATGGGAGGAATTGAAGATGTCTGAGAGAATCAATACCCCGTTCACCAATGAGCACTTTGCCGACTGGTGCCTGAAAATGGCGGAGAAGAAATCGCCCTACTGGTACGGCAGCTGCGTCTACAAGGCCAGTAACAGCCTGCTGACGAGAAAGTCCGCTCAGTACCCGTCCCATTATGGCTCCAGCCGCACTTCCCGATACAAGAAGGATATCGCCAACAAGCAGGTAGTGGCCGACTGTGTGGGCGGCTGCAAGGGCTATGCCTGGACCAATGGTGGCCAGGGCGTGCTGGAAAGCATCGGCACGGATAAGACCTATACGAGCAAATACGGCTCCAACGGCTGTCCGGATAAGTCTGCCAGCGGCATGTTTTCATACTGCAAGAGCAAGGGCATGGATTGGGGCACCATCGACACCTTGCCGGAGATTGTGGGCCTCGCGCTGTTCACTGACGGTCATATCGGCTACTATATTGGCGGCGGATATGCTGTTGAGTGGCGCGGCTTCAACTATGGCTGCGTGAAGACCGTGGTGAAGGAACGTACCTGGAAGCACTGGGCAAAGCTACCGTTTATTGATTATGGCGATACCGGCTCCGTACAGCCTGCTGAAACGGTGACATACACCCTGGGCACCCGTCTTCTGAAGAATGGTTCTGTGGGCGGGGATGTGAAAACCCTGCAGGAACTGCTGAACCAGCTGGGCGCATCCCTGACTGTTGACGGGGATTTCGGCAACAAGACGGAAGCTGCTGTGAAGGCATTCCAAAAGAAGGTCGGTCTGAAGCAGGACGGTAAGTACGGCGACCAGACCCATGCAGCCTTGATGGCCGCTGTGGCTGACAATGATGTCGGTCAACAGACGCAGGCTGAGCCGGAACCTGAACCGGAGCAGCCGACAGTGGCAAGGGTGAAGATCGTCTGCAACAGCGGCACGGTCAACGTCCGAGTGGGTAACGGCACAGATTACGCCCGCATTACCGCCGTTGCTGACGGGACAGTGTTCGAGCATATCGCCATCGCCGCTAATGGTTGGCACGCAGTGAAGGTGGGCAGCCAGGTGGGCTGGGTATCTGGGAAGTACAGTCAGTTGGTATAATCAAGATTCAGTATTCATGGGTCTGCGATTCGGTTATGACCGGATTGCAGGCCCACTTTTTTTATTTCAGCTTCGTCAAAATCAGCTTCTGACCTCCAGTGGAAAGTGAAGGCTGGGCCTTCAGACTGGAGGACAACATGACCAACGAACAGAGAGAAAGGATCACCGCACTACGACATCAGGGACATGGCTATACCACGATAGCCAATGCGGTCGGTCTGTCAAAGGATAGCGTCAAGGCATTTTGCAGGAATCACGGCCTTGCAGGCGTTAAGGCTGAATGCAAAGACGAAGATGTCCCCGCCGATAATACCTGCGTCAACTGCGGTGCGCCACTGGTGCAGAGACCCGGTGTGAAGAAAAAGAAGTTCTGCAATTCCGCATGCAGACAGACCTGGTGGAATACACATCCGGCGCAGGTCAATCGCAAGGCGCTGTATCCGTTCACCTGTCCTGCCTGCGGGAAAGCCTTTACAGCTTACGGAAATAACCACCGCAAGTATCCCACCGCTTCGACCCTGCTATGACCATACGCGGCAACAGCATCACCTTCAACAATTCCTGCATCAGCAAGCTGGAAGACGCGACGTACATCCAGTTCCTCATCAACCCTACGGAACGCAAGCTGGCCATCCGTCCCTGTGACGAAGGCGCGCGCGATGCGGTCCGCTGGTGCGTGATCAAGGGCGACAAGCGCAAGAGCCGCGAGATCACCTGCAGGCCCTTCACCACAAAGCTGTACGAGCTCATGGGCTGGGAGGAGATTTACCGATACAAGCTGCAGGGCATGCGGATCAACTACCAGGGTGAAAGCCTGTACCTGTTCGACCTCAGCTCCAAGGAGGCGTTCCTACCCCAGAGCCGAGACCCGGAGACCGGCAAACTCAAACGCCCCAAGCCGATCCTACCCAGCGAGTGGCTGGAGACCTTCGGCCTGAGCGTGGATGAGCATACCGCTTCCACACAGATTGACCTGACAGAGGGCTTTGTTTCCTCAGACATCTCAGCAGCCGGTGATGGGACTTCTCAGCCACCCACCGATCCTGAAACCATGGAGGTAGTTGAATGAATACTCCAATATTGCTGACCCTCAATCTGTTGGAAGATTCCATTCTTCTCAACGAGGGTGTTTTGGATGCCTTGGACTGGCCGCGCCAGGTCCAGATCATGATCAACAAGGACGAAAAGATGCTGCTGCTCCGCGCCTGCACTATTGATGATCAGCAGGCCGTCGTTGTGCCGGAGGAGCGTACCGTCCAGTTTGAGATCAGCGGCAGGAGCCTACTGCGCAAGATTCGTCACCTGGTCGGCTGGGAAGACGACCGCCCGAGGCTCTGCTATGGCGAATACCTGCCTGCGCATCAGGCAATTCGCTTTAGCCTGGCTGACGCTCAACCCATCGATATAGACCAGCAATAAACGCGCAGAGGTAGGAGGTTACAAATGGACCGTGATATGCTCTTCAGACACTTGGAACAGCGTTACACCTCAAAACGCGACATGATCTCCCGCGTACCTCTCGGCGTACAGCCGGACGCACTGTGGCAGGAATTGCTGAACCAGCGACGGTCCAAAAGCACAGTGCTGCCTCTGTACAGCTACAAGGGAACGCCCTATTGGTACGTGACCACGGACAAGATGATCGCCGCAAGTGAGAAGATCGTCGAAGCCTTGTATGAAAACGACGTGGATTATGACCCTTACGCGGAACCGCCTACGGTTTCCACGTTGGAAGAGATCTTCTTCACCAGCTATGTCGAAGGCTCCCAGATGACCATACAGGCGGCGATGGATTTTCTCACCGGCGGCCAACCGCCCCGAGACATTGAAGAACAGCTGATCACCAACACCTTGTGGCTGGCAGCTATGCAAGCGCAAACCTGTACCGTCCCATAGAGGCAGGCCTCTTGCGGGAGCTGATTACCATCCTGACAGACGGCATGGATGAAGGCGGTCAGGACTACCGCACGACGGAAACCGTCGATTATTCCCCAGCGGACGGAGAGCAGTTCAGCTTTCCGTCCGCCCGGACGGTTCCGGACCGTGTGGGCGAACTTTCCGCTTTCCTTGCTTCCCCTCAGATCCATCCACTGATCAAGGCCGCTGTTGCACAGGCGTACATGATCATCCTGCGCCCTTTCCCGGAAGGGAATGAGCGCCTGGGGCGTGTGCTCTCCAGCATGATTCTGCTCCGCGCCGGATACACCTTCTTCAGCGACGTAAGCCTCTCCGCCCTGATCGCCCGCAAGAGCTATGGCTACTACGAGGCGATGGCCAACATCCTCCGCGAGGAGAACGGCGGCGACCTGACCTACTTCCTGGAGTACTTCCTTGAGCTGCTTTCCCGGGCTGTGGATGAGCGACGGCTGCGGATGACCCAGCGTGAAGAACAGGCGCGGCAGGCGGAGCAGGAGCTGGCGAAGACGCCCCTTGCATCCGCGCCGTCGCCTCCGGTCCCTTCGCCTGACGGCAGTCCCCATGAACGTAAAGCCATAGCCCCGCAAACAGAGCCCGCACAGGCAGAGGAGGTGGTTTCGGACCTGAGTGGGTTTCAGGCAGTTGCCCTGACGGAGACCCTTGAAAGCGGGATTGACCGCACAGCCCAAGGAACGCCCATTGAGCTTCTGACGCAATACGCGAAAGACCCAACCAAGATAATCGGGCAGATGTCGGCGTTTCTGCTCATGCGCATGAAAGCCGGTAAGATGCAGTTCACCACAGCCAAGCTGGCTGAAGCCATGCACATCATACCCCGTCAATTCAGCAGCAGCATCCGCTACATGAAGGAGCAGGGAATCATCCAGCTGGAGCGCAGGGACAGCCACCAGAAGTACTACAAAATCTGCACGGAAGAGGAATCCAAAGCGCTGCTCAACCCGCAGGCTCAACCCGTGGAAACGGGCGGCTACGACCAGGATGTGCTGGACCGGGTCGACGAGCTTGTGCAGTCCAATTCGCCCAAGGACAAGCGCATCGGCGGACTGCTGCTGGAATGCATGGCCAGGGGTGAGGTCACGGTGGATGACTACGCCGCCATTGGGGAATCGTCCAAATGGTTCGGCGACATGCAGCTGGCCTCCCAGCTGGGATTGGTGGAAAAGACGTCCCCGCAGCGCTACGCAATTCTGCGGCATCTAAAGACAGGCGCGCTTTCCCTGAGCAAAGGCCAGAAGCGGTTCATCACGGAGATGTATGAAACCTTCGGCGACGATGTTTTCTCCACCGAGATGGTGATTGCCACCCTGGATTACTCTGGTGCCCACGTCAGCGCTTACCTGCATCAGTTCACCCTGCTCAGGATTCTCGACTGCCGAAAGGAGGATGTGTACCGCTATCAATTCCTGATCAACCCCGAGGAGCACCCGGAATACTTTGAACCGGCCGCATAAGCCATGACAGGGATGGTGGGTGGGAAAGAAAGGACTACATCATGAACCACATGACAGCGTTACTCAAGGATAAGGATTACATTGTAGATCTCCTGAACGGCCCCTGCATGCCCAGCAATGAGAAGCGGGAGCACACGCCGATCAACCCGGACTGGGTTGACATGGAAGCCTCCGCCTCAGTCACTGAAGCGTTTCACAACCTGCTGCCCAAGGGCATCCCGTATCAGACCTACATCATCGTCGAACGGAATCCGGACACACTGTATGGCGGGACCTGCGTCGACGCCAACGAGAAGCGGCTGCGTTATTTCGTCATCAGCGTTATACCGGATACGGAGTTTCCCTTATCTAAGCAATGGGTTCATCTCTATCTTGGTGCAGAAGAGTTTCTTAAGAATAAGAAGAGGTATTGTCTATGGCTCATAGGTGCAAAACCATCTGAAATCTCGAAGTGTCCAACGGTCAAAGCTCGAATTCAAAGCGTGAGGGATTTTCGTATGGCGAGTAAAGCCGCAGGAACGAGAAAATTTGCAGAAACTCCGTCCTTATTCTGTCAAATTGCTCAACCACAAACAGGGCGCTACATTGCTGTTCCTAAGACATCCTCGGAGCGTCGGCGCTATATTCCGCTGGGCTTCTTAGATGCAAGCGTTATCGCAAGTGACCTCTTGTTCTTGATCCCAGATGCAGAACTGTTCCACTTCGGTGTGCTCGAATCCAATGTCCACATGGCGTGGATGCGCACGGTATGCGGCAGATTGAAGAGTGACTATCGTTACTCAAAGGACATTGTATATAACAATTTTCCTTGGCCTACGCCTACCGACGCACAGAAAGCAAAGATCGAGCAGACTGCACAGGCTATCCTTGATGCCCGCGCACTATACCCGGATTGCTCCCTCGCCGACCTGTACGACGAAGTAACCATGCCGCCTGAACTACGGAAGGCACACCAACAGAACGACAAAGCCGTCATGGAAGCCTACGGTATGTCCGTCCGCGAAACCACTGAAGCAACCTGCGTCGCAGAACTGATGCGCCACTACCAAAAGTTAGCCAACTAACTATATAAAATACTGCGAGAGGTGAAAAATATTGAATATTACGTTTTTGATTGGTAATGGTTTTGATTTGAATCTTGGACTTGATACGAGTTACAATGACTTTTTGAACTTCTATCTGCAGGAGAAGTCTGGCGATGACGAAGAGATTCGTGGTTTTAAGGCAGATATTCGAAGACAGCACTTGGATTCGGCAACAGGATTATGGGCTAATGCAGAATTAGCTTTCGGTCATTATACGGATGATATAGCAGAACTGGGAAAGAAAGCAGATTCGTTCTCAAAAAGACGTAATGATTTTTGCAGAAAACTGGCAGTATATCTTCAAGAACAAGAAAAAAGGGTAGATGTTCATAATCACGGGCAAGCCTTCGTTGACGCAATTAGTGAATTTCGTTCAGGACTAACAGAAGCCCAACTTGAACAGGTAAACAAATCCTTAGACATCTTCGAAGGGGGATTTAATTATAACTTCATAATATTTAATTATACGAGTATTATTGATACATTGATAAATGCAGCAAAACAACAGAAAATTCAATTAGGAACTCGTGAATACAAAGGTACATCATTCAATAACTCATTTGGAAAATCGATCCACGTTCATGGGACAACGGAAGTCGAGATGATTTTTGGGGTAAATGACACTTCACAGATTGCAAATATGACAATTTTCGAAGGTGTCTCTCCCATATACCTGGATTCATTTATTAAGCAAAAGTACAATAATAATATCGGATCGCGGGTGGATGAAAAAGCATTCGACATAATTAAAAAAAGTTCATTTATATATGTTTATGGAATGTCTATAGGCGATACAGATAAACTTTGGTGGCAACGGATCGTTGATAGAATGAAAGAATATCCATACACACATGTGTTTATTTATTGTTATGATGCTCCCAAAGATAGACTATTAAAGGAAGGGAGATTAATATATGAAGCTTCCGTAAAAGAGCGTTTCCTCGCTTTTTCAGGAAATACCAATCCAGACTTAAGATGGAGGATTCATATAATTGATCATAATATATTTTCTGGATTTTCCAATCTCGTAAATACTCAACTTGACAATATCTTCGGGGAAATTAAAGCACGCGAGCTTCCATTAATATCTTGATACATAAAGTATTTAAGAAGAGAGGTATGTCATGGATTCGGAACTGCTCCGCGTGACGGAGGAAAATCTGGCTGCGGAGTCTTTATGCTGCATTGTGCGCATGAAAAAGACGCATCCGGGGATTGAGGCGAAGCAGGCGTGGCTGGCGGAGCGCATTCCGGAGGGGCACGTATTTCTGAAGCTGCGCGGGGACGGGTGCGCGTTCATCGAGTACGCGCCGCCGGAAACGGCGTGGGTGCCTATTGTCGGAGAAAAGTACGATTATCTGTATTGCCTGTGGGTGCAGGGCGCGCCGAAGGGACACGGCTACGGGCGCAGGCTGATGGAAGCCTGCATCGCCGACGCGAAGGCGCGCGGGCGTTCCGGCGTGTGCATGCTCGGCAGTCAGAGGCAAAAAGCATGGCTGTCCGACCAGCGCTTCGCGGAGAAGTTCGGCTTCTGCGCGGCGGACACCGCCGGGGAATACACGCTGCTGGCGTTGAGCTTCGACGGTACGCTTCCGCGCTTCACGCCGGGTGCAAAGGCGCAGACGATTGAAAATCGGGATCTGACGGTGTATTATGACGATCAGTGTCCCTTCATCTTCCAGCGGGTAGAAAAGCTGAAGGAATTCTGCGCGCAGAAGGGTCTGCCCGCGCAGTTCATTCATGTGGAATCGGTGGAGCAGGCCAAGGCGCTGCCCTGCGTGTTCAACAACTGGGCGGTATTCTACGACGGCAAGTTTGCAACCGTGAACCAGATTGGCGGCGCGGAGGTCGAAAGGTTCATGAAGCGCGCGAAAGAAAGGTGAGGGGCGGCATGGCGTTTGATTTCAAGAAGGAATACAGAGAATTCTATCTGCCGGGCGGGCAGCCGGAAATCGTGACGATTCCGCCGATGAAGTATCTCGCCGTGCGCGGCGAAGGCGACCCGAACGAGGAAGGCGGCGCGTACAAGGCCGCCATCGGGCTGCTGTACGCAATCGCCTTCACCATCAAGATGAGCAAGCTGACCGACCATCGAATCGACGGATATTTCGATTACGTCGTGCCGCCATTGGAGGGCTTCTGGCGGCAGCCGGGCGTAAACGGCTTCGATTACGCGAACAAGGCGGGCTTCCACTGGATTTCCGTTATTCGCCTGCCGGACTTCGTGACGAAGGCCGATTTCGACTGGGCAATCGCCGAGGCGACGCGGAAGAAAGAGCAGGATTTCTCCACCGTGGAATTCCTGACGATCGACGAAGGTCTCTGCGTGCAGCTGATACACGTCGGCCCGTTTGACGACGAACCGGACAGCATGGCGAAAATGGACGCTTTCCTCGCGGAAAACGGCTTCGAAAACGATTTCTCGGATAAGCGTCTGCACCACGAAATCTATTTATCCGACGCGCGCAGAGTCGCTCCCGAAAAATGGAAAACCGTCCTTCGCCATCCGATTCGAAGAGCAAGCCCGTCCTCAGCCGATGTGTAACAGAGCAAAAAACGTCGAGAAAATTCTTCTCAAAGGCGCTATAATCCATTCACACAGCGAGGGGAGATGAGCGCATGACGGAGCAGGTTGCCGCCGTTCAGCGAATGCAGGATTTCATCGCCGCCCATCTGGACGAGGAAATCACGCTGGCCGATCTGGCGCGCGCGGCGATGTTTTCGCCGTGGTATTCTTACCGGCTCTTCAAAAGCCTGACCGGGCTGACGGTGTCGGACTACATTCGCCGCCTGCGTCTGGCGCGTTCGGCGCTGAAGCTGAAAAACGAGGGCTGCCGCATTGTCGACGCAGCGTTCGCGCTGGGGTTCGGCAGCGTGGACGGGTACACGCGCGCGTTCGTGCGCGAATTCGGCCTTACGCCCGGCGCTTACGCGAAGCATCCGGTTCCCGTCGCGCTGTTCGTACCCTACGGCGTGAAATTTCAAGCGCTGCGAAAGGATTTTAAAATGACGAACGACACGAAAACCGTCTTCATTCAAACGATCCACAAGCCGGAGCGCCGGGTTCTTGTGCGACGCGGACAGCGCGCGGCGGACTACTTCGCCTACTGCGCGGAGGTCGGCTGCGATGTGTGGGGGCTGCTTCTGAGCATGGATTCCCTCTGCAGCGAGCCCGTGAGCCTGTGGCTGCCGGATAAATACCGCAGGCCGAACACCTCCGTATATGTGCAGGGCGTGGAGATCGCCGCGGACGCCGACGCGCCCATCCCGGAGGGCTTCGACGTGATTTCCCTGCCGGAAGTCGACTACCTGATGTTTCAGGGCGAGCCCTTCGCCGAGGAGGACTACTGCGAGGCCATCACCGCCGTGCAGCAGGCCATGAACAAATACGATCCCGCCGTGATTGGCCTTGCGTGGGACGACGAAAATCCCCGCATCCAGCTGGAACCCCGCGGCGAGCGCGGCTACATCGAAATGCGCGCCGTAAAGCCCCGCGCGCGCTAAGTTCCGTTCTTCTACATTTTCATGAAGCCGCAGCAGCCGAGCGACGCCATCGTCCGAAAGCCCACGGATTCATAGAATGCCCGCGTTTTCGGCGTGTCGTCCGTCGTCAGTTCGATCTGCCGCACGTGCGAATAGCGCTTCAGCACTTCCTTCAGAAGCGCCGTTCCGATTCCGCGGCGCTGACAGGACGGGTGCACCAGAATGTCCTGCACGAATACAATCGTCTGCCCGTCGCCCACAACGCGGATAAGACCGACAAGCGCGCCGTCCTCATACGCCGCCAGTACCAGAAGCGACGCTTCAAAGCCCCGTCGCAGCGATTCCGGCTGCTCCGTGTATGCCGTCCAGCCCACGCTCGCGTACAGGCCCAAAATTTCCGTCTCGTCATATGTTTTGTATTCTCGTATATCCATAGCAAACATCTCCGTTATCAACGATTATAACTGTCCAGAACTGTTTTCGCAAGAACCAAAGGAGCGTACGAAATGCACGTCCCTCTGGTCTCCCTTAGCAATCAAGCCATTCCATTTCTTTCTCAATATTCCAGAAACGCTTACCATCAATAATGGGATCGGTCAAAAATCGTTCCATACATTCGCTATCCGTTTGCGCAACAGCCTGATAAACGGTCTTGACATACCATCCCCTATCGTCCCACAAATCAATGGTAAATTCAAACATTCCAGTATCCGGATTCTTGAGAAGTCCATAGAAGAAATACTTTTCGCCCTTATACCGAACCGCAGCTTCTTCATATGTCACATGATCCAGAAAATCATTTACATTGCCGCCTATCATTCCGTAGCCCCTAAAAGAGTCTGTATTCAGCTTCAGTTAAAAGCCTATATGGCTGTCGCCCCCTTTGTGTACAATTATATCCGTCCGGCGCGGTATCCGCAATAGGCTTTCTATTATAAACGCCGGACAGGGGATTCATCCCTGCCCGGCACATCGGGTCTGATTATCGCGTCAGCTCGGGAATGGGGACGCTGTCGTCGGCCGTGTGGGTGAACGACTCGTCACAGAGCGTCTGCCGACCGACGGAAACGTTGTCCGCCTTGCGATCCTTCAGCTCCGCGACCGGGTTCGGCGCGGTTTCGAAGCGGTAATCCGTGCCGTTTTTGCGGATATACGCCTGAATGAACGAATGGCTGACCACGTTTTCCACCGGCTGGTTGACCTGTCGCTGGTACTGCGCGAAGGTTTCCGGTGTTACGCGGCGCACGTCCACATAGTCCTCCAGGTCGGCGGTGTTGTTCGCCGTCGATCCCAGAACGCCGCGAACGTATTCGATATTGCTTTCCAGCCGCAGCGGCGCGGGGAACTCCGCGTCCGGGAGCACCTCGTTCCACTCTTTTCCCTCGTATTCCCGAAGCAGACCCTGCGCAATATTCAAATGCATCAGCTCCTGCTCGAACAGCATCTGCCACACGCCGCGGATGTGCGGGTCGGTTTCCGTTTCGCACATGCTCCAATACAGCCAGCTTTCCACATACTGATGCACGAGCAGGTTCTCAAGCGGCGTCAGCGTCGGGTTCAGCAGGCTGCCGTACTGCGTTACGTGCTGTTCCTCGATCATGCCGATTTCCTGATACAGCCTGCGCCCGGTTTCCTCCGGCCACAGCGCGGCGGTGTTCATATAGTAGTTCATCGTCTGCTGCTCCGCCGCCGTGATCACGTTGGCCGCGAGCACGTCGATCGTCACGGGCTTCTTTCCGCCCATGTCCCAGCGCACCGAGTCGTACGGGTGACGATGGTGCGAGATAGTCGGGCGGCCGGGCATGATCTCCGTGTAGCGCCCGACCAGCTCCTCCGCGTGCACGCCGGACGTTGCGTCCAGATAATCGGCGTAGCGGTACAGATGATCAAAGTCCTCCAGCAGCGCGAAATCGAGCGCGTCGCGAATGTCCGCGTCGGTCACGCGCTTCGCCAGATGCGCCGTCAGGTCTACCGCCAGCTGCTCGTAGCCGATCGTGTGCTCCAACGCCGTCTCTTCCGCGGGCTTCAGATGCGCAAGCAGCTTTTGCTGCTGCTGCTCGCTGCGGCGAATCAGCGCCAGCTTGCGGCGCAGCTCGTTGTCGCCCGTTGCGCGGGAAAACTGATGCGAAAACCATACGTTTTCAAACTCCGTGCCGTTCATCAGAATGACGCGCGTGCGCGTGTAGGGATCGACCTCCCGCTTGGAATACGGCCTGACCCACAGCTTCTCCCAGTCCACAAACAGCTCAGCCTTTCGCTCCGGCTTCATTTCAAATGGATTCATCGCTTCATCCCTCCTCGGCCGTATTCTGTGCAGCCCTTCGCGCGATTATACGGCAAACAGCGCTCCTTCGGTTTCCGCGTATTTTCGTTAAAAGATTGACATGAAGGGACACATATGTTAAAATTGGAAGGAATTGTGACAAGACAAGGGTTTGGATGGAGGAGATACGGATGGCGGGAAACGAGCGGAGCGTTCGCGACAGCTTTCGCAGTCGGTGGGGATTTATTCTGGCGTGCATCGGGTCGGCCGTGGGCATGGGGAACATCTGGCGATTTCCGGTGCTGGTGTCGGCGTACGGCGGGCTGACGTTTCTGATTCCCTATGTGCTGTTTGTCGTGCTGATCGGCTCCACCGGCGTGATTGAGGAATTCGCGCTGGGGCGCTGGGCGGGCGCGGGACCGGTGGACGCGTTCGGCAAGTGCGTGGAAGCGCGCGGCGGAAAGCGGAAAACGGGTATGGCCATCGGCTTTCTGCCCGTGGTCGGCTCGCTGATGCTGGCCATCGGCTACACCGTGGTGCAGGGCTGGATTTTCAAGTATTGCTTTATGGGCATCTCGGGCGGCCTGTTCGCGCTGGGAACGGACATGGGCGAAATCGTCGGCGAATTCAGTCGTACCGCGCCGGAAACGGAAACGTTGGGCGCGGCGGTTCGCACAATGTTCCAAGGCGGCGTGTTCGGCGTTGGCAACACGATGTGGTAGCTGATCGGGCTGGGCGTATCGCTGGTCATCATGGCTCTGGGTGTGTCCGGCGGCATTGAGAGAGCCAACAAGGTCATGATGCCGCTGCTTTTCGGGCTGTTTCTGGCGCTGGGCATCTATATTGCGACGCTGAAGGGCGCGGGCGACGGATACCGGTACATCCTCACGCTGAATCCGAAGGGACTTTTGAATCCCGAGGTATGGATTTACGCCTTCGGGCAGGCGTTCTTCTCGCTGTCCGTGGCTGGAAACGGCTCGGTGATTTACGGCTCCTACCTGAGCAAAAAGGAGAACGTGATTTCCTCCGCGCGCAACGTGGCCGTGTTTGACACGATCGCCGCGCTGCTGGCGGCGTTTGTGATCATCCCGGCGACAGCCGTGGGCAGCGCGGAGCTGGAAAAGGGCGGCCCGGGGCTGATGTTCATTTATCTGGTTCGGGTGCTGAACAACATGGCCGGCGGGCGCATCGTGGGCATGATTTTCTTCATCTGCGTGCTGTTCGCGGCGCTGAGCTCCATCATAAACCTGTATGAAGCGCCGATTGCCTACATGCAGGAGCGTTTCGGCCTGAAGCGCCTGCCCGCGGTGCTCGTCATCGGCCTGATCGGCACGGCCGTGTCCGTGCTCATTCAGCCGTGGACGTCGCAGTGGATGGACGTGGTTTCCATTTATATCTGCCCGGCGGGCGCGCTGCTGGCGGCGATCATGTTCTTCTGGGTGCTGAAGAAGCAGACGGCGCTGGACGCGGTGAACGAGGGTGCCGAAAAGAGCGTCGGCAAATGGTTCTATCCGATGGGCAAATATGTCTTCTGTCTCTGTGCGCTGGTGGCGCTGGTCGCGGGCGCGCTGCTGGGCGGAATCGGCTGATAGAGAACCGGCATGCGGCTTTGAATCGCGGCATGCCGGTCTTTGATATTTGGGGGAATCAGCCGATCAGATCGTCGAGGTTCACCTTTTCCGAGCCGAGGTAGAGCTCGCGGAGAGGTGTATCTTCGACCGTGTAGGAATTGACATAACAGCCGGTCAGGGAATCGTATTGGACGCTGTCTTCCACTTTATGGCGATAGATCTGCCCGTCGATAAGGCGGACGACGTCACACACCCACGTTATCGAATCGCTCTCTCCTTTTCCAGACCCGCCGAAAAGCGTTTTCCACTGTGAACGCTCCGGGTAGATATGAACCACCGTTCCATTTTCGCTGTATTCAATTCTCCAGCCCATGGGTCGATAGCCCACTGGCCGCGGCACGGTGACACGCAGGAAGCCGTCGTCTTCCTCGCGGAATTCCACTTTGCAATCCGAAAGCTTCGGCGAATAGGGTTCGTCCCACATATTCATTTTATAATAGGTAAAGAAGATACCGCCGCAGAGGATTGCGCACACGAGCAGCGCCGCCAGCGCGCCCACCACCACGCGCCGCCAGCGAAACTCCCTTTCCAGCTTTTTGCAGAAGCGAATAAAGCCCGTGTCCGTCTCGGCCGGTTTCACGGCAGGCTCCGCGCGCATCTGCGCCATGACCTCGCGGCATTCCTCGCATTCCCTGATATGGCTTTCCACCAGCTCGGTGGACGCGGGGCTGGCAACCTGATCGATCACCAGCGGCATGAGATCGCGCACGATCCCGCAATCACGCTTTTCCATCGTCTTCCTCCTTCATTGCCTGACAAAGCATCTGCTTTGCGCGATAATAGGTCACGCGCGCCCAGCCTTCGGTTTTGCCGAACAGCGCGGCAATCTGCGCATATTTCAATTCGCCGAACACGCGCAGCATGAATACCTCGCGATACGGCTCCTCCAATCCGTGCAGATGCCGGTGAATGCGCATCGCGTCCTCTGTGCGTTCAACTTGGGTATCCGCGCCCGTCTCCGCGCGGTCGAACACGGCGCTGTCCGGCGCGTACGCGCGTTCGCGGCTGCGCGCGCTGTGGTTGAAATACTCGCGCTTCGCGATGCTGCACAGCCATGTGCCGGGGTCGCTGCGTCCCTCAAACGAGTCGATGTTCTTCAGCGCCTTATAAAACGTTTGCTGCGTCAGCTCCTCCGCGGCGGCTTCGCTCTGCGTAAGCGAGTACGCGAAGTGGTACACCTTCGAAAAATAGCGTGCAAACAGCGCTTCAAACGATTCCAACCCTCTCACCTCCTCGCCCTTTAGACACACATCCGCGCAGAACGTTACAGGCCTTCCGCATAAAAACAGCCTTCGGGGATGGATTCCCGGAGGCTGCCATAGGAGTATGCGTTCAGTTCAGCGCGAAAACGCCGTCGGCGGGCATGGAGATGGGCGTTTCGAAGAACGCGCGCACGCCGTCCGCCATCGCGTCCACGTCGCGGGAACCGGCGGTCTCCCAGCTGGAGTGCATGGCCAGCTGCGCGAGGCCGATGTCCACGGTGTTCAGCGAGAAGTGCGCGTTGGAGATATTGCCCAGCGTGCCGCCGCCGAGCATGTCGGAGCGGTTGGCAAAGTACTGATACTTCACGCCGGCATTATCGAGAATTGCGCGCAGAATGGCCTTGGACGCGCCGTCGGAGGTGTACTTCTGGTTGGCGCTTTCCTTGATGACGATGCCCTCGTTCATGTACACGCGGTTGGACGCGTCGTACAGCTCCGGATGGTTGGGATGCGCGGCGTGCGCGTTGTCGCAGGAAAGCATGACGCTGGACGCCTGCGCGCGGTAGAACGCCTCGCCGTCCACGCCCAGACACAGCGCCGCGCGGCGCAGAACGTCGGTCAGGAACGTAGAATCCGCGCCCTGCTTGGTGGTGGAGCCGACCTCTTCGTTGTCAAACACGGCCAGCACCGGCATGCCCTTCGTCGCCTTGCATTCGATCATCGCGCGGGCGGTGGTGTAGGCGCATTCCAGATCGTCCAGCCGGCCGGCGGACACGAACTCGCCGTCCTTGCCCCACACGGCGGGCTGCACGCGGGAGTACAGGAACAGGTCGGTGCCCAGCAGGTCTTCCACCTTCGCGCCGCAGGCGGCGGCGACGCGCGCCTTGAAAGTGTTCTTCGCGTCGATGGAGCCGAACAGCGGCATGAGGTCGGCCTGCGCGTTGTACTTATAGCCATCGTTGATCGAGCGGTTCATGTGAATCGGCACGTTCGGGATGACCAGCGTATCCTCGTCCAGATTGACCAGCCGCGTTTCAAGGCCGCTCTTCGTGCGCACCAGCGCGCGCCCGGCCACGGACAGCGGCCTGTCCAGCCACGTAGAGAAGATCATGCCGCCGTAGCGCTCGGTGTTCAGCTGCACATAGCGGTTGATCACGGTCAGCTCCGCGTTCTCCTTGATTTTGAACACGGGCGAATCGGAATGGCTGGCGGCGATGCGCGCCGACGTAAAGCCGTCCTCCGGCACGCGGAACGCGATCAGCGACGACAGGTTGCGGGTGACGAAATACGCACCGCCCCGCTGCACGTCCCACTTTTCGCCCTCCGTCAGGCGCACAAAGCCCGCGCCGGACAGCATGATGGACAGGTTTTCAATGGCATGGAACGCGCTCGGCGTGCGGGACAGGAAATCGGTAAGCTCGTGAACCATAGGTATCTTCCTTTCTTGTGGCAACGCCGCGCAAATGAGGTGGTCGGCCGGCGAATGGATTTTTCGTCAGATGCAAATGCAAGTTCCGAAGGTTTACTGGAGGTAAATCGAGGAATTTGCATGCCGCAGATGGCGGAAAAGACGTCGCCCGACGCGCCGCCGAATTGCGCGGCGGTGCCTTATAACTGAAGACAGTAGATAACCAGCAGATGCGCGGGATAGAAGCCGTAAAACACCCATTTGGGCAGCTTCAATCTGCGCGGGAGCGGCAGGTAGATCAGCGGAAGCGCGGCGAGCGCGTACCACTGAAGGTTCGTCTGGGTTTTGCCTGCGGTGAAGAAGCCCGGCATGGCCCAGTACCACATGAACGCCGCGATCGCTGTGAGCGACGCGACCGGCCGATCCAGAAACGCGTAGAACAGGCAGATCAGCGCCACGCCCTTCCAACCGTAATCGATGCGCCCTGAAAGCCGCCACGTAAGCACGGTAAACAGCGTGGTGAGCACATACGCCCTTGCGCGCACGCTGGCGAGCAGCAGCGCGCCCATGGCAAGCGTGAAAAAGATATTGAGCTTGCGGGCATAGTAGAAATCGTAGATTTCGCCCAGCTTCCAGAAATTGTGCGCCCAGTCGAACGTGCCCAGCTTCACGTGCCCCATCGCCGCCATATACAGCGGATGCACGAGCACGCCCATCAGAAGCAGCCGAAGCGCGTACTTCCACACATTGCGCGAATAGGCGCAGCCCACGGCAATGCAATAGCAGAACATAGGCATGGCCAGCCGGCCGATGATGCGCAGAAGGCTTCCCGACGGCAGCAGAAACGCCCACGGGCCGCTGACCGAAATGTACAGCGCATTCGGAAAAATCATCTTGCCGAGGTGGTCGCTCAGCATGCACAGGCAGGCGACCACCTTGATCAGGCCGGTGTCTCCGTTCAATCGCAGCGTGCGCGCGTCCCTTTCGGGATGCAGCATGCGCATGGCCTCCGCTCGAAGACGGGCAGACGCGCCTCGCGTCCGCAGATCCTCCATCAGACAATCACATCCAGTTCCATGGGCTTCACGCCCAGTTTCTCGCAGCTGACCGCGTCGGGCTGGCTGCCGCCCACATACAGGCGGAAGTGGCGGCCCGCCTTGATACGGCGGCCGTCGTCGGTGACGCACTCAAAGGCGCGCGCGGGAATCGGCAGGCGCACGCGCTTTTCCTCGCCGGCGTGCAGGAACACGCGCCCGAAGGCGCACAGGCTCCAGTTCAGGCCGTGGCTGTCAAATTCCAGCGGCTTCACGTAGGCCTGAACGACCTCCTCCGCGTCCGTCTCGCCGTCATTGCGGATGCGCACGCTGACCGCGCCCTTCTCCGCCGAGTACACGGGATCGGAATAGCGGAAGGTCGTGTAGCTCAGGCCGAAGCCGAACGGATACAGCGCCTGTCCCTTGAAATAGCGGTAGGTGCGCCCCTCCATGCAATAATCGGTGAACGCCGGAAGCTCCTCCGCGTCGTGATAGAAGGTAACCGGCAGACGTCCCGACGGACAGACCTTTCCAAACAGGATGTCGGCCGCGGCCATGCCGCCCGCCTGACCCGCGTACCAGACCTGCAGAATGGCGTTGCCGTCCTCCACGTGCAGCGCGCCGCCGCTGGCCAGAAGCACCACCACGGGCTTGCCGGTGGCGACGACCGCGTCCAGCAGTCTGCGCTGGCATGCGGGCAGCTCCAGCGTTTCCTTGTCTCCGGAGGAATATGCGTTGCTGGCGTCGCCCTGCTCGCCCTCGATCGTGGGATCCAGACCCAGCACGAGAATCGCCGCGTCGCTCATCTCGGCGGCCTGCACGGCTTCGGCGATGCGATCGTCCGCCGCGGCCAGCGGTTCGCAGTTCTGCCTGTACAGATGCGAACCCTCGGAGTAGTTCACGCGCACGTTCGCCTCGCGGCACGCGGCGCGGATGCCCTCCAGATACGTGACATAGCGGGATGAGGTGCCGTTGTAGTTGCCGTGAAGCGCCGGAATGCTGTCGGCGTTCGGGCCGATGACCGCCACGGACTTGAGCGACGAAAGGTTCAGCGGCAGGATGCCGTCGTTTTTCAAAAGCACCATGCTGCGCCGCGCCGCGTTCAGCGCCGCCTCCGCGTGCCGGTCGCAGTCGTTGGCTTCATAGGGAATCTGGTTGTATTCGTTGTCGTCGCTGAACAACCCCAGCAGGTAGCGGCACGTGAACGCGCGCACGCACGACTGCGTGATTTCTTCCTCAGTCACGCGGCCTTCCTGCAGCGCCTGCAGCAGCATCAGATACGTGTTTCCGCAGTTGATGTCGCAGCCGTTCTTCAGCGCCAGCGCCGCGCTTTCCGGCGCGGTGTCGGTGATCTTGTGGAACTGGTGGAAATCCGAAATCGCGCCGCAGTCGGAGACATAGTGTCCCTCAAAGCCCCACTGGCCGCGCAGGATGTCGCCCATCAGGCGCTTGGAGCCGCAGCACGGCTCGCCGTCCACGCTGTTGTACGCGCCCATGACAGCTTCCACGCCGCCCTCCTTCACGCAGGCCTCAAACGCGGGCAGATAGGTATCCCACAGGTCGTACTCGGATACCTCGGCGTTAAAGCCGTGGCGCACGCTTTCCGGGCCGGAATGCACGGCGAAGTGCTTGGCGCACGCCGCCGCCTTCATATAATCCCCGTGCCCCTGAATGCCCTTGATGAAGCGAACGCCCAGACGCGAGGTGAGATACGGGTCTTCGCCGTAGGTCTCCTGTCCGCGTCCCCAGCGCGGGTCGCGGTAGATGTTGATGTTGGGCGACCAGAAGGTCAGTCCCTTATAGATGCCGCGGTCTCCGTGCGCAGACTGCGCGTTGAACTTGGCGCGCGCCTCGGTGGAGATCACGTCCGCGATTTCCTCCATCAGGTCTTCGTCAAAAATCGCGGCCAGGCCGATGGCCTGCGGGAACACCGTAGCCGTGCCTGCGCGGGCAACGCCGTGCAGCGCCTCGTTCCACCAGTTGTATGCGGGGATACCCAGCCGTTCAATGGCGGGCGCGTCATAACGCAGCTGCGAAGCCTTCTCCTCAATGGTCATCTGCGCCACAAGCTTTTCAGCCAGCGCCCGGGCGGTACTGCGATCCATATCGATCATGCCTCCTGATTCACTTTAGTGTTTCTGCAATCATTTTACAACGAACGGGGCGCGCGTGTCAATCAATCCATTGACAAAAAGGCCCCCGTAAGGCATAATTATCGGATACGGAGGCAATATATATGGGTTGGCAGGACAGAACCGTGCGCCTGATCGGCGAGGAAGCGGTGGAAAAACTGAATCGCGCGCGTGTGGCCGTGTTCGGCGTGGGCGGCGTGGGCTCCTTTGTCGCGGAAGCGCTCGTCCGCGCGGGCGTGGGCACGCTTCTGTTTGTGGACGGCGACTGCGTGGAGGAATCGAACCTCAACCGCCAGCTGATCGCCACGCGCGAGAATCTGGGCATACCCAAGGTGGAGGTCGCCCGGGCGCGCGCGCTTTCCATCAATCCGGACGCGGACATTACCGCGCTCAACCTGTTTTATGACGAATCCACCGCCGACCAGATCGACCTGAGCCGGTATGACTTCGTGGCCGACTGCATCGACTCGGTGCCGTCCAAGCTGCTTTTAATTGAGCGCGCGAAGAGCGCGGGCTGCCGCGTGGTGTGCGCCATGGGCGCGGGCAACAAGCTCGACCCCACTGCGTTCGAAATCGCCGACATTGAAAAAACAACCGTTTGCCCGCTGGCGCGCACGGTGCGGCAGCAGCTTCGAAAGCGTGGCGTGCGCGGCGTGAAGGCCGTGTTCTCCCATGAGCTGCCGTATCGCATCGCGCCCGGCGCGCCCGGCTCCATTTCGTTCGTGCCCGGCGCGGCGGGATTGGCGCTGGCGGGCGAAATCATTCGCGAAATCGCGGAGGTAGAAAGCAAATGAGCGCAAAGCGAATTCTGCTCATTGGCTCCGGCGGCGCGGGGAAGAGCACGCTTGCCCGCAGGCTGGGCGAGCAGACCGGCCTGCCCGTCGTGCATCTGGACAAACTGTACTGGACGGGCGAATGGCAGCACTTGGACAAGGACGCTTTCGACCGCGCGCTCGAAGCGGAACTGGCAAAGCCCGAATGGATTCTCGACGGCAACTTCACGCGCACGCTGCCGTGTCGGCTGGAAGCCTGCGACCTCGTGCTGTATCTGGACTATCCGACCCGCGTGTGCCTGTGGGGCATACTCCGCCGCATCCTCCGCTACCACGGCGAAACCCGTCCCGACATGGGCGAAAACTGCCCGGAGCGATTCGACCTGTCCTTCCTCAAATGGATATGCACCTTCCGACGCACAACCCGCCCCAAGCTGCTGGAAGCCATCCGCACCTCCGGAAAGCCCTGCCGCATCTTTACCTCCCGCCGCGAGGCGGAAGCGTTTCTGAAGGAAGCGAATGCGATTCTCGGATGAGGGAGAAGGTAGAACTCTCCCTGTATGAGCATCTGACAGAACTGGACGAGCGGAACGATTTTCATTTGATCAAATATTTTCGGCATAGCTGGTTTTCAGCTATGCCGAATTCAATTTCCATGAATGCTGAGCGGTCAGGCAAGGAAGCCTTGAATGATTTTTTCCTCCGCTTCCTGCTCAGTAAGGCCGAGCGTGCGCAGCTTCAGAATCTGTTCGCCCGCGATTTTGCCGATGGCGGCTTCGTGAATCAGCGCCGCATCGGGGTGGTTGGCGCTGAGCTTCGGGGAAGCGTCCACGCGCGCGCCGCCGTCGATAATCGCGTCGCACTCGGTATGGCCGGTGCACGGCGCGTTGCCCTCCACGACGGAGATGTAATTCTGCCGCGAATGCTCCCTTGCAACGGAGCGCGACACCACGTCCGCGCCGGAGCCCGCGCCGTTCAGCGCCACGCGGAAATTGGTTTCCGCGAACTGCTCTCCGCTTGTGAAGATGCGCTCGCGGATGATCAGCTTCGCGTTTTCGCCCAGCACGGCGGAGGTCGTGCGCACGGTGTGATCCACGCCGCCGATCTGCGCGGTATCCATCGTCAGCACCGCGTCCTTTTCAAGCGTCGCTTCAGTTACGGGGTCGATGGAGCGCAGTCCCTCGCCCTTGCCGGTGCCGATGTGTTTTTCCAGATACAGCACGTGCGCGCCCTCTTCGAGGAAGAAGCGGTGAATGCCGTTGTGGCGCGCCGGTTCGCCGGTTTCGGTGTGCACGCCGCAGCCCGCAACGATGGTCACGTCCGCGCCCGCGCCGACGAAGAAATCGTTGTACACGAGGTCATTCACGTCGCCGTGGGTCACGCACGCGGGGATGGACACGCGCTCGCCCTTTGTGCCGGGCCTGATGTGAATTTCAAGACCGGGGTTATCTGTCTTGGAATCGATGCGGATGTTCTCGCTCGACTGCCTGCCCGCGCAGGCGCCGTCCACGCGAAGGTTGTACGCGCCGTCGAACGAGCCCTTGAAGTCGGAAATGCGTTCCAGCAGATCCTTCGTAATCTCATTCATTGAAACGCCGCCTCCCCCTTCACGCAGCTTCTGCCCGCGTCGCCGGACGCAAGCAGATAGTCCACCATTTCCTCGCCCGGGCCCTGCCGGGTCACGCGGCCGCCGGACAGCAGCACGATTTCATCGGCGATGCGCAGGATGCGCTCCTGATGGGACACGATCACAAGGCTGCCCGTCATATTCTGGCGGATGGACGTGAACGTCTTGATCAGCCCGGCGAACGACCACAGGTCGATGCCGGCCTCCGGCTCGTCGAACACGGAAAGCTTCGCCCGGCGCGCAAGCACCGTGGCGATTTCGATGCGCTTCATTTCGCCGCCGGACAGCGTGGCGTTCACCTCTCTGTCCAGATAATCGCGCGCGCACAGGCCGACGCTGGCCAGATATTCGCACATCTGCCCATAGCTCGTCTGCGTACCCGCGGCGGTTTCCAGCAGCATGCGCACCGTCAGCCCCTTGAACCGAACCGGCTGCTGAAACGCATAGCCGATGCCCAGACGGGCGCGCTCGGTCACGTCGAGGTCGGTGATGTCCGTGTCGTCCATCCATATGCGGCCGCTGTCTGGCTGGTTAATGCCGGCGATCAGCCTTGCGATGGTGGTCTTGCCGCCGCCGTTGGGGCCGGTAATCACCACCAGCTTTTTATCGGGAACCGTCAGGCTTACGTCCTCCAGCACCTCCCGGCCGTCGGGCGTGTGCCATGAAATGTGGTCAAGCTTCAGCATGGCTTTCTAACACCTCTTTGGTAGCGCGCCCCGTTTCACGAAGCGTCGCCAGAGAATTCCATGCGCGGCGCCGTTTTTCCTGTTAAAATCGCGCCGCACACCAGAAAATAACATCCCCGAAGGCACCTCAGCTTATTCCTCGAAGAATTTGGCCTCCAGCATGCCGCAGAGCACGTGGTAGACGGGCAGATGGTATTCCTGCACGTCCGCCGGGCAGTTGCCCGGCACGACGACGCACGCGTCGCACGCTTCCTTCAGCTTTCCGCCGCTGCCGCCCGCCAGTCCCAGCGTTTTCAGGCCGAGCTGCTTCGCCGCTTCCACGGCGTGGAACACGTTTTTCGCGTTTCCGCTGGTGGAAATGCCCAGAAGCACGTCGCCGGGACGGCCATAACCCGCCGCCTGCTGCGCGTAGACGTATTCCGGGTCAACGTCGTTATTGAACGCGGACGAAAGCGCCGCGTGTCCCGTGAGCGCAATCGCCGGAAGCGCGCCCTGAAGATGCGCGCACGCGCCGCCCTCGCGCCGCGGCCGCTTTAGCCAGAAGCCCTTCATCAGCTCGCCCACGATGTGCTCGCAGTCTGCGCAGCTTCCGCCATTGCCGCACAGAAGCAGCTTGCCGCCGCCCATGTAGCAGTCGCGAAGCATCCGATACGCGTCCATCACCTGCGCGCGAATGCCTTCCAGCGCGGGATATTTTTCGAACAGACGCTCGTAGCGCGCCAGCACGCGCGGATCGGTTTCCTCGGCTTCATACATCGGATCGATGTTCAGCGCGTACAGCGCCGTCATGACGCTGGCCAGATCGCCGATGGCCTCGCCGGTCTCCGCCGGGCGCACCTGCACCGCGCTCAGGGAATAGGGGATGCACTCCCTGTGCATTTCCTCCTCCATGGCGGGGCGCAGAAGATCCTCCGCGCGCACGAAGATGCTGCCGATCACGACAACCTCCGGGTTGAACGCGTCCACCAGCAGCGAAACGCCCCGGCCGAGCATGCGCCCGATCGACGCGTAGAACGCACGCGCCTCCGCGTTTCCGGCATGCGCATAGTCGGCCATCAGCTTCGCGTCCACTTCCTCGATTGCGTGGCCGTCCAGCATCCATTGCGGCGTGCGGCCTTCTTCCATGAGCTTCCGCGTGAGCGCCTGCGCCTGACGGCCGATGCCGCCGCCGCTGGTGAAGCCCTCAAACGAACCAGCCTTCCCGAAGCCGACCGGGCCGTCCTCCGCAAGCCGCAGATGCCCGATTTCGCCGCCCATATCCGAAGCGCCGCGCATGAGACGGCCTTCCGCAATCACGCCGCCGCCCATGCCGGTGCCCATCGTGAGGAAAATCGTGTTCTCCGCGCCGCGCCCGGCGCCCAGCTTCCATTCCACAAGCGCGCAGGCGTTGGCGTCGTTCTGTAAGAACGCGCGCACGCCAAAGCGCTTCTCAAGCCTCTCTACCAGCGGCACATTCACCCAGCCGGGCAGATTCGGCGGCGCAAGCACAAGCCCCCGGCGACTGTCCAAAGGCCCGCCGCAGCTGACGCCAATGGCTTCCACATCGGCGCTCTTCATGCCGTTGCGCTCCAAAACCTCGTCTACCGCCTCAAAAATACGTCCCAGCATGTCCTCGCAGCCCCGCTCCGCCAGGGACGCAAAACGCAGCTTGTCCAAAATATGAATCCCGCGGTCAACGCTCGCCAATACGACCGCGCACTTGGTTCCTCCAATATCCAGTCCAATAAACTTCTTCATCCATAGTATCCCCCCATCCGTCATCTACCCTGAATGATTCCCCATCCGCCCCTCTATTTCCTGCCGCCTTCCGCCCTTTTGAAAATTAACATACTTTTCTCTTGCATATTTACCCGCTTGATGCTATACTAATTTATGTTCTGAAGAGCGCATGGGGCATTAGCACAGTTGGTAGCGCGCAACGTTCGCATCGTTGAGGTCAGGGGTTCGAATCCCCTATGCTCCACCACCAAGGGACTCAGATATTGATACAATGTCTGAGTCCCTGTTTTTGCATTTATTTGATTGTACGATTGCAAATCAGAGGTATATACACCTGTTTTAGCCCTTGCTATGGCGATAATCTGCAAGTTTGTGTAATGTAGGCGCAAGTGCGAAAAATGAGGCTATTCAGGCAAACACTCAAAAACGCTGTTAGTCTACTCAAAATGCCGTTTTCAGCCCAAATTTGCACCCCCCCTAAGCAATAGCGAACACTGTGTTCGGATTATATCGTTACTCCGTAGCGGATAAATTGTAAGAGAGTGCAAAAAACGAGGCGTAAAGTGTTTATTGGAGCGTTTTGCAAAAAATGGACTACTCAGATGAAGCGAATTATGAGTAGATAAATTCATACCAATAACGCCTAGAAATGTTTCACTCACCTCCGTCCTCGTGATTAATTTTGATTTTCACAGTGCACCTTGTACTTTTCCGATGTACGCCAGTCTCATCGTACTCGATATTACTGCGGCGCTTCTTTTCTTCGGCAACTGCTTCGAATTGCGCGTCATCTATTATCGCGATGTGATGTTTGGAGTACATATACCTGCTTCGCTGCGCGCTTTTTGTTTCGTAGCTTGTCAGAGGTGCGGTTGCGGTGGAGTTTCCCCGGTATTTTTCATTGCTGAGCAGCGTGTCAATCGCACGGGCGCACCAACCCTTTTTTCCTGTGGGCGATGGGATGCTTCTCTTTTCCAATTCGCGGCGGATGGCAACGATGCTATTGCCCTCAAGGTACAGATCATAGATCAGCTTGACCGTCTTTGCCTCTTCCGGAACAATCACGAAATCGCCATTTTCGTCTTTTTTATAGCCGTAGCAAGTGCGTGAATACAGGCTTGACGTTCTGTCTTTAACCTTTTGCCGAATCGCTACGGCGACGTTCTCTCGCGCACTTTCCTGTTCGCCCTGGGCAACGGCTGCATAGATCGAATAATACAATTCAAAGCCCGGCTGAAATGAGTTCATTTCTTCCATATCAAAATAGACAGGAACCCCAATGCTTTTCAGTTTGCGGATCGTTTCAAGCCCGTCCACAACTTCACGAGCAAAGCGGCTAACACTTTTTACCAGCAAAAGATCTATTTTCTTTTGCCGGCAATCGCTAAGCATACGTTGGAGCTCTGCGCGATTCTCCGCGCTTTTTCCACTGGCGAAATCGAGGTATACATCGGCCAGCTTCCATTGGTTCGTATGATATACCTGCTGAACGAGCGCAGAGATCTGCGCAGATATCTAACTGTATGCTAAAAGACCCCCCTTTCGACGGCTAATAGAAAAAAGGCCCTTCTGTTGATGCTTTTGAAATATCCTCTGCGCAAAACAAAACATCCGATTCTCCCTGTGATTGGGTCAGGAGAGTCGGATGTTTGCGTTGGCTATATGACCAATCAGATGTTAAGGAAGCAAAATCCAGAGCGGTATGGGATGTCTGCGCATGCATACGAAGCCGCTCTCGGGCTCTTGGGTTTCCGCACGGCAGCCATGATTAACGCGCATTTCCCTGCAGGACGCCAATCAGAACCACTGCGATAAAGAGGGTGACCAGCAGGCAGATAATCAGATCCAGCACCCACAGCGGCATGCGCAGCCGCTCGTAAATGCGTTCCTTCCAGTTCTGCGGACCCGGAGGCGTGCTCTCGCCATCATTCTTGGATATCGTCATGGGTTCGCGTGTTTCCGGCATCAGGCTCCCTCCCTTTCATGCGGCCTGCATGGCTTACTTGCGGGCCAGATACTTGCGCAGATCCAGCGCGACGGCCACGATGATGACCAGACCCTGCGCGATGTAGGTGTAGCTGGATTCCACGCCCATGAACTGAAGCGCGATTTTCAGAAGCTCGAATACCAGCACGCCCACCAGAATCCCGCTGATCTTGCCCACGCCGCCGTTGACGGACACGCCGCCGATGGTACAACCGGCGATGGCTTCCAGCTCGTAGCCCTGAGCTGTATTGACCGATGCTCCGCCCGACTTGGCCGCCATGAGGAAGCCTGTCAGGCCGTAGAGAATGGCGGCCAGCATGTAGATCTTGACCTTCATGCGGGAGGTATTGATGCCCGCTACCTCGGCGGCGGTTTCATTGCCGCCGATGGCGTACATGTATTTACCGTGCCGGGTCTTGTTGTACAGGAACCACATGTACGCGCCGACAACCAGCGCGATGATGGCGATATAGGAGAACATCCGATTGCCTACATAGCCCAGCGCAATACCGGTATAGGCGGACTGGAGCGTACCGATGGGCTGGGCTCCGGTATACACCAGACAGACGCCGTACACCAGCGTCTGCATACCCAGCGTGGCGATGAAGGGCGGCACCTTCAGCCTGGCGATGACCGTGCCGTTGACCGCGCCGATCAGGGCGCAGACCGCCAGCACACCCAGTAGCACCAGCGGAATGGGCAGATTGCCCAGCGAGGGATAGAATTTGTTGGAATAGTCGCCGGCGCGCTGCAGGAAAATGGCAGACAGGCACGCGGCAAACCCGGCTACGCGGCCTGCACTCAGGTCGGTACCCTTGGTGATCAGGCAGCCCGACACGCCCAGCGCGATGATGAAGCGCACGGCAGTGTTAGACAGAAGGTTGCGGAAGTTGGCCTCAGAGAGGAAATTGGGGCGGAAAATGCTCACCAGCGCGGCCATGAGCAGGATGCCCACAATGATTGCCCGGTCGCCGAGGAAGTGCAGAACCTTCCGGGGGGAGAAGCGCTTCCACAGATACTTTCCCAGGCTCAGCTCCTCGTCCTCGCTCAGCTGCATCGCGGTCAGCAGAAGCCCCAGCAGGAGCATCGCCGCACCCAGAATGACCAGCGGCAGGTAGGTAACGGCCAGCACGCACAGCGTCCGGGAGGGAAGACTCAGATGCTGCCACAGGATACCCTTGTTGTTGACGAAGCCCTGCGCGTAACGAACGTCCTCGACCTCCACAAACTTGATCTCGCCGTATTTGTCCTTGAGGAACCGTCCGCCCAGTGCGGCGAATTTTTCATAAGTCAGCAGAAATCCGTCCGGCTCGCCGTCGCCGTTTACATCCAACTCGGCATGTCCGTCGACGCTCCATTCCTCCGTGGCCTCCGCGACAGAAGGCTCCTCAGGCAGCTCATCCTCTGATACCAGTACGGAGACCCTTTCGTCCACGGTGGTTTCCTTAGCAGTGGAAACAAGCTCAAGCGTGGGCACGCCTTTCAACTGCGGATTAATGCGAAGCACGTCGCTCAGGCTCAGGTTCAAAAACAGAGAAACCATCAGCACGACAAGGCCGATCCGTTTCAGCAGTTTGCCGTATTTTTTCATATTGCTTCCTCCAATGCAGAAAATTGCGTGGCCAGCGCCATGATTCTCTCCTGTGTGGCGTCCTGCTTTTCCACAAAGCCGGTAACACGCCCATCGCACATCACCATGATGCGATCCGACATGCCGATCAGCTCGCCCATTTCGGAGGAAATCATGATGATGCCCTTGCCCTGCTTAGCCAGTTCCGCAATGATACAGTAGATTTCGTACTTCGCACCCACGTCGATGCCGCGGGTAGGCTCATCCAGGATCAGCACGTCCGGGTCGTTGGCCAGCCACCGGGCGATCAGCACCTTCTGCTGATTGCCGCCGGAAAGGGATTGGATCTGCGTTTTGGAGGATGGCGTCTTGATGGACAGCCTGCTCACGTTAGACTGCACCAGCTTTTCGATCTTTCCGTCGTCCAGCATGACGCGGTATTTCAGATACTGATCCAGACTGGCTACGGACACGTTGTCGCTGACGCTGAGTACGCCCAGGATACCGCTGGCGCGGCGATCCTCCGTCAAAAGCGCGATGCCCCTGGTGATAGCGTCCCGCGGACGGTTAATCTCCACCTCGCTGCCCTTGTAAAGCACGCGTCCACGCTCATGGGCGCGAATGCCGAAGATTCCCTCCATCAGCTCCGTGCGCTGCGCCCCCACCAGACCGCCTACCCCAAGGATTTCTCCCTTGTGCAGCTGGAAGGACGCGCTGCGGAAGCTGCGCGGGTTGATGGACGTAAGATCCTGCAGTTCAAAGATCACCTCGTCGGTGACGTAGCATTCTCTGGGCGGATACAGATTGTCCAGCTTCCGGCCTACCATTTGGGTGATGATCGTGTCGGTAGTCAGGTTTTTGGCCTCCCACGTGCCGATGTATTTGCCGTCGCGCATGATGGTGACCTCGTCGGAGATACGCAGGATTTCTTCCATCTTGTGACTGATGTAAATGACGCTTACGCCGTCGGCCTTCAGGTCGGCGATAATGCGAAACAGCGCCTCCACTTCATGCTCCGTCAGGGAAGAGGTAGGCTCGTCCAGAATCAGCACGCGGCATTCATTGGATACCGCCTTGGCGATTTCCACCGACTGCATTTGAGACACGCTCAGGCTGCCCAGCTTCTGCCGGGGGTCGAAATTCATGCGCACGCGCTTGAGCAGCTCCTCCGTCTGGACGTACATTTTTTCATGATCCACCACGGGGATGAACCCCAGCAGCTTTTTCATGGGATAGCGGCCCACGAAAATGTTTTCCGCCACGCTGCGCTCGGTAATGGGCTGCAGCTCCTGATGCACCATGGCGATGCCCAGCTTGAGCGCCATCAGCGGATCCTTGATATTAACCTTTTTTCCTTCGTAAAAGATTTCGCCCTCGTCCATTCTGTAAATGCCGAACAGGCATTTCATCAGCGTGGACTTGCCTGCGCCGTTCTCCCCCATCAGGGCGTGCACGGTGCCCGGCCGGAGCTTGAAATCCACGTGATCCAGCGCTTTGACGCCGGGGAACGTCTTTACAACGCCCTTCATTTCCAGACGGTACTCCGCCATGCGCTGTCCTTCCTTTCCAAACTGTCGTCATGTAGAAAAAAGAGGGGGCACTTCCGCGCCCCCCATCTTAAAGGGACTCACTTCACCATCTGGTAGTCAACCCAGTAGTAAGCGTCCAGCATTTCGCCCATGGCGGCCTTGATGGCCACGTCGGCGGCGGTGTGGCTCTGACCCACGTGGTCGTTGAGCACAGTTCCGGTCATCATGCCGTTCTGAACCATCTCAACGCACTCATCCAGCGCGTCCACGCCCAGCAGCAGGATGTCCTCGTTGACCTTGCGGCCGGCTTCCTTGATGGCCTGGTACGCGCCCAGCGCCATGGCGTCGTTGTTGCAGAAGATCACGTCGATTTCCTTGCCAAACTGCGCCAGGGCGGTGGCGGCCAGCTGCTGACCGTTCTCCTGCATCCAGTCGCCGCGCTGCTCAAAGAGCTTGTTGACCTCTACGCCGTTGTCGGTCAGGTACTTGATGGAGAACTCGGTGCGGTACTGAGCATCCACGTTCTCCGGGTCGCCCATGATCATCACGTAGTCCACCTTGCCGTTGCCGTTCAGGTCGCCGTGAGCGTCGTTGAACTCATACACGATGCGGCCCTGGAAGGAACCGGACTGACGGGCGTCGGCGCCCACGTAGCAGATTTTGCCTTCCCACATGCCCATGTCGTCCTCGCTGGGCTCACGGTTGATGTAGATCACGGGGATGCCAGCCTCCTTGGCCAGCTCAGTGACAGCAGCAGCCGCAGTGGACTGCACCAGGTTCACGATCAGCACGTCCACGCCCTCGGCGATGAAGCTGTTGATCTGGTTGGTTTGTTCGGTCTGGTCGTTTTTGCCGTCCACCACGGTGACCTGCGCGCCGTAGGTTTCCTCCAGATACTTCTGCAGCTCGGTGCGGTACAGGGTCATGAAGTTGTCGTTGAACTGGTAGATGGTGACGCCTACCTTAATGGGCTTCTTCATTTCGTCGGCGAACGCGGAGGTTACGCCAAGCACCAGAATCAGAGCCAGCAGCACAGCGAGAATCTTCTTCATACAGGGAACGCTCCTTCTCTTTAATTTTCGGAGACGGCGCCGCCGCCTTCCGTCTATTGGTATTGTAACGGACGGGAAGGATAAAAGAGAATTGAAATTTTTACTCATAACTATGAAAAAAACATCGAATTCAACCGCTGCAGGTTGCTTTTCCGGAAAAACCATGTACAATAAAATCAAAGGAAAAGGCGGCGCTTGGCGTTTCTATGTCGGAATAGCAGAACAGACCTAACGATACCGGAAGGCAAGGGGAGATGAGACTGTGTATAAGCTGCTGCTGGCGGACGATGAAAGCGATATCCGGGATGGGCTGATGGAGGTCATCCATTTTGAGAAATACGGCTTTACCGTGGTAGGGCAGGCCGAAAACGGGCTGGAAGCTCTGCGCCTTTGCGAGGAGCAGGAGCCGGATTTGATCGTTTCGGATATCCGTATGCCCCTGATGGACGGTCTGACCATGCTGGCGGAGGCGGAGAAGGCGCTGCCCACCGTCCGCTCCATCATCCTCAGCGGCTACGACGAATTTGAATTCGCTCGTCAGGCCGTATCGCTCCATTGCCTGGGCTATCTGCTCAAGCCAATTTCTGCCGCCGAGTTTACCGAGGCGCTGACGGACGCACGGAAAAAACTGGACGAGGATTTTGCCCGCCGCCGGGATATGCTGCAGCTGCAGCGGCATTTTGAGGAGGGTCTGCCCGTCTTCCGGGCAACGCTGATGACGGCGCTGCTGGACGGCGGACTCCCTGTCTCCCGGGCGCTGGAGATGGCGGAGCGGTACGGTCTGCCCCTGAATGAGAACGATCTCTATGCGGTGGCGATGCTCCGGCTGAGCCAGCCCAAGGGCGAGGGCTTCCCCAGCGGCGAGCCGGAGCTGCTTCGGGTGGCCGCTATGGACATCGTGCGTGAGCAGCTGCCCAAAGAGAGCGGATACGCCTTTTACTACCAGTCCTATATTGCCGTACTGCTGTGGCTGCCCGGGGAAGAGGCGGCGGCGCAGACTTACGAGCGGCTGGACGGCGTTTGCCGGCACATCGACCATTATCTGGGGGGTACGGTGCGCGCTGGCATCGGAAACCCCTGCCGGGGTGCGGGCGGACTGTCCGAGTGCGCCCGGCAGGCTAAAAGTGCTCTTGCCCAGCGCTCCTTTTACGAAAACCGGCTGTTGCTCTTTTCCGACCTTGCGCCGGGAGGCGCCGGCGAGCTGTCGGCAGACGCGGCGCTGCTTCGGGAACTGGACACAGCACTGAAAAAGGGCTCCGCCGGAGAGGCGCGGCGATGGATCGAGCAATTGCTGTCGGTCTGCCGGACGGCCCGTCCGGGCACGTCGGCTTACCGCTCGTATCTGCTGGAGATCTACGTTGCGCTGCTGCGCACAGGCCGGGACATGTCCGTGAATCTTGCCGAGAGCGGCGAGGAGCCGCTGGATCGGCTGCTGGCCTTGCCGCCGGCAGAGGAGGCCTGCCGGCTGTTCTGCCGCCTGTGCGACGACTTTACCGAAAAGGCGGCCAGCAACCGTTTAACCGCCGGACAGCAGATTATCCAGGCCGCGCAAACGTACATCAAGGGTCACTACGCCGACCCGGAGCTGACCGCCGAAAAGCTGTGCCGTCATCTCCACGTTTCCTCCAGCTACTTCAGCGCCCTGTTCAAGCGGGAAACCGGGCGAAATTTCCCGAATTATCTGACGGAAACCCGTATGCGGCAGGCTATGACCCTTCTCGCCGGGACGGATATGAAAACGGCCTCCATAGCGGAGGCAGTGGGTGTTCCTGATCCCAGCTATTTTTCCTATGTGTTCAAGCGGGTCTACGGGCTTTCTCCCTCTCAGGTTCGCAGGCGAAGGGAGGGAGGTGCTTGAAGCGAAACAGCGGCAACGGGCGCAGCTTCAGCCTGCAGCTAACGGCATCCTTTATGGCGTGCATGGGCGCGCTGCTGGCGTTTATTTCCATCAGCTTGATGACCCCTCTGTCGTCGCTGCTGGAAAAAAACGCCTTCGAGCGGACAAAGGAGACGGTACTCCAATCGGTCAGCACCGCCAACGTGTTCATTGACCGACTGCTCTCCACCCTGTATTTCGCCACTACCGTGCTGCCGGACAGCATGGACAGCGGGGCGGCGGGATGGGTGGAGCAGATGCAGATGATCAAAAAAAGCGATTCCGATATTATTTCCATCGCGCTGTTTCACCGGGACGGGACGCTGCTGGGCGCGGTGGGCGCAGGCGACGTATCGCTGGATACGGACGAGGTTGCCTCCAGCGAGTGGTTTCAGAAGGCGCTGGCCTGGGGCGGCACCTCTACCTATTTTTCCAGTCCCTTTGTGCAGCACATTTTCTCCGGCCAGCGCACATTCGTCATCCGTCTGGCTCGCTCCGCCTTTTATCAGAAGGAAGACAGGCTGGAACAGGGCGTGGTGCTCATGGACGTTTCCTACGCCAGCTTCAGCCGTCTGATAGAGGGGGTCGCGCTGGGAAAAAGCGGCTATGTGTATCTGCTGGACCGGGGAGGCGAGATCATCGCCCATCCGAAGCTGCAGTTGATCTACAACGGCCTGCATGAGGAGAATTTGGATGAGATCAACCGGTTACTGATCGGGCAGGGCCGGGACAAGGTGGACGGCCGTGAGCGGGTGCTGATCGCCGCCACGCTGAACCAGACCCGATGGCGTCTGGTGGGTGTGGCGTATCTGGACGAGCTGCTGGTTCTTCAGACCGCCTTCGTCCACATCCTGACTGTGGTCCTGATCTGCGCGCTGCTGCTGTCCCTTGCCGTGGCCACCATGATGTCCTACCGGCTCATGCGGCCCATCCGCCACGTGGCCGACGCTATCGGGCGGGTGGAATCCGGCAATCTTTCCGAGGGGATCCCGGAAACGGGATTTCGGGAAGTACGCGCCATTTCAGAGTCCTTTAACCGGATGCTGCGCCGCATCCGCGCCCTGATGGATCAGATCGTGCAGGAGCAGGAGATCAAGCGGCTCTACGAGCTCAACGCCCTTCAGGCTCAGATCAATCCCCATTTCCTTTACAATACGCTGGATTCCATCATCTGGATGGAAGAGCGGGGCCGGGGGCGGGAGGCGATCCTGATGGTTTCCTCGCTGGCTCGGCTGTTCCGGCTGTCCATCAGCCGGGGACGCAGCGAGATCACCGTCCGGGAGGAGCTGGAGCAGGTGCGCCACTATCTCATCATTCAGAAAATGCGCTTCAAAAACAAATTCGAATACACCATCACATGGGATGAAGCGGCATTGGAAGAAACCACTGTCAAGCTGATCGTACAGCCCATGGCGGAAAACGCCATCAATCACGCCATTGACGAGACGCAGGACGAAGCGCTGCACATCGCCATTCACGCGGGCGTAACGGAGGAAGGGGTGATCTTCACCATCGAGGACGACGGCGTGGGGATGCCGCCTGAGGTCGTAGACAGACTGCTGACCGCTCCCGCAGGCAAAAGCGGCATCGGCGTAAAAAACGTCCACGAGCGGATTCGGCTGACCTACGGCGAGCCTTACGGGATTCAAGTGCGAAGCGTGGAGGATGAGGGCACCTGCGTGACCATCCGCCTTCCCCGACGGAAGAAAGGAGACGCGGTATGAAGAAAGTCATGGGCGTATCCCTTCTCTTAATCCTGACGGCGCTTTGCGTGATGCTGCTGGGCCTGCGGTCGCAGGAGGAGTCCGCAGCCGGTATTCAGCGCCCGGTACTGCTGCTGACCCAAAGGGATACGGGAGCCTATTTCATGCAGCTGCGTCAGGGCATCCTCAAGGCGTTGGAGGAACAGAATTGCACACTGAGCACGCAAATCGTCGATCCCGCCGCGATGACGGATGTGCTGTGGGGCGGGATAGAATACAGCGGCGTGCTGATCTATATCCAGGATGAAACGTTGCGACGGCAGACGCTGCGCAGCGCGCGCGAGCAGGGGATGCCCATCGCGCTCATCGATGCGCACGAGGAAGGCGTTCCCTCGGTGGAACAGGACGGCGCCCAATACGCTGCACTGGCGTCCGGCGCGGCGGCGAAGGCTGAGCGCGTAATCTGCCTGGGCGGTAGTGAGCCGCTGCGTAAAGCCGCAAAGTCAGTCTTGCGCAGCCGATGGCTGGATGCGCAGTCGGTCGATCCTGGCGCTGCATCCTGTGCCGTGATGGCGCTGGACGAGGAAACGGCGGTGCGCCTCCTTCAGGAAAAGTCGGAGGGACAGTGGACGCAGCCGCTGATCCTGGTCAATCCAGGCGAAGGAGCTGCATCCTGGCTGGAAACCGGACATGTGCATGCAGTGGTTCTTCCCTCGCCCTATGCAACCGGGTATATCGCGGCGTCGCAGGCCCTGTGGAACAAAAACGGGCAAGGATATCGCGCACCAGCATTTGTCGTTACGCCTGAAAACATGTACGATGCGCAGAACGTCAAGCTGGTCTTTCCGCTGCTGTATTGACGGCGCAGGAGGAATACGCATGAATAGCATGAACAGGATGAAAAAACTGCTTTGCACAGTGCTTGCCATGATGTTGCTGGGGACGCCTGCATTCGCGGAGGAACTGCCCGCATTCGGTGTGTGCGTATATGACGGAACGGATACATTCATGGCAAGCCTGCGCCTGCATCTGGAAACCTACGCCCAGGGAAAGGCCAGGCTGACCGTCTATGACAGCCGGAATGATCAGAATTTGCAGAACGATCAGGTGGAGAGCATGCTGGAGGCCGGTGTGGACGTGCTGATTATCAATCCCGTCGATCGGTTGGCTGCAGGATACCTGATCGAAAAGGCCCGGCAGCGGCAGACTCCGGCGCTGTTTATCAACAAGGAGCCTCTGTTGGAGGATCTGCTCTTGTATGAGTACGCTTTTTATGTGGGCGCGGACGGCGCGGAAAGCGGACGATTGAGTGGAGAGATTCTTGCGGAATACTTTCTGGCCCACCCGGAAGCGGACAAGAACGGCGACGGCACGGTGCAATATGTACTCATTAAGGGGGAGCCCGGCCATCAGGACGCGGAGCTGCGCACGCAAAACGCCCTGAAGCCCCTTCAGGAGGCGGGGTTTCACGTAGAGAAGCTTCAGGAGGACACCGGCATGTGGCGGCGGCAGCTGGCGCAGGAAAAGATGGCCGGGTTTCTGCTGGCCTGGGGCGATCAAATCGAGTGCGTGATCTCCAACAACGATGAAATGGCACTGGGCGCCATCAACGCCCTGAAGGCTGCCGGGTACTTTTCAGGCGGACGATTTATGCCCGTGGTAGGCGTGGATGCCATCGGCCCGGCAATCGAGACGCTACGACAGGGCTCCCTGCTGGGCACGGTATTCAACGATGGCGAGCGTCAGGCCATGGCCGCCGTCGATCTGGCGATTCTTCTGGCTCGCGGCGAAGAAATTTCCGCCGATACCTACAGCTATCCGATCACCGACGAGCGCTTTGTCTGGATCCCCTATCAGCGCATCACCCGGGAGGATTTGCCTGACCAGTGATTTTCCCCACACCAAGGCGTATACCGGAAGATGGTAAAAGCCTCCAACCTCATCCATATGCGGGAACGGATATGCGCCGATCGCAGCCTGCGTCTTCAAAGCCGTAACCGCGACAAAGGAGATGCTGGCGTTTATCCAAAGAGCGGAGAAACTGTTGTTTCCCTGCGGGATGAGCAGGAAAGACTACAGGTGGTGAATGATGCGGAGTCTGGGAAATGCCTTCGCTATCTAAAGTGCTCCGCTGCAATAGCATTCAGCTGCTTTGCTATCTCCGAAAACTCCTGGTTCAGATCCAGCGTTTTCACACTGATCTGGTTCCCGCTCATCTGGTAGATGTTGTCCGGCTGGATCATCTCATCCGTCTTGGCGTATAGCAGCATTCCGGCCTCCTGATGACGGTTAAGCCGCTTCCTTGTAGTGCGTATACACATGCTCGAAGATTACTTCACGGTAATGATCCAACTGATCGAACATGCTGTCGGGAATGTTCATGTAGAGTTCGTCGCGGATCAGGTTCTGAACCGTGGCTCTTGTTTCATCCTTGTCCGTCCAGTGATTCATCTGCGCAATGCGCTCTTTGATCTTTTTCAGCAGATCTACGGAAAGATGCTTGATCTTCTGGATGTCGCTCTTTGACAAGCTATCGGAGAACAGCAGGTCATAATTATAAGATTCTTACTTATCATCTCTTTAACTCCAACTAAGTCCTCATGTTTTGATACAAAGCATGAGGACTTCTTTTTGCATTTATAGACTGATAAACCGTCAGAATACAGGCTATAACCACCAAGTACAGGCTATAGACGCAATAAACGGGCTGCTTGACGTCATTCTGCCAGATGGAGGCTTCCGCTCTCCAGCCCTTTTTAGTCTACTTATACTCGTTTTTTGGGGTCGAAATCAGAGATTTATCAAGAAATGCACCCTACATTGGACGATTACAGGGTATCGTCCACAATGAGAAGTTTCCGTCCAAAGTATCGCAAAGGGGGACAGTCGCCCACCTTTTTTTGTGCACCCCTTCAAAAGGCTGCAATACCAGCGTCGTTTCTCAGTCGATGTTTTTAGCATCCAGCAACATGCTTCTGCCTGTAGAATCCATGAGCATATACTCAAGGACATAACTACTCCCCTTGCGTATATACATCGGTTCTGCAGACACCACGTCTGTTAACATGCCAGGAACATGCTTGCGAGTTGCAGCAGTTAACATGACAGTATGGTCTTGATGCGCGAGGTCTATATGGTCAACATCTTTCCCTACTTTTGTCGGCAACCAGCGATTGTTAAGCGCGACGATTCCGTGCGCATCGCTGGATGAAATAATACAGTTCCCTTCGAGGACGATACCTTGGTGTTGTTGAAAAATACGTTTGGTAGAACCAATAGTAGTTTCAGGTCCTTCCCCTGCTCCTTCTGGAAGAACTTCGGCCATGGTCGTATCATAGACGTCGATAATACCAGCGTCGAGGACTTCTTTTTCTACGATTGACGATAGAAATCCATTATTAAACGAACGCGCTTTTTGCGAAGGAACTGCAACACAGCTATTTTCCCGTACGGCATGGAATACGGTTCTCATCTCTTCATCCGTGCATATTGACGCGCTTGTCTTTAAGTCGGATACATCAAGCGCCTTGCGTGCGGAAATGTCAATTTCCAATCGATAAGGAACCGAACCTGAAATAGAGGAGCCTTTGTGTGAAAGGCCAGCCGCTTTGGGAACTTCCTGATCGCTTATCGTTCCACCATAGCGGTATATTGGAGTGGTGCTGCGATTGGGAGCAGGATAAGTGTTACCGGGAAATCCAGGCATTCGATAATATTGTCTCCCTTCACCGTGATAAACAAGTACAAGCCAATCCTTCCCCTTGGTACTAATCGCATTGGCGTGCTCCCACGAATACCACACGGAATTGCCGGCATTGGCCAGTGAAAGATATTCTGCTGCAATGTCTCTGTCGATTTGGTGAGTAGGGCCTTTTTCATGATAACCCGCCATTGCACGAAGATCACAGCGTCGCATAACGTTGTTGGCCCACCGACTACGATTCGTATTCCCATCAAATTGGTAGCATGCTGCGAAAATTGCAACCTTAAGCGGATTTGATGTTGAATCGCACCAATGGACATAAGCGGTATTGCCGGATTCAAACTCCTTTGGTCCCTTTGCATTAAGCCGGGGATATGAACTTCCGTGGGAACTCCAATAGAGAACGTGCAGATCCTTTGCCGCCTTAAAATTTGTTACCGAAGCGATATCGTCCATGTCTACATTATCAGATCCAACGGTAAACCCAGCAGCAAAAACATTAGCAGA
>JABLTK010117877.1_pt1 | contig 38160 bp, 38 predicted proteins | sample 7160131 | NCBI WGS metagenome assembly JABLTK01 (sample SAMN14651221, study PRJNA627086) | human gut metagenome | isolation source: feces | host: Homo sapiens
CCGTCGGCGGCGAACGCGCCGACGACCGGGGACGCCAGCGTGGCCGCGGCGACCAGGCCGGCTATCGTGGCCTTGCCCCATTTCTTGTTCTTGTTGGAACCCAATGTTCCGTCTCCTTTCAGAGATTCTGCTTGCAGAACGTCCCGCCGTGCGGGCGGGACGGGACGGCGGGAACGCACGTTCCCTGCGCGGTTCCCCTCACGGGGACCGACCCATCCAACCGGTTCCACGCGCACGGGCGCCGATGGGGCTCGATATGGGTTCGGGGGTTACGCGGCATGGGAGGTACGGGAAAGGGAAAGACCCCGCCCAACAGGGCGGGGTCTTTGGAAGGCTGGATGAGGCGAATCAGCCCAAAGGGCAGAAATGCTGTCCATCGCAATTCGGATTGATGGTCACTTTGTCTTCCCAGTCGTAGTGGATGCTTGGCGCGGGGGAGTTCCCGCTCGGGGAGCCGCCACCCTGGCCTTGCGATCCGCCTGAATACGATCCGCCGGAATAGGACCGTCCACCGGCGGAACCGGACCAGCCGCCGGACGAATACGAACCGTACGAGTACGAGCGTTGCGCCTGCTGTTGGGCCTGCTGCGCGGCGGCCGCCTGGGCTGCGGCCTCCTGTTCGGCCTGCGCCTTCGCTGCGGCCTCGGCGTCGGCCTGGTCCTTCGCCGTCTTCGAATCGTTCACGGCCTTGACGGCCTTGGCGATTGCGTCGGCGTCGCGCTTGGCGATGGCCTGCTTCAACGCGTCACGGGTCTTATCGTCCTGGACCTTGCCTTCCGTCGCCCTGTACAGTCCGTCCGCATCGTCCACCGTCTTGTCGAGCTTCGACGATTCGACCGCCCTGACCGCGGCCTGCAGCGTCTTCGCATCCGCCTTCACGCTCCTGGCCGTCTTGTCCGCCTTGGCGGTGGCCTCGTCCAGACCGGTCTTGTCGGACGCGTCGCACTTGACCATGGCGGGAGTCTCCGCCCCAACGGCCCGTTTGAGCGCGTCAAGGGTCTTCGCGTCCTTCACGGCCTTCACGTCGGTCTTCAACGCGGCCGTCGTGGCGTCCGCGCCGAGCAGCGTCCGATACGAATCCACGGCCTTCTTCTGGGCTGCGACGGCGGAACCGCACGCCCCACGCGCCACGGAGACCCTATGGTCCTCCCAGGCGCGGTATCCGCACACGCCGCCCACGGCCAGGACGACGGCCACCGCCGCGGCCACGCCGACGATGACGCGCTTCCCGTTCCTTCCCGTCCCGGCCGGATGGTCCTTGACGGCGTCCGATGTCACGTTGTCCTCCATGAGGATGCTCCTTCGCTTTGTTCCGATGGGATTCACACCAACCACGCGCCCCCGTACCGATATTGGTCTGTTCACAGGCTTCCGCCGCGCGTGCGGACGAGCAGGCACGCCCACACGACAAGGTTCAGGACCTGCACTCCCAGGAGCATCACATCCGCCATGGGAGCCGCGGCCACCCAACCGTCGCGTAATCGCATGAGACCGTGTCCCAACCCGTACGAGTAGGCCAGTATGCCGACCCATGCGGCGAAACGGCAGAACGCTTCGACGTCACGTCGTTCCCGAGGACGCTCCGTGTCCGTCTTCCCTGGAAACATGTACGGTCCGACCAGTCGCGCGCACATGACGAGGTTCAATACGCAGACGACGCATTTCAATGTGCTGGCCCAATTCATTCAGGAATTCCTTCCCCTATTCCGCCTACAAGTCTACAATCCGGCGTTCTCGCGTATCTGGCCCATCAGGTCCTCCAACGTGTCCGCCAAGGCCGACACGCGTCGATGGTCCGCATCGTCGGCCCCGTCGAACGGTTCCGCCTGTTCGACCGTGTCCGCGAGCCTGGACCGCAGGTACGGGACGGACAGTTCCATGCCGGCCGTCCGGTCGAGCAGGTCCCTCGCGGCACGCAGGTCGCTGGACAGTCGCGTCATGTCGTCACGCCGTGACTTCTCGGATCGGGTCTTGTCGTACTCCTTCCAGAACGCGGCCACCCGTTTGGACTGTTCCACGTATGCGGACGCCTGTTTCCTCGCCTTCGCCGTGTTCGATTCGAGTTGCCTGTTCCTCAGAGTCGCGTCGCATTGGATGGATGGCGCGCGTCGTATGGTCCGTAACGATTCGTATCGTCCGGCCCTTTTCCCGTCCAGAACGGACCCGTCGATGTTGAGGTCCACGGCCACGAGTCCTTCCAACCGTTCACGATTCCGGTTCATGGACGCCACCGCGTCCGAACATGCCGAGACGAGCTGGTCGTGGCGCACGCTCAACCGTGATTCCGTGATGACCATGCCGATGCCCGCGACCGCGATGACGAGCGTGCATGCGGTGAGGACGGCCACGCCCTTCCTTGACATGCGCGACGGGTTGGCGTGAGGCGTCTCGCTGCCGTCATCCCAGCCGATATCATCCGGATCGTCGTCACGTGGCGTGGAGAACGGATTCCAATCCGGGTCCACTCCATGCGACCGTATGCCGTCGTAACCGTCGTCGTCAATCATGGAAACCTCCTGAAGAAAAATGAGAAGGCCGCCCGCCGGACCTCCCGTCGAGAAGATAGACAAAAAGAAACGGGACAGAAAACGGTCCGGCGGACGGCTCCCGTCGAATGTCGGATGGGAAGGGGTAGAACCCATCCGGACGGGATCGCTCACCAGCCTTGAAGCGTAGGCCGGACGGGAACGCCGGACGCTCCCTCAAGGGCAGGAGGGAGAAGCCCGGACGTTTCCGTCAACCATCCCACATGACGGCCGACCGATAACAGCCGATACGGGTTTCTAATCCAACACGTCGGCGGACACGTCCAACAACGTTCGGTTCCTATGTGAATCGTCCTTCGCCATGAGACTGTCAAGGAAACCGGTATCCAAGACCAGGTTCAGATCAGGTTCGAACCGGACGTCACCCAAGCACACGGACAGCCGATAGGTTTCCACGCAATGCTCGCCGCGCATGACAGGCCTCTGATCGTGGATAAGGAAAGACAAATCGACGAAACCATGGCCCTCCGCTCTATCGACACGGACATAACCATCCATCCTGGTTGGAGTGAAACGAATGCTTTTGATCCGCAGCTTTTTCAGATAACAGTGCAATGGGCCATCTACCAGCAAGTACCGTCCCATCAGATTCTGGGCGGGCGCGGCGTAGAAAAGCATGAACGACTGGTTGAAATAGGAGGCGCGATAATACCGCCATCCCTCATCGGCACGCCACATGGACAGCAGTTCCCGCGCGTATCCACGTCCCACATGCAGGCCCGTGGTCTTCTCCCAGATGTAAACATACCGGTCGAATTGGTCGCGCATCAGAGCGTACAGTTCCCGTCCGGCCTTATCCGTCGGAGTCCGGCGCATGTTACCGGGATCCGAATGGTTCCTGGACAGCGGACAGAACATGTACGCGGTCTCGTCATAGTCCGCGACTCCAGGAACCGACGCCGAGTAATGCCGGCCATACGGATTGGCCGACCGGCTTCCGTCAGTCCTTTTGAACAGGTTGCAGATCAGAATCGGATTGCCGCACGCCGGACATACCGCGAAATACGAGGGATGTCCGCCCCGCATCTGCACGAACGGCGCTTTCCGGTTCGTTTCCCGCCGATAATTCTCCTCCGTCAACGGCACAACGCGTCCTCTTCGACCTGTTCTGAAAACATCCATGGCGAACCTCCACTAACCGGAACCGATATCGGTTCCAATCGTAGGACGATTCGCCTATCATCAGTCAGGACCAAACTCACTGGTACCTCCTGCTGACTTTTATCCACCATTCCGTCGAGAGGGGCGGCACCGCGCCCTCATGTTCGGCGAACGCGAGCATGGAAAGCACCGTGGTCAATCCCATGCCGAACTCACGGCCACCCTGCCGCAGAAGAAACACGTAATCCTCCGTGCAGTCGTCGCAATCCATATGGTCGATGATCGCCTTGCGCGCCAGACGCGCACGCTCCACCTTGTCGACATCCTCTGTCATGATCCAGCTCCTTGTCTTTTAGGAATCATTCCGCTTTTTCACGCGCGTCACCGGGGATTGTCGCCAATAGGGCACAGCTCCCGAAGCGTTCCAGTCCATCCCCGCCAACCATCCTGCGGCTGCAGGGGACGGATAGCCAATGGCAAGACGACGGCCCGCGATAGGAAAACAGCGTAATCACAGCCAAACAATTGTGGTACAATTAATTCCATGATCATCTTCGACCCCAAATCGGCCTACAAGCACTTCAAGGAGGACCGACTCGACGAGGACGGGATACGCAAGGCCATGGCGCATCCGGAATGGATCGCGCTCATCGACCCAGCCGACCCGGCCATCCCGCCCGGAACATCCGGCAACATGGTGGCCCTCGTCATATGCCTACGTCATCCCGGCGCGTGGGACGATGACCTGATAGAAGTGCTCGCCCGACCGCAGGGACGTGACATGCTCGTGTTCCACGTCGAGCATCTGACCGACAAATGGCGTACCTACTGGATAAAATGGAGGCAAAGAAAATGACCGACATCTACGAACGAATGGCGGACGAGAACGAGCCCGCCCCCGCTACGGCTCCAGCCGCGCAGCTCACGGGTGATCAGGCGTCCGAGCTGATGACCTCGCTCATGGCCGAGGACTCCGACGCCACTGCGATTCTTGCCGCGCTGGCCGGACCGGGTCGGCCCACAGCCGACGAGAAACGAGAGAAGAGCGTGCAGGAACGCTTCCGTGTCCCGGCCTCATGGAGCTCCTATATAGAACATGCGGCGATACGTGATGGTTTCAACAACAAAAGCAAGTATCTGAAGGCCCTCATCATCCAGGATGCTCGCGCGCATCACGAAGAGCACCGCCTGCAGGCCGCGTAATACGGAAGGGGAACGGTTCGTGACGATTCCAAGTCGCGGACCGTTCCCCTTTTTCCATTCCCGTCGTTCATCCCTCGGATCGGCAAACGAACACGCCCGGCATACCGGCGCATCCATCGATTTCGACAATCTGAGACAAGGCCCGTTTGATTCCGTTCACTTTCAACGTGAGATCCGGTTGTCCCATACACGACCATTCCGCCATCAGACTGCCACGTGGTCGTTCCGGCGAAAGCATGACACGAAGTTGCCGGTCGAATATGAGGCTCCTACGCACAGGCCGATCCGAACCGTCAGCATACGGGAAGTCCACCGTCACGGTCCATGTCAATCCCGTGATCCCATTGAGCAGGCCGAAAGGAGCCACCAAAGGAAGACCGCAACGGGAGACCCTACGGCCAGCCGTACGTACCGGACAGTGGATATGCCGATTCGTATACGGTCGGCCGACCTTCCACGATCCCACGGGAAACACGTCTTTGCCGGAACGCACCGACAGGCCCATGCCGATCCGGGCTCCAGTCTCGAAACAGGGATACATGAGATTCAATACCAGTATCCCGTCACCGGCCCCGACCGGTTGCAAACGCTCAACCTCGGCAAGAACACGCGCATAATAGGCGTTCTCACCATCCAAAGCATTCCATGAGGCCCCATTTCGATCGGCTGTCTCCCGGTTTTTCATACTCCCGTCCTTCATCATTTATCAGCCTTCACGTTGGAGACTGGCAGGACTAACGGTCCGACATCCGAATCCTCGCAATAATTCGCCACCACGGTGACCGGCGACCTGTCACGCAGGAGGAACATCTGGTCGAACGTCACACAGGCACCGGGAAGCAACGTCACATTCCGCTCCCAACCCCGCAGATCATCATCCTCGGGTCCCGACTGGCCGATGGCGATGCCATGCTGGAAGGCGCGGAACTGGTTGGCGCCGAAACCACAAAACTCGTCGGACCGGTTCGTCACACGGTAATGCACGATGAGTTTCCTTCGACGGACACGGTAGGACAGCACGTCCACAGTGGACCATTCGGATTCGAACCGGTGGGATATGTTGACGAACCCGCGTCCCGCGCAGGCACGGGCCTCGACCCATCCGAATAACAAACAATCCCTCACGCATATCCAGATGAATCCCAACACAACAGGAGACAGAACCACAGCACAGAAGACGATATAAGGACCAGCGGCCACCCAAGCCTCATGGAATATGTTCATCGCAATCGTTTCCTTTCGGATTACAGTATCGGTTTATGGATAAAAAGGACGAGAAAGAGAAAGCCGCCAAGTACGATCCCACGTTGACGGCCGAAGAGAAGAAGGACGCCAGGAAACTGACGGGAAAGGAATGGCTGTACCGCATCGGACGCGCGGACGACAGCATGTGGGACCAGTCGAAAAAGAAAACCACATACAGGTGGGCGAAGAGAATCGACGGCCACTTCGATGAGATCGGCGTCCTGCTGTCCATCCTGTCGATTGTTCTAACTATTTGCGGATTCATATTCACGTGCGTGCAGATCAATCAGGCCAACGAATCGTACAGGGAATCCGCACGGCAGTTCCAACAATCCGGTCCCGTGTTCTCCTGGTTCGACGAGGATTATTACGCCAGGAGCATGTCCACCGACGGAACCGGACGACAGATCGGCGCGATCGTATTGTCGAACACGGGAAGAACATCCGGCAGCATCATCGCGGTCAAACGCGATGGGGATTCCGGAAAGCCCATGACGTTGTGCATGCCATCCTTCACGGAGGACGGCCGATACGACAAGACAGTGAAACCGTCGGTCGGAACCGGTCTCGCGGCATTGGACCCGGGCGATTCCCGACTCGTGTTCTACATGACCGGCAACGGTGGGAAACTCGACCGGACGGAGACGTTGCGGATAGTGACCACGTCCGGCCAGACCCTTGACGCGGCGAGGATACGGAACGTGTCCAAGGAAGCCATGGACCATTACGCGTCCCTGGAAGGATGGTTCGATGCCGTCAACGCCTGCGAAAATGCGATGGACGACGCACGATAACCGGCAGAGTTCAGCGTCGAGCATCTGACCGACAAATGGCGTGGCTACTTGCGTTAGGCACATAGGGAGAAAATCAAATCCAGCACCAGAGTCATGGAGGACAGCAGGATTGCGATTCCTCCCAGCCAACGTTGCTGACTGGCGTACCGTGCGGGGATCTCGTCCCATGCCCTCCGGGCGTTTTCTCTCTTCTCCTTTTCCGCGGCCTTGATGTCCTCCGGATCGTTGCTGAAGGCTACCACCATCGGTCCGAAGTCGGGAAGAACGAATGGGACGCGCAGGAGACGGCCAACGCCCCACAGGACCACAAATAGTATGGACAATCCGAGGAGAACGCCCAGAAGGGTATTATCGAACAGGTTTGTCCACATGGAAGAAAGCAATTCCCGAAACAGCCGGACAGAAGAAAGCCATATGTCGCTCATTTCGTCGTGTATGTCAATCATTCCAACACCTTTCCGTGATTGTTGCCATTTTCAACGAATCCACATGACTGGCATCCGTTATCGCGGAACGCGGGTGATGGGGAGGCGTGGCCGATAAGCCGTCCAAGTCCGATTCAAGGTCATTCCTCGAATCGGAAGACGGGCCATGTCACTGCGCATGGAATGTCTGGCATCCACGTCCTGTCGGAGGTGGGGGTTCGGCGCCTTGAGGTTCCCGGAGCTCAGGTAGAGAAGCCCGAGAACGGCCGAGAGCGAGAACAATGCGACCGCGGGCATCAGGCCCCGGTCCTTTCCTGGAGTCTTCTTCCTCCACGCAGGCCGGCACGGGCTCACGGCGATAGGCGTGATATGACAAACCGCCGTAAGACCAGACATATGATCATCAAGAACACCGCAAGCACATCCAGTAGTACCAGCGGTCGGAATGCCGGATTCGACAGCAGCTCATTCACCGATGTGTTCATTTTTCTTTTCTCCGTTCCCCGCGGCCCCCGACCGCGGTCCTTCAGCGGGTTCACGGGCCGGCGGGCCGTTATCGCCGGGCGCGGGTGATGGGGAGGCGTGGCCGATAAGCCGTCCAAGTCCGATTCAAGGTCATTCCTCGCATCGGAAGACGGGTCATGTCGCTGCGCATGGAATGCCTGGCATCCACGTCCTCCCGGGAATTCATCTCGATCCAAGACCACATCTCCAACGGTTGTGAAAGCGCCCGTTTCCAACGCGCACCACGATCGTCGTTCTCGCCGTTCACCGGTCCACAGCCCTTTCGTTCGTCGTTTTCCCTTCCGCGCCGCGCGCCTCCTGCCAGCGACGGTATCGCGCGTAGTCACTGTCCATGGCGTCCTTGAGGATGCGGAGCGCGTCCGTATACGCGCGACGCTGGCCGTCGAAGAACAGGGCCAGCCCAGGCTCGTTCTCATGCTTCCCTCGAAGAGCGTCGGCCTCGTCGGCCAGTCTTTGGAGCTTCTCGAACGCCTCGATCGTTCCCAGCTTTCGCATCGGCCCGCGCGTTCCCATGGTTTCTTTCACTTTCCCTGTCTCCATTCACTTGTTTTTCGCCAAGTCGCCGCCGGTCGGCATGGCATTGCCGGTATGGCCGTCAGATGCCGAGGGGAAGGATGGTCGTCAACGCGGCACGCTGCTGGCCCTTCATCGGGTTGAGTTTCATATGCCAGTTCTTGGCCTTGTTCTGCATGTCGCGGTCGAACACGTCGAGTTCCGGCAGACTGGACGCGAACAGGGTGACGTATCCCTGGTGGTCGGTGTCCGGCCAGTTGGCCTCCTGCTCCAGTTCACGCAGCCGCTGCTCCTTCTCCTCACGGCGTTCGTCGCGGCTTTTCTCACGCTGGTCCTGGAGTTTGGCGCGTTGGCGCATACTGCTCTTGCGGTTGCGCAGTTCCGCTTCGGACTGTTCCATCGTCAAAGGCCGCCAGATATGGCAGAACGCCATCATGCGCCGGTCGGTGACCAGGTCGCGTATCCATCCGGCCTGCACGTCGAAGTCGGGCCACTGGTAGATCCAGTAGGTGCGCGCCACGCACGAGTCCAACGTGATGTAGTCGTGTTCCTTGGCTTCCTCGCACCAGGTCACGGTCGGATCGTCCCTGTTGACCGGTGGACGGTCGTTCGCATGCTCCGGGTCCGCGACGGTGCGGATCAGATACCGCAGGTCGTCCACTGAACACCAGTGGATGGTGTTCCGGCGGGCGCCGCAGTCCAGCAGGGACGGGGCGACGGTCATGCGGATCAGGTCGCCCATGGCGATGCCGACCGCGGCCCGTTCCGTCCGGTCCTTCCTCACGACGTGCGGCAGACGGTCCGCGCTCACGGACACGCTCACGTAGTTCGAGTTCTGCAATGGGGTGAGGATGTCGGGCAGGTGCCACAGGTTCGCAAGATCCTCACGCGCCCACTGCGGCGTCCGATCGTCCTTGAGGTATTCGGGTTCCGGGGGAGTGTGGCCGGGAAGCACGAAGCTTGTCTCCTTCAATTCGACGAAACCGTCCGTTTCGGACAGTTCCTTGAGCATCGTGTTCAACGCCATCGCACGGCCGGCCTTCTGCCGGTCGGAGGAAAGAACCCATTCCTCCACGTTCGCGGTCAATACGGCAGTGGCCTGCCGTTTGTCCGGATCCCACAGATAGCAGGCTCCCTGGAACGGGGTGCCAACGACCTCCACGCCGTCGCCTTCGATGGTCTGGGCACGATCCTCGACATGCCCGTACAATCCCAGCACGCCCAACGGGCGGCCGGACGCGAGCGGCGAATACGCCCAACGGTTCGTGCCGTCCTTCAGCCGGCCACGCCAATGCGTCCAGATCCATGTCCATGACACGAGGCTCAACCCCTGGATTCGTGGGATGCCGTAGGCGAGGACGAGCGCGCCCAATATCATGACCGGCACGTTCAAGCCCATGGCCGCTCCGGCCACGAGGATGGCGAGGCCGATGACGCAGACGATCAGCTGGGCCTTGTCGAGGCCGAGGACCACGCGTGTGGCGGACAGTCGGCTGAACGACGCGGCGGGGACCCTGCTCCGGCCGGTATTGGATTCGTTATCGGACATGGAAACCTCCATCGGATTATCGATTGTCGGAAAAACAATGGAGGGAACCCGCCTGGGGTCGGGCCCAGGATGGCGGGTTCCCTCCGGTATTACGGCCACACGGTCGCGTGTCGATAACGGATGGCGTCAGCCGACGGTCGGACCGGACGGGGAGCCGTTGACGCCCTGGTACGGGTTCGAACCGCCGGACGAGCCGCCCATGCCGCCGTTTCCGCCACGGCCACCGGAGCCTCCCTGGCCACCGGTACCACCGGTACCGCCTTGGCCTCCTTGTCCGCCGTCCGCGCCCTGGCCTCCTTGGCCTCCTTCGGCGTACGCGCTACCGCCCTGGCCACCGGCCGGTCCAGGAGCGCCTGGAACGCCGGGTGCTCCCGGCGCGCTTGGCGTGTTAGGAACGTCCGGCGTGGGTTGCGGTGCGGGAGGGACGGAGGATAGGCCTGAACCGGTCTCGTTCCCATCCGTTTTCGCCGCGGCGTCCATGACCTGGCTCGAACCGGAACGGTCCATTCCATCCGTCGCCGATGGTGGGAGCGGAGGCGCGTCGTTTGGACGGGAAGCGGCGTCCATGACCTGGCTCGAACCGGAATGGTCCGCGCCGTCCGGCTGGACGTCCGGCGTGGACTGGGTTTTCCGCGCGTCATCGCCAACACCGCCGTTCGACGTGTAGTCGCCGTCCGCGCCGCCGGCCTGCCCGTCCTTGGGCAGCAGGTCCTTGATGCCGGAGGCGAGGCCCGGAAGGGAACGGCCCAATTCGCCCGGATTGCCTTGGGATGCGGAAAGCACGGACGCGGCTCCCGAGTTCAACGCCTTGCCGAGACCGCTCGTGTTGCCCGTGGTCGCGGCCTGCACGACACCGGCCGTGACCTGGGCCGCGGCCTTGATGGCGCTTGGACCGATCTTGCCGCCACGCTCCTGCATGTCGGCGGTAACGTTCTCGCCGATGAAGCTCACGGCAGGCATGATGAGCTTCGGACTGAAGCACGCCATGATGATCGTGGTGATGCCCATCAGCGCGGGGAAGAACGATTCCGCGTAGTTCGGATTGTTCTTCGACACGAAGCAGATGCCGGAACCCACCATGATGACCAGGGCGCTCGACGGTGCGGACAGGAGCACGCCGACCACGGCCTGCGCCCATTTCGCCGCGGCGGGACGCGTGACCTTCCAACCGGTCATCATGACCGGCAGCGGCGCCACGCAGGCCAGCAGGATCAGGCTGATGTCGCGTGCGGCGAGCATGCCCGCCAGGGCGAGGACCGCGAGGAAAAGCACGGAGTCCACGACGCAGCGGATGATCAGATCGTATCCGCCGGTGGTCTTGACGATCGTGCCGATGAGGTTCGACACGATGCTGTCGCCGAACGGGTCGGATGTGCCGGCACCGTTCAACGGGACGGTGAGGATCTTGTGCGTGATCTGTCCGACGATGCCGTCCATGGTGATCATCACGCTGATGCACACCGCGGTCAACGGCCATGCGAGCACGGCCATCGCGAAGCTTTTGATCACGTCGGCGACGCTGCCTTTGGCCGCGGCCTGCAAGGCGCCGATGACGCATAACGCCATGTTCACGAATCCCATGATCCAGCCGATACGGTTCGCCGCGGTGATGGCGACGTTCCATTCGTCGTTGGACATGCTGCCCACCAGGCCGCTGAAGGCGCCCGTCAACAGTTGGGAGCACAGGTTGTCCAACGGTTTGAACAGCCAGTCGATAAGGTTCGCGAAGACGGTCTGGATGATGAGTGACATCTGGCCTCCTTCAAAAAAGGAAATGCCGTGGACGGGACTGGCCCGGCCACGGCGTGAATAGGGGTGTGTCAGGCGGGAGCCGTCAGAACAGCGCCTGCGTCGCGAAGAACTTCACGATCGCCATGGCGCTGCCCAGGATCATCGTCGCCAGGGCACACCAGATGAACACCGTGCCGGAATACTGCTGCATCGGACCGGAATGGATCACACGGCCGGCGATCCAGGCGATCGCCGCGCAGATCCACGCTCCGACGGCGATGTACAGGCTCAACGCCCACAGGCCGCCGACCATGTCGGACACCAACTGCATGAACGGGAAGAACGTGAAGTTCGGACTCACCTTCAGGTTCGAGATGTCACCGTTGTTCAGGCCGGTGGCGACGGACACGATTGTTGCCGCGGCGGGCGCCGCGAGATTGTGTAACATGATGCACACTCCTTTCAGAAGATTCCACGCGGCCGGACGGCCCGGCCACGCCGATAATCGGCAGGGGGATTATTTGCTTCCGGTCAACCATTTCCATAGGCCGGTCGCGCCGTCCTTGATGCCCTGGCCGGCCTTCTGGAATATGTTGCCCTTGCCGTCACCGCCGGAGACCCAGTTCCAACCCTTCAAAGCGTCGTCGACGGCGCCTTTCACGGTGGTCTTGACCGTGTCGGAGATACCGGACACGATGTCGTCGCCCAACTGTTTGACCAGTCCGGTCAGACTGTCGTCGCCCTTGCCTCGACCGTCCTTCAGGTTGGTTTTCCCACTGCCGGACGCCTGCGTGTAGGAACGGTTCACGCCCAACCCGTTGGAGCCGAACACGTTGCAGCTCCAACCCCATCCGCTCACGGCGGCTCCGATCACGAACGGGACGAGCATGGCGGCGAGCAGGCGTTTCCAACTGAACGCGCGTTCCATCTGGTTGTTGGACACCAGTCCCGGGATGAGGCTGACGCAGCCGATGATGATCACGCCCACGCACAATACGAGCGCGACGGCGATCACGCCGCCGGCCATGTCTCGGACGCCGGACACATCCCAGGCCGGGTCGGGTTTCAAACCCTTCAACGCGTTGTCCGCGAGGTTCAATGCTTCCATTTCTGTTTCCTTCCATTCGAGGTCCATCAGTACCAGCCGGTCGCTTCGGAATGGGCCCAAGCGCCGCAAGGCGACTGGTAGCGTTGTTGGATGTAACCCAATCCCCATTTGACCTGCGTGGCCGCGTTCGTCTTCCAATCCTGTCCCGCGGACGCCATCTTGCTGCCGGGCAGTGATTGGGGGATGCCGTACGCGCCGGAGGACGGATTCGTCGCGTTCCACTGCCAACCGGATTCGCGTGTCCAGAGCTTGTCCAGACAGTCGAATTGGCTATCATCCCAACCGAAGTCCTTGAGTTTGCGTCGGGCTATCTTCTTCGCGTCCGCGGCCGATGCCTTGTCCCCGGACACGTCGGATGTGGAGTCGTCGCCCGTCACGCACTGTTCCGTGCCGGACGTGCCGGACGCGCCCATGCCCGTGAGCTTGTCGTTCGGCAGCACGTACGTGCCGCCGTTCCTGATCGGCATGGTCCGTGAATACACTTTGTAGCCGGCGCCCTTCTCACTGGTGGTGATGGTGCCCTTCGCGGTGTCCACGCTTTCGACGATGCCGACGTGCCCGTATGTCGGGTCCGAATCCTGCACGCCGGCGGGCCAGCTGATGATCGATCCGGGTACGGGAGCGTCCGTGGTGGTCTTGTATCCAGCGGCCGCGCCGGAACGCGCCCAATCCTGCCCGTTGCCCCAATATTGGCCTATGTTCTTCCAGCCGAGTTTCTTCGCCCGCATGCACGTCCACCACGTGCATTGGCCGTACGCGTACGCGACGCAGAGGTTGTTCGGCCCCTGCTGTCCGTTGAACCAGGCTTCGGCGTCCTTCTCGCTCATGCCGACCACGTTCGTGGAACCGGTGCTGCCGGACACGGCCTGCGCGGATGATTGGCCGCCATGGGGATCGTTCACGTTCATGGAGCCCTTGTACCGGTAGTAGGCCGTGTATCCGGCCGCGTACGAGTCGATGCTGATCTCGTCGCCGGTCTGGTCTCCGGGCTTGGGACCTTCAATACCATTGTTCTCGTCGTGGTGCGCGCCCACGAACCTGCCGTCGCCGATGTAGATCTCCGTGTGGCTGGAACTCCATACGATGTCGCCGGTCTGCAGGTCGGACACGCGTGACCAGTCGTGTCGTTCGAATCCCGCGTGCTTCAGGGCCGCGTCCTCACCGTAGGTGGAGAAGGGGTACGAGCCCACGTCCAGGCCGGCCTGTTTCAACGCGTAGTAGACCAGGCTGGAGCAATCGTAGTCCGGGTTGCCGGTACGACGCGGCTGACTGTAGCCGTGGGAATCGTCCGCGGCGATGTTCTTGGCCCATTCGACCCATGAGGTCGTTGTTCCGGCCGCGTTGGACAATCCACAGTTCGTGCCGTACTGCGATTGGACCATGGCGACGAGGATGGTGCTGAGGCTCATGAGCATGACGAGCGGCACGATGACGATCATCGGCACGGCCAGACCGAACACGGTGGCGCCTTTCACCAGACCATGCCCGCCGTTCCCGGTCCTCTCCGCCATAGGCCCCTCCCATCATCGGCATGCTTATTGCAATCCATTCCACGCGGATACGGGAGGAACCGACGCCGATAATCAGAAAAAGCCAAGGAGAAGGACCACGCCGGGGGAGCGGATCATGACCATTGGACTCCGCAAGAACGGGCTAAAAAACGAACCAACGACAGGAAATATCAGGTGCGGAATTATTCCGCACCTGATATTCCGAACCGCCGTTGGGCTGGCGAATGATATGGAGGGAATAATATCGTCCGTGAAAGATCCATGGAGGAAGGGGAACGGATCATGGGCATGGAGATACGGCCGGTGTACGCGGGGGAGTCGATGGCGTGGCTGGTGACGAGCACGGACAACGCTCCGGAGGTATGGACGCTCAACTCGGGGAGGGGCGTTCAGTGATCCCGAAGACAGGTCGCAGCTCGCGGCGTTCCCATTGCCGTCGTTCGTGGGCGACCGGCCGCAATCGTTGGATTGGGCGTTCGGCAGGTTCACTCTTGAGGTGGAGCCACGGAGAATCGTTTTCAGGGAACCGCTCATGCTGCCGGGCAACGCCTGGCCATGGAGCGAATGAGACCACGCAAGACTATGACGTCCGACGCGGCAAGCTCGCGGCGGGGAATATCAGTTGCGGAATAATTCCGCAACTGATATTCTGCCTCCGTGCCAGGAAATGGTGCCTCGCTTATTCGATCAGGGAATCGAAGCCGTTCGTCCGCAGGGACTCATCGGCCAATGATGTTTGCTCCATTGCGGAGATCATTCCCTTCCCGGCATCGATGATAGGAGAGACCTGTTCCCATGAATCCGGTACGGGCACGGGCAGACCCCAGATGTGCCTTGGCTGGAGATGCTGCTGCACCGAGCCGAACTCGTCGAGTTTCATGAGATTCATCGCCGTGGACGACATCAGGAACGCCAGGAGATACGCCCTCATATTCTCGTCGGGAACGCGGACGCGTACCAGGTCGTCGCTGATGACGTACTTGTCCGCGAGTATCCGCGTGGCGTAGGTGACTTTGCCGATCGTGCCGGAACGGGAGATGAGGATGTCCCCCTTCTGCACGCGCAGCATTCTGACGCATTCCTTCTGTTTGTCGGTGGCGCGCGACATGTCGAACCATTTGACGGTCATCCGTCGCTGTTCCAACGCTCCGTTGGCGGTGAGATACGGTGTCAGATTCGTCGTGTCGCTTGGGTCTTCGACGACGAGGCTTCGTGAGCTCCATCGTGGTCCCATGTAGATGCGGATGTTCTTGTCGAGTTGTCCGATGGTGGTGACCGACCAATCGGGTTTGTCGTCGAATTTGCTGACTTTTTCCAACGTCGCGTTCAATTCGGGTGAATAATGCTGCGGGTTGAGGTTGAGATTGTCGTCCAATTCGCCGCGTTCCGCGGTGAAACAGGTTTCGGATTCGGTGAACGTTCCGATGTCTCTGAATGTCTTGTATGCTTCCGCGATCTGGGTCAGGTCCTCATCCAGATCGCTGGTGGCGGAGCCTTTTTCGTCAAGCGCGAACACTGGTTCGCCCTTCGAATCCTTGCCGACCCTTCTGGATTGGGCCATGAAGATGGTGTAGTCGCCGGGTACCGGATCGTCTTCCAAAGGTTTGGAGAGGAAAAGGACGCATGTTCGAACGCCTGTGTCGGGTTCGAAGGTGTTCTTGTGCAGTGTGACCACCGCATCTACCTTGCATCGCGACAGCATCCACCTGCGGTAGTTGATGTAGGTGCGGTTGTCCAGGATTCCTTTCGGAAGGACGATGCCGATGCGACCACCCGGCTTGAGCCAATCGATGCAGCGTTCGAGGAACAGGAGTTCCGGCGCCTGACGGATCAATAGGGTGCCGTGGCCGGCATCCCGATCATCATCGTCCGTGATCGTGGGGAACGTGCCTTCCGGATCGGGTCTGTGACCGAAACCGAATAATTTGAGGATGTCCGGATCCATCATCATGGATTCGGTTTTTTGCCCGGAGAACGGAGGATTGGTGATGATGATGTCCGGCGTGCCTTTTGGACAGTGGCTGGTTATCCACCCGTCCAGATTGGAATACTTGTCGAGTGAGTTTCCCTGGGTCATGCCAGTGTTGCCGTCCCCGGTCAGAAGCATCGCCGTCTTGGCGATCTTCACGAGTCTTTTCGAAATCTCGACCAGGAACACCGAATTCTTGCATAAGCCGAGCCGTCTTTCCCGTTGTGGGCTGCCCGGTTTGGTGCCGTCGATGGCTTTGCGCCGCTTGTATCTGAACGCGGCGGTGGCGAAACCGCCGCTGCCGCCGGCGGGGTCCAGCACTTTGTCGGCTATGTCGGGGTCGAGCATATCGACCATCGCTTTGACCACGAGCCGGTTCGTGAAGAACTGTCCCTGCTGGCGTTTGAGTGTGACATGGGTGAACTGCTCGTATGCCGCGCCCATCAGATCCCAGTCGTCCGCATCGTCCTCCCTGCTGACGAACGAATAGTCCTGGAGCACGGAAGCCGCTTCGACGAGGGTGGAGTCGCCGACGGCGATGTCCTCGTCCTTGTCGAAGACCGTGGGATACTGTTCCGCGTACTCATGGAACAGGCTACGGATGGTTTTCGCCACGGCGGCCCGCCCGTCTTCGGACTTGTACTGTTCCGGAGTGATCCAGAAATGGGGGTAGGCGGTGTCGGAAGTCACCGTCTCGTCATAGATCTTGGCGAGAAGGATACGCACCATGTCCATGGTAAGGTCGGAATCCGCGTTCTCCATGCCCCTGCCGTAAAGACGGTTATGGCACATCGCCAACAGTCTGCGCACGTTGCGGGGCCGTTCCAGCTCTCCTATGCGTGGAGTCTGCTCGTCCTCCCATCCTTGGCCGCATCTCGGCAGACCGGGGGTCTCCTCGAGGACTTGAATGCCGTCCTTGTCCTCTCTCCGGTAGAAGACCGTGCCGTCGCCATTCGTCCAGACGCCGCCATTGGCGCTGGTGTTGAAGATGTACGAGACCAGTTGGGCGTATCCGTCCTCCACCTTGTTCCGTTTGCATTCGACCACGAAGTTGATCTTGCCCTGGTCACGGTTCAGGCAGGCGGCCTTGGACGCGTAGACGACGATGTCCGCGCGCACCGGGTTCCCGTCCTTGTCCCGGAGCTCCTTCGACCCATGTTGGATCGGCACCTCCCTCCGGATGGTGTTCGCCGGATAATGGTACTCGTTGATCAGGGTCTCGATGAAACGCTGCCTTACCTTTTCCTCGGGAGTGCTTTTAAGACACCCCCCCCCAAGAATATCCACGATGTCGCCGTTCTCATCGAAACGAACCTTGAATCCCGTTGGGATGTTCGACATGTTCATCCTCCTTGTGTCCGATGACTACAGTGTACAATGACGCCGCCGTTTCCAACGGTTCACGACGGGAAATATCAACTGGAACATTATGTTCCAGTTGATATTCCGAACCATAGTAGGTGGCGGAACGGCTCTTCGGAATCATCGACCGGAAGGGAAGCATTACGTTCGGGATGGTCCGCTGTCCGGAACCGTTCATCGTCTCTGGTTGGGGCGAAGGTATTCGAGTTGCGTTTCCGGATCGAACCGGTAGTGAATGCCACCGAACGATACGTCGACCGTGACGGTCCTAGACCCGTCGTCGTTCAATCGTCCCGTAATGGAAAAGCTTTCAAGAACACCCCGGCCGATGAATTCCTTACCGAGATGGGTCACGTTGAGATTCCGGGCTTTCACGCTGATGGGGATGGGACCATCGACGGTAGGCACCGGCGGCTGGCAGTATCCGCATGGATGATACCTGAATCCGATGTTCCTAAGCTCCGTCAACGTCATGTAGTTCGCGACGAAACGAATGTACGCCGGCACCCGCGTCTCACGGTAGACTTCGGGCCGCACGTCCTGTTCGACTTGGTGGTTTATCTTCTCGCAATCGGGCATGTGGACGACCGCTTCGGATTCTCTACGCTGCTTGTTGACGACGTACACGGGTTCTTCGTATTGCGTTTCGCTCATTTGCGGGTTCTTCTCCCTTCGGTTTTGGCGTATGAAGCCGTTTTCGCTCTCATGGGACGGACCGTCTCACGCGGCGGTTTCGATGCCTTCGAGCCGGTTGAGCTCGTCGGCGTGCCGCATGCAAGCCATCTGCCATTCGGATGGCTTGCCGTAGCGCAGGCTTCCCTCGTGGTCGTATTCGTCCTCGTGCGGCCGCATGTCGTTCAGGACATGCTCGCAGACAAGCGAATGCACGTGACGTTCCGAATGACGTTCCGGCACCGGGGTCGGCTTGGCCACGGGCCTACGGTCACGCTCATGGGCTTCGGCGTCCCGTTCGCGTTGGCGTTCGATCTGGGCGACGGTCCAGTCGTTGGCGATCTGGTCCCAGTTGTCGGCGAGACGGCGCGCGGAATCGACGCGGCGGAGCCAGAACGTGTTCGCGGGCAGCCAGTCGATGACCGCGAGGATAAGCGCCAACGAGGCCGCACGGTCGCCGTCATGGGCTTTGACGACCCGGCTGACGAGGTTTCCGATCTTGGACAGGTCGCGTTTGGTCGGTTCCGTGGTGGTCAACGACAGCTTCGAACGGACGGAAGCGAGATGGTCCATCACGGTCGCCGCGTCGGAATCCCCTCCCGTCGTCGTGTTGTTTCCGTCCTCCATGCCGGGGCGCTTCCCGCTTGCGGGGAGCTCTCCCGTAGGGAGAGAGGGGTAATTGTATTTCAATGTATTATTGGGCGACATTTTGTCCAGATTTTTGGACATTTTGTCCTCGCTTCCATCGCCTTCCCCACCTTGCCGCTCCAGGGGCGACATTTTGGGAAGATTGGAGGAAACCGGCTTGTTTTCAACGTTTTCCAGGGGCGACATTTTGGCTTTCGTTTCTTCCGGCTGCCTCTCGTCCGAAAAGCCAGACATTTTGTCCTCGCGTCCGTCGTCTTCCCCGCCCTCCGGTTCCGGGGAAGGCATTTTGGCTTTCGCCTTGTCCGCGCGCTTCATCGCGGCACGGACCTTGGACGCGTTACGGTCCTCGAACGGTTCGGTCGGCAGGTTCGATTCCTTGCAGATCACGTTCCACACGACGGTCTGATAGTTCCGTCTGACCGGCTTGCCCGTTTTCGGATTGATGGCGCTGAAGGTCTGCTGTCCGGGTTCGAGCAGGCCAAGATCGAGAAGCTGGTCGATGCTACGCTGCACGGTCTTCTCACTCAGTCCGCATGCTCCCGCGATGGTTCCTATCGCGGGCCATGCGGCCGTCCCGTCATCGTAGTGAGCTTTGAACGCGAGATACGAGAGCACGGCTTTGGTCGCGTTGCGTACCTCATGCACGTGTTCCTGGACCCATACCATGGTCACCACAGTCATGATCGGAGACTCCTTCCCGTGTATGCCGTTTGAACGTCCTCGGCACGTTCGACGCCGTTAAACGATTCGGTGGAAGCGTCCAACCGCAGGGTCCAGACCTTGGGACGACGGTTCACGGGAACGACGTCTCCATGAAAGGCGACCGCCGCGAGTTCCTGATCTCCCAATGCGATCAGTCCCTTGTCCCGCAGTTCCCTCAACGCCTTGCGCACGGCACGTTCGCTCAATTCGGTCTCCACTTGAATGAGGTTCACAGAAGGCCACGCGCAGTTATCCTCTTCACGGGCCCGGTATGCGAGGTAGAGCAGTACCGCCTTCTGCGTCATGGAACCGAGGTTCAGACCATACGCCCATGAGACAGCTCTGACGCTCATCGCACCGTCTCCTTTTCCGCCGTCTTGGCGTTGAGACGCCACGCCTTCCAAGGGCCTTCCTCGCCACGTTCACGCTCCAACGCGCCTATATGCCATTTGACCGGTTCGCTGTCGGCCGCGAGCGGCGTGATGAAACCCTGCTTTTCCAAACGGTCCAGGATCGCGTCGAGTTCCGCCGGCGTCATGTCGCACGCGGTCCCTCTCAACGCGCGCACGCCCACGACGGCGATGTCCTCCCGAGGCGTCTGGAACGTGCTGTTGGCAAGACTGACGAGAACAAGCTTCTCGGCCGGAGTGTCCGGCTTGGCCTGCCATGCCCATTTGAAGACGCTGATCATTGTCTGCTCCTTTGTCGGTTGTGGTGTTCGTTCTGTTTTGAAAGTCTGTCGAGGGGGTGCCGGACACGCGTCGGCGGCGCCGTTGCCGTTCGGCGCGCATGGCCGGCATGTCGCCGGCATGGCGGAGAAAGAAGAAAAGACCATGCCGGCATCCATCTCCACGTCACCGGGGTCCGGTAACGGCCGATGGACGATCATTTCCTGTACTTATCGACGACCGCGAGAATGTACGGGTAGTCGTCGATGCTCGGACCGAGGCCATGATGATGGTTCTCCAGGAAACGACGGATGTCGTTGCGGAGAGCGTCGGAGCCACGCGTCGCGGTAAGGCATTGACGGATCAGCATCTCCCAAGCCATGCGCTTGCATCGAGTCGTCACGTCCTGGCGCAGGCCCTCCATGTCGGCCGCGTACTTGTCGCTTTCCAGTTCCAACGGCTGGGTGCCGCCGGTCAACCATTCCTGATAACTGGACTTGTCTCCCGCCGGCGCGGACAGGACGGTCGAATCGGGATCGCCGAACACGTCGGCTTCCTCGCAGAGTCGGTCGGCAAGGGCCGCGTTGTTCTCGTTGCGGATCCTTCTTCTCGCTTCGGTGGCGTCCAAAGCCTCGCGTTGCGGCGTCGTGTCCTTCCGCTTCCTGCGGCGTAGCGGCGCGTGGGTCATGCCGCTACGGTATTTGGGCCGCTCAGTGCGCATCCACTCGCCCAACCGGTTGCCGATCAGCGTGTTCACGAACGCGCCCAATGGTTTGCGTTCCTCATAGGAGGCCCACCTGCGCAGGCCTCCCTTGAGCAGTTCCACGGCCACGTCGCACATAATCTCGTCAACGGCCCACGCGTATCCCCATTCGGAGAGTCTGCGGGCGACACGTCGACGGTTCTCGTCCAACGCGTCCTCCACTTCCCGCGGGGTCACGCCGTACCGCGTGTGGAAGTCCTTGTCGCTCATGCTGTGGTGTTCCATGGCTTAGAACCTTTCCGAATGCTCTCTTCTGATGCGGGCGAGATACCTTTTCGCGGTGCTGCCGCTCGCGGCCAGTCCCGCGTCCACTGCCTTCGACGCGGTCGGATTCTCGCCTTTAGCCGTAAGCTCGTCGATCCATGCGAGCCACGCCTCGTCATCGGCTCCGGCCTTGCCGCGTCGGCCGGTTTTCCCTGGCTTCGGCTTTTCCTCCGCCTGAGTGTCGTCGGTCTTCTCTTCCGGCTCGTCGGCCGGTTCCACGGCCGTCACGTCCGGTCCCACGGGTTCGGGAGCCGGCTCGTCCTGGCCGTCCACGGTCGGGGTATCCCGCTCGTCGGGTTGGATGGTGAGGGTCGGGATGATGACTGGTTCACGCATCACCGGCTGCGGGATGGCGTGCTGTTCGACGGTCGGGGTTGAGGCGTCGGCGGCTGGCGCTTCGGCCTCATCGGCTTTTGGGGCCGCATCGTCCTCCATGGCGGGAACGATGGTCTGGAAGTCGAACAGGTCCGGAATCTCCGGCTTCGCCGGTTCAGCCGGTTCGGGAGCCGATGCCGGCGGTTCGGACGGGATGGCCGGGGCCGGCATGGCGGATGGTGCGGGAACGGGAGCCGGAACGTCAGTGTCTTCCATGACGGTCAAGCCGACGGGAAGGACGGTGTTGATCTTGTCGAGGCGGTCTCCCGCGATGATGACGATCAAATGGGTCGCGTACAGGAGAGCGACCGGGGGAATGCTCATGATGACCGGCGGCACCCATGCCGGCAGGTGGAATCCGGTGTTGAGCATCGCATGCAGGGCGTTGCCGGCGATGGAGAAGCTGCTGAACAGTACGAGTCCGACCCACGGATAGGCGCTGCCTCGGATGTGGCCCTTCTTGAATCCCCACGTGGCCCAGGTGCACAGGAGGATCGTGCCGTCCACGCACACCGGGCCACCCCAGCTCAGGTACGGGTTGATGCCGCAGGCCACGAACACGAGACGCAGGGCGTCGAAGCTCAACACGAACGCGATCAGGCCGATGATGATGCCGGCCGTGATGCCGGGCCACATTTTGACGCTTGACCTTTCAGCCCGCGCTTCCTCGTCTTTAGTGTATTTCATGATTCAGTCTTTTCTCTCTGCCGGTCCACGACCGGCGATGATGGTTGGTTCAGTGGCGGGGGAGCGGACCCATACCCCTTGGGATCCGCCCGTCCGATCCCGGTCGCATGTCAGGCGGTGATTTCCTGGCAGACGATGGCGAGTTCGGTGCATCCGTCGATGAAACGCGACCAGTCGTTGTCGGTGTCATCAAGTTCCGCGTCCGCCCCGTCGAAGACGTTGTCGACGTCGATGTTCAGCAGGCGCAGCATCTTACACATGTCGCTGATGATGCCGAAGATGTTCGCGCCGCCACGGGAGACGATCTCGCTCACCGTGGAGCCTCCCGGCTGCCACTTGTCGGATTCCAGCAGATGCACCATCTCGTTGATGGCGCCGCGGGCGTCCGACGACTGGCTGACGAAAGAATCGATGTAGGAGCGGATGTCGGTCTCGCGGTTGCCCATGTCGAGGTCCAACGGCTGGTCGTCGTCGGCGTTGTCGAAATCGGTGTTGTCGATCTTGGCGGGTTCGAGTCCTTCGCTCATGCGACGCATCCTGTCCTTGCGGAGCGTGTCGGACACGGTGGACTGGCTCACGTCAAGGATTTCGGCGATGTCGGTCTGCTTGTTGCCGGCATCGGAGAGTTCCACGATCTTCTTGCGGCGTTCCTCACTGGACATGCTGCCCGCATCCACGTGACGGAGTTTGCCGGTCGCGTCACGGACCTTGCCTTCTGCGGGAGCAATACCTGCTTTCGCTTTAGCATTACGAACAGTTTTTTCATCGACGCCAAGAAGAGCGGCGATGCCACGGTTGCTGATCTTGCCCGGAGTGAACCCAGTGATCAGGTCGGTGCGCTGCTGGCCGGTCGCGCGGATCTTCTCCGCGGCGAAGTTGTCGGCGCAGTATGCGACCCAGCCCTTCATGCCCTCGGGATAGCCGAGAGCGACCCAGATATGGCCATCGAAGGCCCTTTCCGCGGCATGCGTGAAATCGTACTGGGCTTCGAGAGCGTGCAGGAGCTTGACCTTGAGATCTTCGGTGGTCTGAAGAGCCTCCTGTTCGGTGTAATTGGTCTCACCCGGAGCAAGAGGATGCGCTGTCAGCTCATCATCTTGGAAGTTTCCGGCGAGAGCGGCAACCGGGTTGGTCTCGACCAGGTCCACGTCGGTGCCGGCATCCACGATTTCGGGGGTGACGGTCGGCGTGTTTTCCTGATATCGGGTTTCATTCGGTGTGGTGGATGTGGAATAATCAGACATTGAGCTGGTCCTTTCCTCAGAGTTGGAATTGATTGCATCTGCGTAGGTTTCGTTGAAATCGCTCATTGTGATCTCTTCTTTCTGCGATTGGTTCCTTGGCTGGTGACCGTGGAACCTTGGTTAATTGGGAAATGCTGGATGGGATTGACTCGCCGCCCGTATGTGAGCTGCAACTCATGTGCGGGCATTACTATTTGAGCGATATCGGCCCATCGCCAAGTGGTTGGTATAGGAACCCGACGAAAAGATTGGAATGGCTATGACAGGAGATGACTCCCTTGCATTGGATTCCATCACGTCGGACTACAGATTCATGTTGGAGCATGACGTCTCCATGTTGGAGATTGCTCTTGCGGCTGTGTCCTTCGAAGATTGCAGTCTTGATGACGCCGTTCCATTGGATCGGGCCTCCGTGGCGTACGATTGCTGGCTTGAAGCGTTGGAATCGCTTCATCCTGGCCATCGTTTCCGCGGATTCGGTCTGTCGGATGCGGAGCTTGCGGACGACGACCTGCTTGGTCGTTTGTTGCCGACTGTTTTGTTCGATGGTGGTTCTTGCCGGTTCATACGTTCCGTGGTTGCCGCGGTGAATGGCTACCGTAGGAATCACCGCGGTTGACGGTGTTTGCCGGCTTTTCTGTCTCTCTTCTGTTTTAGGTTTTGGGAAATGCTGGATGGGTTTCATCCACCGCCCGGATGCGAACTGCAATTCGTCCACGGACTCAATTTCAGATGACCTATGCAGGTGCCATAGCGGTTTCTCTTTTTTCTGCATCCTTTCGAGTACGTGTGTCAGTGAGGCCATACAGATAATCCGTAGAAACATTGAATGCAGTTGCAGAACGGAAAATATCTAAGGCGCTCAGGGCTAGTTGCCCAGACAATTTTTGAGAGGCTGTTCCCTGGCTGCAATGCAAAATTTCACGGCCATAAGTGTCTTGAGTCATTCCAGCCTCCTTTCTTAGTTCGTCGATGCGATGCCTCATAACATCATTGTTTGGTTTTGCTGATGTTTTATTATGCATACCAATACTATAGCACAGTATTGGACAAAACAACAAAAATATGGCAAAATTTAAAACATGGACGAGAAAACAAACATCAATCAAGGCGCCGGCAATAACGCAGATATGAACTTTTCGGACGAGTTGCAACAGATCATCACCGATAACATGTTCTGGTTAAAAAGACGTTCAAAAGTCAGGCAATCAGATTTGGCCAAAGGACTTGGCATAAGCCAACCTACGCTTAGCCAGAAATACAGTAGAGCCATTGCGTGGACCATCAACGATTTGGCAAAAGCCGCGGTGTTTTTCGAAGTTCCAGTCTCTTATCTGGTGACAAATAACTTCATAGAACCCAGCTCGGAATATCAGTTGCGGAATAATTCCGCAACTGATATTCCCCGCCGCGAGCTTGCCGCGTCGGCCGGCGTGCGTTACCTGCGTAAGCCGGACGAGAATGAGGGAAGGTCACATGGCGCAATCGGACCGCGCGCGTTCGTCATGCCGTTGATGGATGTGGATCAAATGAATTTGGGTCCCCGCTTCTCCGCGAGGACCCATTTCAAGCTCCCCCACCTGGACTCGAACCAAGACAAAGGGTTCCAAAGACCCGTGTGCTGCCATTACACCATGGGGGAACGGCGATAAAACCCGAGGTTTTCCGCCAAGTGTCTATTATGCCATATGCGGCCATCACCTGATACCGCGTGTCGGACGCTTTCGCAGGTGATGGCCGCTTCCTCCGGATTCAGTTCAATGCCTTGACCAGCCAACCATGCGTACCGTTGTCGAAAAGCTCGCTGGTGATGCGGTAGCCAAGATGTTCATACATCGCGAAATTCTTATCTTCGGAGTGTACGGCGGCAACATGTCCACCGGCCTTCCGGATGAGACGTTCCGCCTCGGCCAGCACCGTCTTGCCGATACCATGGCCACGTTCGTCGGCGACCACGGCCAAACGACCAATCACCCAACGTCCGGGTTGATCGGCATGGTCGAGATCAGGGTAGAGACGGCATGTCGCCACGGCGCGGCCGTTTCCAAAAGCCAGCAGATGCGTGGCTCGGCCCGGCTCATCCCATTCGTCGAATTCCGGACGATAATCCTTCTCCACGACGAACGCCGCCGTGCGGATGCCGCGCGCCTCGTCCGTCATCATGTCGTATTCGCGGATCTCCATATGATCCGACACTACAGTCGGGCGGGGAAGAGAGACGAATGGAAGTTATGTGGCGTCGTGTTCGACGATGGCACTGTTGTCGAACGCACGCCGAACAACGCACGCCAAACGCACGTAGGCGGATGTATGACAGCCAGCGCACGTGATAGGGTACACCCGTGAACGAAAAAGAGAAGGACTCCGACACACGCATATACGCTTTGGACGGGCTCAGAGGACTCGCGGCCCTGGCAGTGGTCGCATACCATTACACGGGAGGCGCCCTCCGCCAACTATTGCCAGGCGCCCAATTCGTCACCCTATTCTTCATTCTCAGCGGACTTGTACTTTCCATCGTTCCGCTACGCGTCGGAATCGACACATACAACTGGTCTCGCTACCAGCTGCGTCGCATCGCCAGACTCGCCATCCCCACCTGCACGGTAATCGGGATCTGCTGCATCGTTTCCACAATCGCCATGCATATGGGGTGGAAAGCGGAAGAATACGCAAACGCGTTCAGCACATCCTCGCCATCAGTCTGGCTCCACAATCTGCTCACCCAACTCGACATGCTTTCAATGACCACCGCCGGCACCAGAGTGGACGGTTCCACATTGGCAATGGTCGACCTGCCATCATGGAGCATGTGCTGGGAATTGCTTTTCAGCCTCGCCCTGCCCGTATACGTCATCATCGCCACCGACATGCGATTCGTGGCACCCATTGCGCTCGCATGCGTGCTGTTGTCGGAGTGGACGCAGTGGCCGCCGTTGCGTCACATGGCCATGTTCGCGCTTGGCGTCGCGTTGGCGAAACGGCTTACGGACAACGGGCGCGAGACGATGCGCGACGTCGTTGCCGTACCGCTCGCCCTGTGTGGCATCGTCTTGGTTTGCCAAAGCGGTTTCGGTTTGCTGCCTGGTATTGTCGCCCAACCTTTGGCCGTGTGCGGATGCCTGATATTGGTGGTGGTCGCACTTACCTGCAACGTGGTATCCAACCTGCTTTCCACGCCACCTGTCCGTTGGCTGGGGCGCATTTCATTCAGCCTGTATCTGACCCATCTTCCCGTCCGCGACTGGATTGTGCCGTACATTCCCGTGCAGGGTCTATTGCGCCCGGTGGTTTTGTTTGCATTGTGCCTTCTGGCAGCGGAGGCGTTCTATCTTGCCGTGGAACGGCCTGCTACCAGACTGTCAAGGAGGCTGGGAAAGGCGAAAAGGGAAGCCTGATGTATTCCGCTTGCATGGTGCTGCGGACTGAATCGCCGTTTTCGAACCGAAGGTTACAAGCTAACGGTATGTCAGAAGGCGCGGCGTCTATGGTATCCGCGGTATCTGCAAGAGATATAGGAAACGCGGGGAACACGGGGGTATAATGTGGCATGTACCCCCGTCCCTTTTCGGGGTGGCGGGGAACTCCTAAAATCATCGAGGATGGAGACGCGTCAATGCCGCATCAGCTGTATTCAATCAACAAAGCAAGAATCGACAAAGCTTTCACCCTTGAAAACGGACTGACTTCCATCGCCGCACCTACCGGCAGCGGCAAAACGCATGCCGTCGCGGAATGCATCGCCAAGGCTCTGATGGAAAAGAAGCGAACGAAGAAAAAGCTTTTCCTCTACGTCACCCCATCAAAAGTGAATCGGAACGAGTTTCGCAACCAGCTGTTCTCCCTGCTGCCGGCACGTAGCGAAGCCAGAAAGAGAATTCTGGTAGTCGAAAGCAATGTCGACGTATCGGAATCTGCGATTAAGAGCTTTGATAAAAGCGGCTTCTCCTTTCCCACGTCGCTGACCGAAGGCAGGAACGCGGTCGAAACGTTTAATGACACATATAAGAGTCTTGTCGGAAGCATTAAAAATCTCAATACAATCAACCGGGCGTCCGGTGCCGATAAAATCAAGGACAATGCCAAGCAATTGGTGCAGGATGCCGATTCCGATTTCCGCACGCTGGTCAAGACGGCGATCGGAAGCGAAACGAAGAAGTGGAACAAAAACAGGGGCGGGAATCTGGACGCACGTCAATACGTGGAAACCGTCGGCAGGCAACGTTGGGGTTGGGTTAAGGATTTCTGGCTGTTAAGCCATCTCGATGATTTCGACGTGCTCATCATGACTCCGGAGAAATTCGTCTCCACATTCGACACCATTCTTGATGGAACCCAGCGTTTCACCGACGTTTCTTTCCTGAAAAACGTGCACGCAATCGTAATAGACGAATCCGACTACGTCAACGACAGTATAAAAAACAAGTTCTGTGAGGACGCGGCGGAGGGAAGCTACAATCCGCTTATCCTGCTGTGCGATATTTGCGAGATGATGGGGGAGGCCGGCACCGCTTCTGAATGGTTCTCGAACCGGTTCCAGCGGATAGCCGGCTTCGAAAGGAACTGGGGAGACAGACTGGCGGGTATGGATGAGGCGATGGCGCAAGCCAGAAGCGTTTGTGAACGTCACCATCTGAATCGCAATCTCGTCGAGGATGAGAACGATGGAGGCTTCGACGACGAAGGTCTTATGTTCGCTTTCAATCCAACGGATTCGTTCGGACGGGCGATTCCGTTCGTCACCTATGATGCGTCCGGCAAGCAGAACATACTGACGAAGAACCGTCCCAAAGACAAGAAGTCGGTTCGGCTCGATGGCGTGATCCGCGATTGCCAGAATGCCCTGCACAGGCTTGCGATCAGCATCAGATACGTCGCTTTGTCTTACAAAGCAGGCAAGGACGAGCTCATCCAATCCTGGCGGAACGGAGCGTCGGGGAAACGTTCGTCCAGTCGGAAGGAACGTCCGATTTCCATTTCCGACGCGGTCAGCACAACGCTCAACGACGCCCCGTATCGGACAATACGGGGCGTTCCGGCGATTTGTGGACACGGCGCAGATGACGCACTCGCGTTTGGGACGAGGCAACCGTGGCCTGGGCGACGTATCGGTTTATACGGCAGGCGTGACCATGGTCAAAACCATGAAGCACACGTCACACGATTCCTATGTGGATGTGCGATTGAACGAGCTTGACGAAACGCCTGCCGGACTATTATGCCAATGTGCCGAAAGAACCAGTGTCGTATTGGTATCCGCCTCCGTCGAAGTCGATTCCATAAAAAACTTTCCGCTCGGCACGGACGATTATCTTCAAATCCAGCTTGGTGACGGAATCAATCGCGAAACGGGCATAAGCCGTGCTGCCGGTCTGAAAGCCACGCAGGCATCGAACGAACTGTCGCGGACCAGATACGCCGTTCATTGTCGCTCGCTCACCGGAGTCGGCGACAATGACATAACAACAATGGATTCCGTACAATTCTGGAGCGTCGTGTTCTCTGATCCGGAGAACATCAGATACGTTTGCAATGACGGTGAGATTAACTCTCCCGGCAATGCGTATTGCAAGAACCGGCTTAGGAATCGGCTGATCGCATTCCGCGAGTTTCTCAACTCGGGTAGCGACGCCGGCCTGATGCTCGTGGCCGGTTTCGGAAACGACCACAGGCTCCAGGAGTTGATGAGTAAAGTCGCCAAAGAAGTCAAACCCAATGACGAACGCTTTTGGAATTGCGCGAAAAAGGTGTCTGCCGGCTCATGGGATCGAAGCTTCAGCGAAATCGAAAGGAAAAGTCACGACGGCCCGGTGTTCATCATCACCTCCTATCCGACAGCGGGGCAGGGCAAGAACATCCAGCTGCGCAAACCTGACAACATGAGGGGCTACGTCCACGTGGAAGGTGGGGACGAACGGCGTAGGGACATCGATTTCACTTACTTGGAATTGCCGACGTACGTTCTGGAAATCAAGCCGGACATTCCGGCGGACAAGCAGCTTAAATCCCTTATGGAAGTAAGCGAGCTGAGGGAAAAGGGCGAGATTTCGAATGACGATTTCCTCCAGTACATGGCGGTTCTCACTGGTTCGACCAGCAAATTGCAGAATTGTTATACCCAGACTCCAAGCGTGAAGGCATGGGTGTCGCGCATCATATACCAAGCCGTTGGACGAACAACAAGATCGGCTTGGAGAAGGAAGAACACCCATATCGTCCTTGACCCTGCACTACTGGAAGCGGCCGATCCGAATGCCTTCGAAGACGTGCCGCTCACCTATGAAGGCGAGGAGATGTTCTCGTTCCTGAAACGCAATTCGATAGCGTAGGTACAGCCTTCGGACGCGAAGCTCGCACGCCGTATGGCATATCGTTCGCAAGCCCAGGCCCAGGAACTGCGGTCGGTGGCAAGAAGGGGATTCTGGACTCCTTCGAACATATCCCTGTGGGAAGGAATAAGGGATTTCGTCATCCGGCATCCAACAGTCGCCGCGGCCGAACGTTTCCCCGGTGGGCAGTCCAATCCGGCGTTGAACCTGTATGTGCGGATTCCCAAAGGCGTCCACGAAGTCCAATGCAGGTATTTAAAGGCCGGCGATTACCAGAGAAGCACGGAGATTTCGTTTGGCGTTCCGCTCGCTCAGCTTCCTGCGGACAAGCGCGACGAATGGTCGTGGACAACGGTGTCCGAAGCGAATTCGGGGCTTCAAGACCTTATGCGCAATCCGACAATCGCGGAATATTTCGACCGTAATGGCTACGCAAAACAGTGGAACATCGCCAATGAATATTGGATGGTGCCTTCGGTGTACAACAACATTTACAAGGGAATCCTTGGCAAGGCGGCATGCACGGCGATACTCGAAGAGATTTTCGACGGGCTTGTTTCCCTTGCCGGCCATCCGGAGATTTACGAGAGATTCGACGCGTACCTTCCGCCGAGCGATGGAAGGCCGACCGGCGTGATGTTCGACTTCAAACACTGGTCGGGTTACGACAAGCATGGCAGGGAACGCGACGAATACCTCAAATGGGTGCGGGAGAAGCTCGATATGGTCAATGAGGTTCTTCCGACCGGACTTGTGGTCATCGTCAACAGTCGTACGTCCCGGAAGGGGAGCGTCACATATTACGAATCCGGCAGGGTGTTGACCATTCCGGGACTGGTCATGCCGGATGGAACCGTGAATGAAAACAATCTCGACATACTGGTCAAGGCAATCAACGACGTGAAAGGATACCGCTGAAATGCAAGACGCGAAAACCATCAGCACGTCAAGAGTGAAACTCCATCTCGACATGGCGAAGGCCAGCGGCATGTACGATCTGTGGCGGCTTTCCAAACCGAAAACACCCGATTGGCGGAAGGCATACGTTTCCTGCGAGGACATGTTCGGCATGTTTTTCGGAAAGGCGTGCATTCGGGGAATGATTCGCGGAAACATGTCCGGCTACGGCAAGTCAGCCATCGTCGCCACCAAGCACGGTCTGATCGGGAAGACGGATCTTCAGCCTGCCGAAGGTATGAACATCGAACGGATAGGATGGGCCGACCTTGATGAATGCGACGCCCTCAACCTGCTGCTTTCATGTCTTGCCGACCGCGCCGACGAGCGCGAATCGGACGATTACCGGCATTTCAACCTCGACGGCGCCTACCGTACGCTCGTTACCGAAAAAACGGAGGCAAAGCCGTCGTCACTTTGGAACATGACGTCCAACGCAAGGACGTTTTCCTCGTATGGGACGTGAACGTGAGAACATTCACTCTGGCCTCATATTTAAGGGATGGCGATTTCACGAAGGCATGGCCGAAAGAGGCGCGTCCACGTTACGTGCTGCATGACGGAAGAATCTCCTGGGCGAGCCGCAAAGACAAAAACGTCAACGATGGAAACACGTACCTGCTGAAAAGCCGTAACGGCAAACGGAAACGCAATATGGTCGACGTGCTTTCGTTTGACGCGAGGGAAGCCAAGGATACGAAAATCGACTCCCTATACAAGACGCTGCGCCTGTTCGACCTATCGTATTCGGATTTCGCACGATTGGAATGGCTTGGCGTCCCCGAAACGAAGTCCATCCCCATCAGCGTCAAAGACAAAAGCCTGCGTATGCCGAAAGGGAACATCGCCGTGACCTGCGTGGAAGGATGCGAGCGTGAGGCCGAGGGCATGCGCGGTACGTTGAAGGACATGGGGGTTCCGTCGGGCGGTAAGGCGGATGTCAGAATCGTGGTCATTCATGATGCCGAGTATTACAAGGCGCAGGCCAGATCGGAAGGTGATATGGGGGATGCGCAGGGTATGAAGGATCCGTATCGGGGAATCGGCAGAAGTGTTGCGACCCAATGTGTGACTGCGGAAACATGGTTGGTTGCGGATGGGAAGCGAAGTGATTCGATGCGCAGGTCGGTTATGGCGACGGCGTTGAATGAGCTGAGGATCAAGCAGGAAGTGGCGGCGGGTTTTACGGACGATGCGGCCGTGTATGGGTATTTCTTTGCCGTTCCGCGTGAGGATGAGGACGGCAGTAAGGGTGCGGGCGTTTTGTTTGGTGGCAGGTATGTGTATTTGCATATTTGTGGCGATGGAAGATTCGAGTATTACGATGGAAACGGGCAGCCGTCTTTCGATATGTTGGATTTTTGCGATACGGTTTGCCAGGCGGACGATATGACGCGCGTCGACCATAAGGGGAGTCGCGTGGAATGTGTGATCCAAACGCCGGCGGAGTCCGTTGCCGCGATTCTCGATACGGGAGTGAAAGCCATGCCGGGTGATGTGGACGGGTTGATGAAGGAGCTTCGGATGGCAAGGCGGGAGGCGGATCTGTCCAGAGGGGAGAAGACCGCGCATCCACGAAGCAAAGTGTTTGCCGAACGGCATTATTCCGAACTTCTTGGCATTAATGTTGGAAGGGATGTGGACGGTTCGACGCTTTATTCGATTGGCTATCAGAACAGCGGGTTGAATAAGCGGATGCCCAGAATGGTTCCGCTTCGTAGGATCCTCACGGTGGAAGGGGAGCGGTTCGACGATGCGATCATCGACATGTGCAACGTGTGCTGGATAAGAAGCACGTACCTGCCCAGTGTCCTGCCATGGCCTGTCAAATACCTCAGGGAGATGGAGTTGGCTCGCCGTTCGCTCAGCGAGCTCGGCAATGGACGTGCCGCTGCGGTGCCCGACACAGACGGTATTCGTGGCATGTCAACGGAATTCTTTTCTTCTTTGTAGCGCTAGTATGTTGATATTGTTTTTAAGAGAGAAGACGAGGGCATCAATATGATTTATCCGACTGGGATGATTACTGTGGAGGAACTTCAGTCCATCAAACTTCCGATAGTGAATTTTGCGGAAGGATACAAGGTGGCGGAAGTGGACGTGTTCCTTGGGAAGTGTGCCGACACTTTGCGTAACGGGTATGGGCTGTCCGTCGAAGAGGTCGAGCATCATTCCTTCACCTCCACGTATATGGGCGGATATGCCATGGGTGATGTGAATCTGCTGCTTGACCGTATAGCTTGGACGTTGAAAAACCGGCCGTCCGGCAGACGGGCCATGCCTACGGCGCAACCGTATGCGCGGCCTATGCCAAATCAATATCCGGCATCTCAACAGTATCCGCCGGCATCGCAATTCCCTGCTGCCATGCCTCCTCAAAACCAGCCGGTTCAATCGCAATATCCGATGCCGTCTCAACCGTATCCGGCAACGCCGCAATCGTCGGCGCCCATGCCGTTGCAAGCCCAGCCGGCACCACAGTATTCAATGCCTCAATATCCAGTCCAGCAGCCGACGACGTTGGGTGGTCTTCTTTCCAAAGCCAGGAAAAACGCTGAGAAGTTCGCGAAAGATAACGATTTGGAGGGCAAACTCGAAACCGGTAAATCCAAGGCGAAAGAAGCACTGTCCAAAGCGAAAAACGAAGCCAGTCGCGCCGCGCAAAATCTCGGAGACTCAATCGAAGAGGCACGCTCGGCATATGAGGAAAAGAAGCGGGTGCAGGAACAGGATTCTGAAAGGCACGCCACCCATACGCCACAGGTTTGGAACAAACCGTTGTACGACGATTCCCCATCACAGCGAACCATGCCGATTCCTCCGGAAGATATGCCGCGTATGACGTTCCCTGGCGATCGCAAGAACGCTGGCTCGGATACTGAATCGAATAAGCAGACGGAAATCGCGGAAAAGAAGGCAGATTCGATTACCGATACGAGAATCGTTCCGGAGAAGACGGAACCGGAGTCCACGAAAGAAAACGTTTCGTCGGAACCGGAACCCGCCGCGGAAATCGTTTCAAAAGAACGGGCGGAAGTGCAGACGGAAGTGCGGACGGAGGAACCGGCTTCGACGGTCACAATTCCCGTTACCCCGAATGACGCCGATTCCGAACCAACCGTCGCGATGACGGAAAGCGCCGTTTCATCTACACCGCATTGGCCTTCCGATAAGAAACAAGCACAGTCCGACGGGTATTCCGATCACCATGAAGTTGAAACGCATACGGCAACGGCATCCGATGGCTTTGCGGCCCTATTAGAGGACAAGCGGAAACGTACGATCCTTATCGGCTGTGTGGCCGCGTTTGTGCTGCTTCTCATTGCCTTATTCTGCATGAGCCTGTCATCCGAAGATTCGAAGAACGACAAACCGGCGACCACCCCGTCATATTCGCATACGACCGATTCCGACGATTCTGCAGATAACAACAAGCCGTCCACGCCTTCGTTCGAGAAGGTCAACACGAATTCGCTGAAGAACCGTTCCGTGAAAGAGGTGACATCGGAACTTGATGGGAAGAGTCTGTCTTACAAGTTCTTGGTTGACGGGGGAGACGGCAGCGATCAGACGGCAACAGTGAAAACCGCTGTACAGAATGGTGAGGAATGGACCGTCACCGAAGCCAACCAGTCCATGACGGATGGCGAAGTCACCCTGACCGTCCGGGAAAAGGAACCTGCACAACAGCAAAAACCGCAGCAGGCCGACAGCAACGGCATCATCACCGCTGCCAACAATCCGGAATTCGCTGCTCTGCTTGGAGTGAAAGATCCTTTCGATTCGTCCGTTGCCGCATTCGCCGAAAAATACAAGGGACGCACTATTGAATTCGACGGCAACATTGCAGGCATTATACCCAACGATAAGCATCCACGTTACTTGTTTGACGATACGCTGGTATACGCAGGTGATTACAGCACGGAAAGCGTTAATGGACCAAGTTTCAGATTCGAAGGAATCACTTGGAGCGATTTCCACGACGGTTCGGTCGGCATTCCCGCCTTCGTGCGCGAAGGACAGAACGTCCACATCAAAGCAACAGTGGACAAATACAATCCTGACAACGGCATTTTCAAACTGGACCTCGTCGAAATGACCGAACGCTGACAAATCAGGCATTGTGCCGCAGCGGTTGGCAAACAGCAATGCTCTTCGGACTTCTCCGCAGAGCATTGCGCGTTTTCCGAAGACGCGATTACGACGCAAACACGACGCGATTACGACGCGGCTTGTTTCGTGAAGACGCGATTACGACGCGATTCGCTCTCCAATGCGCGACAGTGCGCGAATTGGCATTGCGAGTGCGCGATATAATGCGCGCTCGCCAACAAACAGAGCTTTGCTGCCAATCTACTTCTGAACGACAGTGCCACCGTTTTCCCTCTATGTCCAACTCCGGAAAAACGGCTGGGACACGAGCGGATCATCCTGTCGTCGCCGAACGTGGGATTGGCGGGCATACTGGTGCCGAGGCATCTAGAACAAACCATCGGCTACATGGAGAACAGCGGAAACATCCTGATATTCTCCGACATCTACGACACCAGAAGCGGGCGAGGTTGCAACGTGACGCTTCTGACGGAGGACAGCCAGTCACTGCGCGACCTTGCAGACCGAGCCGGCATCTGGACGGAACTCGAGGAAAGACATCCCGGTCTCACACCGGGAAGAATACTGCAAGGCGATCATGCCGTGTTCGGCTGCATCGTCATCCACGATAACCTGCGCACGCACGGCGAATTCGGCCTAGAATTCGCCGGCGCCGCGGAGGTCGCGGTGTATGCGAAGCTGCCTCGAGGATTCCAGATACCGACCCCCGTGGGCAACTACGCGCCCGACTGGGCGGTGGCGTTCCGCGACGACAGTGGCCTTAAGCATCTGTTCTTCGTCGCCGAGACCAAGGGCACCTTGGAGTCGTTCGACCTGCGTGGAATCGAGAACAGCAAGATCGCCTGCACGAAGCGCCTGTTCAACGACCTGGACCTCGCCGACGGAGCCCGCTACGAGCAGGCGACAACCTACCAGACCCTACTCGACGAGGTGAAAGCCCTGCAGTGATAAAGGGAAATCGTTGTGATGGTGATGAATCAGCAATGGACATCGCCATCACAACGTTTTTTGTCATGCATTTGTCCTGAATCGAATGAGCTTGGAAGCGTCGGCAGTTTCCTTTTTGGTTCCCAACATAATTACGAGATTTTGTCAACTTCCGTGTGGTTGAGGTCGAACTAATTCCTGATAGTGCTCATGTCGGCTTGCTAGAACCCATCAATTCAGTCTTCTGCGAGTATCGTTGAAAGTAACGCTTTCTCTCTGGGCTTGATACGCAGCGACGTGGAGGATGTTATTGCATGGCACAGCGGTTTGATTATGGTGATGAAGACATGCCGATCGTCAGTTACGATTTGGTGTTCCCGGACCGGCGACGGCTCCTGCCCGTATCCGGAGGCACCAGTTCCGCGCATGGATTTCCGGACCAGACGGAACAGGACACGCCAGAACGGTTGTCCGACCATATCGAATGGGATCCCCGGTTGGATCTGGCGGACAGGGTCGACTATGCCGTCGCGGCGGCCAGCGGCGTCGTCGCCGGTCTGGTCGATTCCCTGTTCGTAGGCGAGCTTTCCTTGGACCGCGCCGGGGAATGGGGTTCCAAAACGGTTGAACGCCTGGTCGTCGGAATCGCTTGTGCCGAGGGATACAAAGGCGATTCCCTCAAGGAGGCTATAAGAAACCTCGAGAAGGTCCATCCGCTGGCGGCGGACGGGAACACTCCGGATTTCGGAGGGGGACGGCAGCACCATTTGAGGGATTTCGCCCACCATTTCGGCGTCGGTGGTTTGGCCGCGTCGATCTTCACGCAGTTCACCGGACTGTCGATCGGAACCGACACGGCCGGAAGGCTGGTCGTCGTGCGGATTCCCGAGGACCATAGGCGGTATCTGGGCAGGGACGTTCCCGAAAAACTCGTCTTCGGAACCGTCGAATGGTTCTTCCACATGGTGAGCGACATGGCCGGTTCGAGCGGTAACGCCGGCGCGGGGACGGGAATTCCCGGACCGTTGCTCTCGTTCATGAAGGAACTGTCCGTCCTGCCGTTCTTCAGGGATTCCGGAACCGACGGCATGGGCTTCAGACTGTGGCTGTCCAAAATGTTCAACGGGACGTTCCTGGCGGAGCATGACGCGGACGGGAGGATCATCAAAGGCACGGAACGCCGGTTCGACCTGCGTATGGAGATCGGTGTCCTGGGCGAGATCGGCAGGCAGTCGATGCCCGTCGTCATCAACCAGTGCGTCACGCGCGCCTTCTACTTCTGCCGCAGGCTCTCCCGCGAGATCGACGCCCTCGGCATCGGCGGCGTTGGGGATCTCGGACGTATCGCCCCCGAGGATGTCCTTCCGTGGGGAACCCCGGCCATGCGCCGCATGCTGACCGTGTCCAGCGGCGTGTTCGTGGGTGTCGACATCGCCGACGCCGCCGTGCACGCGATGGCGGGCGAAGACAAGGCGCGGGTGTTCCTGCTGCGTGTCAACTACGTCGGAATCGCAACTTTCGTGGTGTCCTGCGTCGTGGACGCGAAAGCTGTGATGGCGGAAAGGTGGAAGGACGATGCGGAGCGCGAGAGGGACGCCATCGAACACGAGCTGGCGGACCTTGATTGTCTGGAACTTGACCCCCAAAAGGCGCGCGTGCTCCATTCCCTCATGCGACAGAAGGTCCTGTACGACATCGAACGGGAGAAACACGACAGGCACGCCGAGAGGAAGGGGAAATGGCTTGATGAGTGGTCGCGGCGGATCACGCAGACCATCGGCGTTGAAGGGGACGGGTACTTCCTCGACGGAAAATCCCTGTATGACGAGATCAACGGGACCGTCGGGGCCGGCAATGGCGAATGGCTCTGGCTCGTGGCTTTGGAGCTTGTCATGTTCAAACCCTATTTCCCTCTGCATGGAGACAACGACAAGGAGTATAAAAGCCTTAAAGCCCGTTCGGACTACATCGGCGACGTCTTCTGCCAAAAACAGACGCTCGTCGCGGCCAAGGAACTGCATGGTCTTGGCAGGGGCGTGAAGGACATGGAAAACCGTCTCGACGGAGCCATGGCCAGGCGGCTGGGCGGAACGGCCTGCGTGGTTGTGGCGGTGGCCGCTACGGGCGGCCTGGCGTTCTATCTCGCGCCCGCGGTCGCCCCGGTGTTCGCCGCCGCCTTCGGCTTCGAGGCCGCCGGCGTGCAAAGCGCGGTGTTCGCCGTGGCCAACA
>JABLTK010115933.1_pt1 | contig 37624 bp, 20 predicted proteins | sample 7160131 | NCBI WGS metagenome assembly JABLTK01 (sample SAMN14651221, study PRJNA627086) | human gut metagenome | isolation source: feces | host: Homo sapiens
AAAGAAGCAATGGTATCAAAAAGCTCTCTTGAAGTATTTGAATCGTGTTATAAAATAGCGGCTATGGAGGATGTGTATTTCTATGTGACGGAAAGCAAAATATTTACGCCGGAAGAAAAGGAATATATTTTAAATTCCGGTGATTATGTGTTAACAGATTTAATGCAGGCTTGGTATGACTACGGTGACTGGAGCGATAGGGTATCAGACAGCGTTGATAATACATTTAGCGAGCGTATGAGTGAATATCAAAAATCGTTGGATAATAGCGAGGATTGCGAGGAAGAATTGGAGTGATGATATGAAAACTCTGGTTGTCAATCTTTTTGCCGGTCCCGGAGCCGGGAAAACAACATGCGCTTGGGAAATTGCTTCAGAGTTAAAGAAACGGGGCATTGTGACCGAGTATGTGCCTGAATATGCAAAAGAGCTTGTATGGGACGAAAATTATGAGGCATTGGCAGATCAGGAGAGCATTTTTGAGGAACAGGCTCACAGAATAAACAGGCTTGTCGGTAAGGTTGATGTAATTGTGACGGATTCGCCTATATTGTTCAGCGAGATTTACGGAGAGAATAACAGTAACGATTTTCGTGCAAGAATATGGGACGAGCATAACAGTCACAATAATTTTAACCTGTTTATAAACCGTGGAAGTACATTTGAGCAGCAAGGGCGAATACATAACCTTGAAGAAAGCAAAGAAAAAGATAATGAAATAAAGCAAATGCTTGATGAACATTCAGTGTATTACGGCAATTACTATCATAGAACAGTACCTGTTATTATTGATAATATTGTTAAAACTTTGAATCGTATTCAGGCATACACAGAACAAGACGAAGATGATGAGGAAATGGAATTATGAGCAGGGCGGCATTTGCCGCTCTGCTTCAGTTTTAGGAGGAGAAAACAGTGAACAGTAATTTATATAAAATCAATGAGGTAACACAGCACAAATATTATCAGGTGCCGAAAGAGCTATATACAAATCCGAGATATAAGACCACAATCAATAATGACGCAAAAATGCTTTATGCCCTGCTTCTTGACCGAATGGAGCTGTCAAGAACAAACGGCTGGATTGAAGATGACGGAACCATATTTTTAATTTTTAAGCGTGAGGATTTGGCTGATATGCTCGGCATATGCACCACAACGGTCTGGAGAGCTATAAAACAGCTTAAAGAAGTGGGTTTGATAGAGGAAAAAAGACAGGGCTTAAACAGACCCAACCTCATATATATCGGTAAAATTGATTACAGTGTGCTGGAAGAAAAAGAACCTGAAAACAATAAAAATGAAATTACTGATACACTCTCAAATGACACTACACCTATTTTATCTTCGGACATTGAAAATTTAAAGGACAGGACTTTTACGGCTGAAAGGTCGGGAGCTTTAAAAAATAAATGTCAGGACATTTCAAAATTAAAACCAAATAAGACTGATAATAATAAACCTGAATATAACGATACTGATGATAATGAACCTGAGAGTTTAAATAAAGCTGAAAAAGAAAATTTTACAGAGATTAACAGTAGTTAATAGTGACCTTATTCCAATTTGGAACAAGGTCAATGAAATGATTGAATTTTGATTTGATGATATAATTATTATGGGGATGTTTGTTTGCACGCAGGAGGTGATGGATTTGGAGGAGTATGGATATGTAAGGGTTTCGGCAGTAGATCAAAACGAAGCGAGGCAAATGCTTGAAATGAAAAAGCTTGGCATAAAATCAAAAAATATTTACATGGATAAGCAATCGGGCAAGGATTTTAACAGACCAAGCTATTTGAGGTTATTAAAAAAGCTGAAAAAAGGTGATTTGCTTTATGTCAAGTCAATTGACAGGCTCGGAAGAAATTATCGTGAAATTCAGGATCAGTGGCGAATACTGACAAAGGAGATGGAGATAGATATTATGGTGATTGATATGCCTTTGCTTGATACAAGAAATTATAAAGACCTTATGGGAACATTTATTGCCGATTTAGTTCTTCAGGTTCTTTCATTTGTGTCGGAGAATGAACGGGAAAATATACGAAAACGACAGGAAGAAGGTATAAGGGCAGCAAGACTCAGAGGTGTTGAGTTCGGCAGACCTAATTTGACGAAATGCTTCATCAAGGGTATCGGCGCAGCGCAGCCGCACCGAAATTTCCTTCCGTTCACTTCCGTTATAAAGCTTGTCAAAGCTCGCAAGAAACTGAAGATTCAGCATAAAATGTCCCAATTCGTACGGCGAATACTTAATTTTCCAACCGTCGCACGGTGTCGTTGCAACGGCGGAAAAAAACTTGCCGTTGGGTCGTGACATTATATAATACATATAGCCGCCCTTTGAGGAGGTATAGGGAGTTGTGGGGAGAAGCTGTCCTTGCCAATGCTTGTCGGGTTTATCCATGAAGTTAAGCTCAAGGTTTATTCCGAACTCTGAAATCTCTGAATTATCGGTTTAGGAATGTATAATCGCACCAGGTTCGTCGAGAATATATTCCGTTGTTATACGGTTTTCGGAATCGGTAAACGCAATCGAATTCTCTGACTCCGCAGAGCATCTGTCATATTTTGTACGTCTGTCACGATATTGGTCAAGCGGGTCATGCTCCATTGTCTTTAAATCGTCCGATTTAAGCATAAAACAAGCGGAGCCAAGCTCTCCACCGACATCGGCGAGGTTTGTTTCGTTACCATGTAAGTAAAATTCCTTTATTACTCCGTTTTCTACAGTCATCGTATAGCTGTCATTTGTCATGTGTTTTGAAGTCATTTGAATGTTTTCTTTTCTGTTAAAATTTGTTATATTTTTAAAATATAACTATAAATTCTGCTTTCTTAAAGTTTTTTTTACAGGGAGGGCACAGTACGGTATTTTCATAAAGTAGTCGCTATTCTTGTTCTTCGGAATTAGGGATTTTGGGTATACGGATATTTATGATTGTTCCTCCCGAACCGGACTGTATGATTTTACAGCCATACTTACTTCCAAAGAGTAGTTTTATACGTAAGTTGACATTCACAAGACCTATATGTTCGTGTGGAATATCATCTGAACTCAACAGGGCATTGAGAGTATTGATTTGTTCTTCCGACATTCCAACACCTGTATCTTGAATAATAAAAATGATGTCTCCGCCATCTTCTGTCAACTGAATTGTGAGGGTGCCGCACTTGTCGGACGGAATAAGTCCATGCATGATTGCATTTTCAATTACAGGTTGTAAAATAAGTTTAGGTGTCAAATAATTTTCCAAGGTGGGATCAATTTCCCATTCAACCTGAAACTCATCGGCAAAACGAATCGTTTGAATTTCGATGTATTTTTTTGAATACAGAAGTTCATCACGGATAGAGGGAAGGCTTTTGTCTTCGCAAAAAGATATTCTGATAATATCTGCAAGGTTATATATCATCTGAGTAATATCGCTTTCCTCTCCAAGTGCATTGTAGCATTCAAGATATATAATATTTAGTGTGTTAAAGATGAAGTGAGGTCTTATCTGTGCCTGCAGCACACGGTTTTTGGTATTGTTAAGTTGACTGATACTTTCTGTCAGTCGTTGTTCCAAATCGTTTTTGTTTTTAAATGATTCAAGTATGGTTTGAACAATATACTTTATTTCAACATAGTCGCATTGAAAATCATAATCTTCAGTCATATGAGACTGGTTAATTTGGTTAAGTAAAGTTACTGTTTCATTTATTGGCTTGTGTATCTTTGATGTATAGAAAAATGTCAGTAATATTGCACATATAATTAAAATAATAAATGCCAACGGAAGATATATGCTCATCTTATAAAATACGGTTTTTGTTGCTGCGTTATTGTCATATTTGTATAAGCATTTCCATGAGTATTCCGGAATATCATAGCTGCTGAAAGAATATTTTGGAAAAAGTGCGGAAGTCTTTGTTCTATCCCATGCATTGAAGTTTTCGGTGTCCGAATTCACATTGAAGGAAAGAAGCGGCACATTTTCCGCATAATCAAACAGTACATAGCTTAATGTGACATCGTCGATGATTAAATTTATATCATTGATTAGTTTGTTTGCATTAAGAACGATAACAGAGATTACATCGGTCTCTTGCTCGATAGGGGTTTTTCTATAAATAGTTATTGTAGCGGGTTCGGTTTTTGAAACCCAAAAATCGCTTTCTGCCGCACGAATATCAAATTGAGAATCATACCATGAATAGCTTGAAAAGTCGTTGGTTATGCGGATACCTGTATTTGATAAAACTTTATTTCTTTGCTTGGAAACGATATAAACAGAGTCAATATAATTGTTGAGAGTTGTAATAACCGATAGCTGTGTGTTTATCGGCTTATACATATTACAAATTTGCAAATCTGTCATACCGCCTACATCTTGTTTTATAAGAGTGGGGAGCGAGGGAGTTATTCGTATGTTTGCAAAGGCGTTTACGCAATCGTTTGTCAGATCTTGCATTATCTGATTAATATATCCCTCTGTTTTTGTGCGGTAAATTTTTAAAGCTGAATTGTTGTTTGACAAGATGATATATGTAGCAATCGCCATTATCAAAACAGCAATAATTATAAAAATAGAGGCAAAACTGAGAAAGTATTTATAAAACAGAGAATGTTTTCTTTGGTTAGTCATCAATATCCTCCTCTTGCAAATTTATTTCTGTATTCTGTTGGTGTTACACCACAGAAAGATTTAAACAGCTTCAAAAAAGAAGATGTTGTACTGTATCCGACTGCAGAACTGATTTCATTTATTTTAAGATTGGTGTTTATGAGCAAATTTTTTGCTTTATTCATTCTGCAATCTATGATAAAATTAATATAAGTTTCACCGACTATATTCTTAAAAGTCTTTGAAAAGTACGATGGTGAGAGATGTATGAGCGCAGCAAGCTTTTCTCTGGAAAGGTCATCTTCACAATGTTCAATAATATAGTCCCGGACCTCCAATATTGACTTTTTCAGGTTATCTGTTTTATGAATCTGACAGGATATGCCGCACAAATAGTTTATTACAGAATTGGTTACAGAGCTATAGTTTCGACAGTGGTCCAGCTGACCGCAAAAAACGGTTATGTCTTGAGCGTTCACTATTTGCATCTGAGTGAGCAGCGATGCGGAAAGCTCTTTAAATAATTCAATAAACTCTGTGAGCGGCATATTTTTCGCGTTTTTTGCAATGAGGTTTACGGAGTTATCAATCATATCTAAATCCTGTGACGAAATTGCAATTAAAATATGCTGTTTGTATTTTGCAGGCTCTGCTGATGTTGGTTCGGAAACAGCGATTTCGCTTTGTATCTTACGGCAAAAATCCAATGCTGTTTCAAAGTATGAAAAGTCTGTAAGACAGCAGTCAACAGATGAAATGTTTGTGATATTGGCACATACACTCTTTGCGTAATCTTTAAACACTTGCTGCGACGAGTTTTCGGAGAACAATAAATAAGTGATAACTTCTTCTTTTAATTCTACAAAAAAAGCCGTAACAGTTGAAACGCAAAGACCCACTATGTTCTGATAGAAATGTGTGTTAGAGTAGTTTTCATGTATTACGGGAGAATATGTTTTTATTTTTGCGATTGCGATACTGCTTTTAGCGCTAAAGCCTAAGTTTATATCCGAAAATGCTTTGTCGATACTTTTTTCATCTTTATAATAGCCAAGCAGAAAATTCGTCAAAATTTCCTGTCTGTATACAGAAATGATTTCAGCATTTGTTTTCTGTGAATCAAACAGACTGCTTAACCGTTTGAAGGTTTCTTTTAATTCACCTATATTAACCGGTTTTAACAGATAGTTTTCAACTTGAAAACGAAAAGCGGATGCGGCGTAGCAAAAATCCTGATATCCGCTTATAAGTACAACTTTAATTCGCGGAATATTGTTATAAATGTATTCCGCCACATCAATACCCGAGGAATTTTTCATTTTTATATCGGACAATATGCAGTCTACCCAATGATTCTGCACATATTCAATCACTTCTTCTCCGCACGAGAATAAGCCGACTACTTCAAACCCTAATTCGCTCCAATTAATAGTTTTGCTGAGAAGCTCCCGTGATCTCTTTTCATCATCTGCAATGATAAGCTTATACATATTTTACGCTCCTTGCCAAAAGATAAATATCGTAATACTATGATTATATTATACAATAGAAAGGTGCAAAATTCAAGTGGATTTATCTAAATTGGACACAAAAGAATAATGAAAACACAAAATGAGCCTTTTCAATCAGTAGCCTTAAGTGATATAATTATTTTGACAAAACTATAACTTGATTATTCATAGTTGCTATGTAATCGGCATGAGGAGGCAGAAAATATAAAATGGACTTGTTCTTTATTCGTCTAAGGACAAGACTTAGACAGAAAAGCATATATTCTCATTCTATAGCAGAAAGGATTATTAAACATGAAAACACAAACACAAACACAGACATTAACTTCAAAGAAACGAAAAAAACGGCTAACGCAATATGATTTGCAGATGTATTCGCTGTTGATAATACCACTGTTGCTGGTATTTGTTTTTTCATACTTGCCTATGGCGGGTATCGTTATAGCGTTTAAAAATTATAAATACGATCTCGGTATATTCGGAAGTGAGTGGGTTGGATTAAGAAACTTTGAGTTTTTCTTCAAATCAGATGTGTTTGCAAGAATCACATGGAATACGCTGTCGATGAATTTTATGTTTATTTTGTTCGGCACGGTAATTTCTATTTTGTTCGCAATATTGCTGTTTGAGCTTAAATCTCGCATCGGTATTAAAACATTTCAAACAGTCATGATATCGCCTCACTTTATCTCATGGGTCATAGTGGCATATATGGTGTATGCGCTGTTAAACAGTCAGTACGGTATTGTCAATTCAATAAGATCAAGTATGGGCTTGGAAAAAATTGATTGGTACGGACGAGCGGAATTCTGGCCCGTGATACTGGTAATATCCAACGTGTGGAAAACTTTCGGTATGAACTGTGTTATGTATTATGCCGCATTGATGGGGATTGATTCGTCAATGTTTGAAGCGGCGGAAGTTGACGGCGCAAACAAGGTTCAGGTGATATGTCGTATTGTTCTTCCGATGCTGATTCCGATGATAACAATACTTACCATAATGTCAATCGGAAATATATTCCGTGCTGATTTTGGACTGTTTTATAATGTTCCCCGTAATATCGGAATGCTTTATAAAACTACCGATGTTATAGATACATATATATTCCGCACCATGCGCGAGGTGGGAGATATGGGAATGTCCTCTGCGGTTGGACTGCTGCAGTCGTTTGTTGGTATGGTTCTTGTTATTGTTACCAACACAACTGTAAAAAAGATAGATGCGGACAGCGCGTTATTTTAGGATTTGGAGGAAAGAAAAGAATGAGAAAGAGAGAAATAAAGGGACAGATTTGCCTGATTGTATTTTTTACTATTATAAGCGCATTGGTTATTGTGCCGTTTCTGATGTTGGTGAGCGTGTCGCTATCCAATGAAAAAGATGTTGTGGAATATGGCTACAGATTGCTGCCGTTACGGATAGACCTTGCGGCATATCGGTTTGTATTCAAAAATCCAAAGCAAATCCTTAATGCCTATGCGGTGACAGCGATATTTTCGATAGTCGGAACATTTTTCAGTGTATTGATAATGGCCATGGCGGCATTTCCGCTATCGCAGAAGAATGTAAGAGGAAGAAGAGCCGTATCATTTTATCTTTATTTCACTATGCTTTTTAATGGCGGCTTGGTACCTACATATATATTGTTGACGCAATATCTTCATTTGGACAATACGATTTGGGTGTATATTTTACCCGGACTTGTCGGCGTATGGAACGTATTTGTAATGCGGACATTTTTTGCCGGTCTTCCGGTAGAGATATTTGAATCTATGCAAATAGATGGAGCAAGTGCATACAATATTTTCTTTAAAACAGTTCTGCCGCTTTCAAAGCCTGTGCTTGCGACAATGGCTTTAATGGGATTTTTGAACAGGTGGAACGATTGGTACACCGCAATGCTTTATGTTCAAGATGAAAACCTAATCAGTTTGCAATATTTATTGCAAAGAATTATGAACAATTTAAAACTGGTTCAGGAAATGTCCTCCTCGACATTGTCGGTCGGGAAGGCTGCCGATGTGCCAAGTGAGACTGTCAGAATGGCGATGGCGGTTGTTGTTGTGGGACCTGCACTGTTTGTTTTCCCGTTTTTTCAAAAATACTTTGTCAAGGGATTAACTGTTGGGTCGGTAAAGGGATAATAATTAATTAAAATATGCAAAAAAGCAGGAAGGAATGATGTAAAAATGTTAAAAAAATTAGTTGCGGCGGGAATGACGGCTGTTATGTGTTTTGGCTTAGCGGGCTGCGGAGGAGAAAAGGAGGTGTCGAGTGTTCCCACGCTCAGGTGGCTTGTTCCGGGTGATACGCAATCGGATTTACAGACGGTGTTGGATGCGGCAAACGAGATAGTTGAGAAAGAAATCGGCGCTAAAATCAATATTGAGTTTATTGATGAGGGTGCGTTTACCGAAAAGGTTAAGCTTATGATGGCGGGCAGCAATGACTTTGATATGACCTTTACCGGTTATGTCAACAATTACAAAACCGCGGTTGACAATGGCGGATTATTGGAAATCACGGACATGATAGACAAAGTTGAGGGATTGAGAGAAGCAATTCCGGACTATGCATGGGAAGCGTCTAAAATGCATGGAAAGATATATGCTGTGCCGAATGTGCAGATTATGGCTATGGCAAATTCGGTTGTAGCATTTGACGATATTGCGGCAAAGTACAACTTTAATTTCGATAATGTTAACCATATTGATGATTTAGAGCCTTATTTTGAGATGGTTAAAAAGGGAGAGAATGGAATATTCCCATACAGACCAAACTACGGTGTTTTGCAGTGGACAACGAATTATGATACTCCCGCATCTATGATTGCGCTGCCGAGGGGTTCTAAATCCGCAGATGATTTAGTATATTTGTTTGACACTCCTGAATGGAATCATGGGGTTGAGCAACTGTGGAATTGGTATAAAAAGGGTTATATCAGAACCGATGCATTGAGTATAGGCGATGATACTGCCGATTATAAAAACGGAAAGTACGCTGTTGCAAATGAAGTATGGAAACCCGGAGTTGAGATAGAAGCAAAAGCTCTTTTAGGGGGGCGTGATGTGACATTTATTCCGATAGAAAAGCCTTATATGACGAAGGGCAGATGTACCGCAACAATGATCGGTATCGGAGCAAAGTGTAAAAATCCCGAAAAGGCTTTGCAGTTTATTAAACTCATCAATACTAATAAGGAGCTTTATAACATTATAACTTTGGGTGTAGAGGGTAAGCATTATGAGATGCAGGACGGCAAAGCACATTTGATTGATGGAAGCGGATATACAAACAACGGAGCGGGATGGAAGTTTGGCTGCGTATACAACACCTTTCTTGTAGAAGGTCAAGATGATGATATTTGGGAACAAACCGAAAAAGTAAATAACGAGTCGGAAAAGTCAACCCTCCTCGGATTCAGCTTTGATAACTCAAAGGTAAAAAGTCAGATATCCAACATTGCAACGGTTGTCAGCGAATACAATCAGCTTGACCGAGGTGTTCAAAATCCCGCAGAGTACATCGATACATTCAAGGCAAAATTGAAAGAGGCGGGAATCAGCGATGTATATAATGAAGTAAAAGTTCAGCTCGGAGAGTATTTTAAGAGCCAAGAATAGCGGTTTGCAGCACATACCTAAGAGAACGCCCGCTATACATCGGTTATTTCCCGAGGGGAATGGAAAAATAAGAGAATAGCAGTTTTTTTGAAAGCTTATGCAGACCATTAGCGTGTATGAATTTAGAATTTTCAATAAGAAAATGGAGGAATAAAGATGAAATTTAAAAAGTTTTTGGCAGGTTCGTTGTCGGTATTGCTGCTTGTTTCGACACCCGGAGCGTTTGCGGCATACACTGAAAGCTCGTTTAATGAGGAAACAAGAAATTATATTTACAAAAATAGCTACGATAAGAACATGGAGAAGGAAAATCTTGGCTATGATATGGAGCTTGTTTCTGATCCGACGAATACCGAAAATAAGGTTCTTCATGTATATGACTCTGATGGGAAAGGCGGTGCAGACGGAAGTCAGAGTGCCTTTGCCACGGGTCCGGTTACGAATGGATGGCTTTATACTCCGACATACGAGGAGAAAGGAATAGACGGAACCAAAAAGACCTATATTGCAAGCGACATTTATCTTCCGTCCGCTCTCTTGAAGGAACTCGGAACAGAGAATACCCTCTATGCAGGCATTAACCCGGAAAATGGCGTTTGGACTGTCAATCGCCAAGTGGGAATAGCAATTACGAAAACATCCGACAGAGATACATTTACCTTGACCGGTAAAACAGGTAAAACAATTGAGGTGCAGCCGGATCAATGGTTTAATTTGAGAATGGAGGTGCAGGTAGGTCAGGGTCCGGTCAGCTTCTATATCAATAATAAGCATTTTGATGACTCGACTATTGATAATTGGTTGTGCGTGGATGATTATTGGTCAGTGAAACATGCGTGCAACGGCATACTTTTCCGTTCCAAAATGGTTATGGCAACGGGTTTTTATTTGGATAACTCTGTTATTTATGAGTTAAAAGACCGGGATTATGTCGTTAGTATCTCTGACGGACAAACAGGAGTGGAACCGGATCACAAATTTACCCTGACTTTTGATATACCGGTTTCGGCATCCGATTATGTGGGAAAGATTACAGCAGTTTCGGGTGAAAATACATATACCGCGGCTGTAACGCAGGAGAGCGAGAAGGTACTTGCCTTTACGTTTGACTCTCTTTCCGGACAGACTCAATACACTTTGAATATTGAGAGCGTTACAAAGGGTGAGGCAAGTTTTCCGAAAAAAACACTGCCATTTACTACGGGAAAGGGAAGAAGAAATGATGAAATCAAGGTCTTGTATTCCTATACCGATGAAGAAAAGCCGACTATGTATCTGTATGACAAGACTACAGACGGAGTTGCAAATGCGACGTTTAAGGTGATAGCTGACCCGACCGGTCGTTCATCAAAGGTTGTGCAATATACCGCTAACGGCAAAACCGGTTACATTACTTGGAAATCCGGTGAAACGTCTGCGGGACTTTCAAATAACAATAAATGGGGAGAAAAAAAGTACGGTGCTTGTGGAATGACGGATACAAAAACTGTATTTTTAACATCGGATGTTTATCTTCCCAAAGCTACGCTTGAAGAATTAACCGAAAGCTCAAAGTTGGTAATCCAGTTCGGTGGCAGCAATTCATTAGCCGATACATATGGAGCGGGTACAACATATATTGGAAAATCAGCCGACGGAACAAAGTATACACTTACAGCCGGGGGAAAGACCATGGAGCTTTCTGCGGATCAATGGTTTACCTATAAAGTAGAAGTAATGCCTAATTCAAGAAAGTCGGACGTATATATCAATGGTGTTTATTTTGCGACTGTTGATGGCGGTGACAACCAATATGTGGTTATAAACACAGGGGTCGTAGATAGTGGTATGAGAATTGTCAGCAGTAAGGGAACGGTAGTAAAAAGCATTTTGCTGGACAATGTGAAGTATTGGCAGATGGAGAAGGATATTGCCGTTGATGAGATTCGGACAGATGCTTCGGAAGGAAAAATCTATGTGGATATGTCTACCAATGTAGATGAAAATGAGATTTCAAAGCTTTGTTTGAAGCACAACGGTACGGATGTATCGGATTTGATTACTAATCGTGCTGTGGATAAATACGGTTATACAATTATTCTGGATGTAGATTTTTCAAAGCTTGCTCTTTCGAGCGAATATACGATTGAAGTGCCGTTCGGTTACAAAGACGCAAACGGACAGTCGGCGATTTCAAGTGTATCGAGCGTATTTACCACACCGAAGTCGACCGATGTTTATATGGCAGACAGCAATGTTACGGTTGAACCTTCGCAGCAGGGAATGAAGGCAAGCGTTACTTTGAATAATGTTGCTGCGGCAAAAGATGTTTGGGTAGTTGCAGCGGTATTCGGTGAGTATAATCAAATGCTGGCAGTGGATGAAAAATCCGTAAATTTTGCGGGACAAACCGAGGTATCGTTCTCGTCTGCAGATGATTGCAGCGGAGCAAAGGAAATGCGTATTTTTATATGGGATTCCAAGGATACAATGAAAGTTGTACAGAAAAGTGAAATTATTTGGCGTGCGAGCGGAGAGTAAGCATTGAGTACAATAAGCATATAGAATATTTGTGCTTGAAATGAGGAAAAAAATGAAAAGAATTTTAATATGTGTTTTTATACTTGTTAATATATTGTCCGGCTCTTGCTTTGCCTTTAGCAATGCAGAGCAAAGCGCTGCAACCCGCAATGTTTTGATAGAGGGTAAAATAGAAAATATGGATAGCTTCAGCGGTCAGCCGATTACCATTCTTCTTAAGGAAGGCAATGCGGTGAAGTATATCGGAGAGATTGAGGTTGAACCAAGCGGAAAATACAGTAAAAAGTTTTATTACAACGGAGATGCCTCACAGCTTTCTTATGATTTGATGCTGGATGGAAATAAAATAAACGATACCGTAATTCGTGCGGTGGTCGGAAAAAGTGAACTTGTAAGCGCAAAGGTGTTCACTGTCGATCAAGACGGCGCCGGCGTTATTTTTGGTGAAGCTGCAAGAACACCTTATACTGCGGGCAGATTTACATACAATCCGTCTATTACAATTCCAAAGGATACCGAAGTCGGAGTGGTAATTTATCCCGATAACAGACTTGGCGGAGACGGTACGGCGTATACGGTTTTGCTCGCGCAATATAACGATGAAAAAACGATGATAGCGTGTGATGTGCTAAAGTCGGATGAATTATCGTTTTATGACATTGGCGGTCAAAGCGCTGTTGATTGCGGCAAAGTACAGTTAGACAGTCAAACGGCATCGGTAAACGCTTTTTTATGGGATGGTGTAAACAGTATGATTCCGTATAAGACGGAGCTTTCGTCGGAAAAACCTAGTCTTTATATTGTAGGAGATTCGACATATCAGAATTGGGGCGCCGCGTGGTTCCCGCAAGCAGGTATCGGTAGCTTTTTGGGGGATTATTTTAATCCGAATCTTATTACTGTCTTAAATAAGGGCGTATCGGGTTCGTCGGCGCAGTCATGGCTGGACAATGACCCTGCGCTTGGCAATTGGAACGCACTTCTTCCGCTTATTAAGGAAGGTGACTATGTTGTAATAGGTCTTGGAATCAACGATTTAATAGGTTCGCAGTCACCTCAAAAATTGGAGGGATACAGAAGCGGACTTGCTAAAATGATAAAAGACGTATTTTCAAAAGGTGCAGAGCCGCTGCTGGTCAGTCCGATTCTTCATTCGTATGACAACGCAAGCGGAAATGTGGAAATCCCTTCTTATATTAAAGAAGCAAATAAAATTGAAAAAGCGCTTGCCGAAGAGTATGGTATTGCCTATCTACCGATTGCGGATATTGCTTATGAGGAATGTAAGGACAATACCGCTGAACAGCAGCGCAAAGAGTATCATTTGGATTATGAGGCGGTTTCAACGGAGTGGGGCCTTACAGAAACGGAATTGGCGGCTCACGGCAACGGGTCGATAAAAAACGGAAAAAGTGATGCGCTGCATATCAATGTAAAAGGTGCCGATTACTTTGCGTCTAAGATCAAACAGGCATTATTGAGCAGTAACAGCACTCTAAAGCATTACTTAAAGTAATGCTTTATGCGGCAGCTGTGGGAAAGTATTTTAAAATATAACGGAGGTAAGGATATGTCAATCGGTATAAAACGTATTATCGGGATAATAACTGCGCTTACACTACTTTTGGGAATGGGCACTGTGTACGCTGCGGATACTTATGTGAATTCCGAAACACACAATATTTATGTCGAGGGTAAAGCTGAGGGAACAAATACAGTAACTCTCAAAATGATAAATAAAACAGATGGGTCGTTAGGTTATATTGCCGAAATTGATTCAGAGCGAGATGGCACATATTCTTATAAGTTTAAGTTCAGCGGTGATGTGCAAAACTACGCTTTGATGATAAACGACGGTGCGGAAAATATAACATCTTCTGTTTTGAAAACAGCAGACGAAGTGACCGGACTTGTCGGTGCAATAAAAGTGAAAGAACTTAAAGATAATATTGTTTCTTTTGATGCTGATATTGTCAACAAGTATGCTGATGAGGGAAATTGTAGAATCATAGTCGGATCTTATGATAAAGACGGTAACTTGATTTCGGCTCAGGTTGAAAATATGGACTATGGATATTTCGGCGGCAGTATTACTCTGAGTAAGCCTGTTGAGAGTGATGCATATGAAATCAAGGCATTTATGTGGGCAAGCATGGAAAACTGCATTCCTCTCGCGCTGCCCGACAAGGCATTGCCCGAAAAAGATGTTATTCTTATAGGCGATTCCCTGGGACAGGCGTATTCGGAGGATAACATCCGCAAAGGCTGGGGAGAATATATCGGCAATTATATGGCGTACGGCGCCATAGTAAATAATCAATGCCATGCCGGCTGGAATACCAATACTTATATTGCTGATACAGAAAGCGGATGGGACTACTCTAAGCAGTTTATCGGCGAAGGTGATATTGTTATTTTCGGTATCGGGTATAACGATTATGGCACAATGGGTTACAACGGCAAATATTACGATATTGTGGACGGCAAGAAAAAGCTTTACTGCACAGGCGGCAGCGGCAAGCCTTATGACGGCATACAGTATGCAAGTGAGAGCGATGAAAAAGGAAAATATATTGTTTCGGCGGATCAAGGCAAAATTTATCTTGCCGACGGCATCAATTTGGAAACTGAAAAATCCGGTATGATGACATATTTGTATAAAGACGATGCAGGAAAGCTTTCGTCCTATGCTGCCGACTGTTTCTGTGATAATATGAGAGAGATGCTGGATTATTGTAAATCGGCAGGCGCTCAGGTTGTAATCAGAAATATTGCGGCGATTTGTTCCAAAAAAGCGCAAAGTCTTTCGGATACCTATTACGGATATGTGACTCAGGTTTTAATCAATGAGCGCATCCCCGAAATTGCAAAAGAGTACGATAATGTAACGGCAATAGACTTATACACCGAAACAAAGGCTCATTTTGAGGAAATATACAACAATGCAGCCGATGATTGCAAATATTTTTATGATAATGACGGCAACATTCTTCCGTATATCAGAAGTGATAAAAAACTTCAGCAGCTTGCGGATAAGTATTGGATTACCGTTAAAAATATGCAGGAGTTCTATGAGAACGGATATGTTGCGCAAAACAGCAAAGGCGCTTGGGGATATATTACTTCATCAGGTACATTTATCGGGGAAGATACATTGCATTACAACGGCAAAGGCGCAGACTACATTGCATCGGCTACTGCTAAATTGATTAAGGAGTCAAACTGCCCGGCGAAAGAATATTTTAGATAAATTTTATAAAATGCCGTATTTAATTATTGGGAAGCATATGGCTATACAATAAAGTAGGAGGAAAGTATGCGAAGACATAGCGGTATACAGATAATTTTTTTGTGTTTTATTATTATATTCACAAGCTCCCGGACGGTCAGAGCGTCGGAATCGGAGATTAAATATTATGCTGAGTATAAAGCTGTTGAAATAAGCGGTCAAACTGACCCTGAATACTACGGGTACTCTGTAACGGTAATGCTGAAAAGCGGAAACAGGATACTGAACATCGGGGAAACACAGATTGATTTATACGGAAACTACCGCTATGTCTTTGAGGTAACCGATTTACCGAAAGAGGCGGAATTGTTTGTTAAATGCGCTGACAAGGATATTACTTCCACAGTTTATGAAACGCTCCTGAAATCATATGCGCCGGTTAATGTTTTTTATCAGATTAAGGAGGGTGATGCTGCATACAGAATAACTGCGAATATGTCACCGATTCTAAAACTGTCAAAAAAATATGTTGTAATTGCTGCCCAGTACGACGGAGCCGGGGCTCTGGTTCATAGTGATGTTTTTTATTCCGATAAGGCGGAAAACAAAGAGTATTTTGATAAAACAGTCGATAAAAAAGGTGTACTCAAAGTTTTTGTGTGGCAGGAAACGGATAAAATGGTTCCGTCTGCTTGCCTGAAAGAGGGCGGCGGTGAGCTTGTATTAAAATTTGGACAGTTGGCTGACAAGCAGACTCAGGAAGGATACTCACCTCTTATGGGTGAAAATAATTATCAGGTTTTTACACAGGCAAAAGAAGAAATAGAGGATGAATTTCAATTGCAGCAGCCGGTCACTCCCGAGTGTTCCAGAGAGTTTTATGTTTCAGCAGATGGAAACGATAACGCATTGGGCGATTTTGAGAGACCGTTTGCGACAATTGCAAGGGCTGTTGAAGAATATATGCAGTTGAGTGAGGCAGAAAAGAACGATTGGACAGCAATTTATATTAGAGGCGGCAACTACAAGGTTTCCGAAAGTATAGATTTGTCTGATGCGAAAAAGCTTTATATTAGTGCATATCAGGACGAAACAGTAAGCTTAAATAATAAACTTGTATGTAAAGGCTATAATTTACATGAGGTTACTCAAAGTAATACAGAACGCAGCATTATAAACCGCATTAATCCGGAGGTTAATAGATTATATTATTGTAACTATAGCGATTTGGGTATAGAAAGTCTAGATGGATTTGCTTATGGCAATACGGGGAAAAAACCGAAACTTTTATATAACGGTATAGTTCAGACGCTTGCACGGTATCCTAACGGCGGAGATACTTATATCGATACCGTGATTGATGCCGGATATGATGATGACGGAAATTATACCGAAAATGTTGAGTTTATTCCGACAGACAAGCAGCCTTTTTCGTGGTCAAGTAACAATAAAATAGGTATAAGCGGGCAGCTTTGCGTGACATGGTATTACAATCATATGGAGGCAAGCTTTGATTTTGAAAAAGGAACCGTAAAGACACCTTCCCGCCAAACTGTTTCACAGGGGAATAAATGTGCGGTAAGACTTGTCAACCATCCCGAGGACAGGGCACATTTTTATTATTATAATGTGTTTGAGGAAATAGATATGCCGGGTGAATGGTGTGCGCAAGATGCCGAAGGCAGAATTTATTTTTATCCTGGTACGGAAAAGGTAAGCTCGGGTGATGAAATTGCAGTTATGAATCCGATAGACGGCAGTATATTCAGAATTAATTCTTGCGAAAATATTGTACTGAACAATATTAAATTTGATATGGTGAAAGACGCTGTCAAAATAGAGAATTGTGAAAAGGTAATGCTTCAAAATTGTGACTTTAGTAATATCAGCGGCCGATGTGTGAACATATTAAGCAGCGAATATTGCGGAGTGATAAATTCGTCCTTTGAGAATTGTGACGGAGGTGTTAATATCGGCGGAAGTGCGCAAGCGCTGAGAGATTTGAAGGCGGAGCGTAATTTTGTGCAGAACTGTCATTTTAATGCTTTGGCACAAACCTGTGTTATAATCGGCGAAAGCTGCGGAAATATTATTTCGCACAATTTGGGCGAAAACTATCAGGCATCGTTTGCATCCGTATTTGGCGGCTGCGAGAATATTATTGAGTACAACGAGTCGGCTTCGGGCGGTTTTAACGGTAATGAGGCATATATAATCTATATTGACGGACAGTATAACGCAAGAAATAATCATGTTAGGTATAATTATATTCATGATAATTCACCTGATCCCAATTCTATTTTGCTGGGTCAAGGAATTGCATTGGACGATGTGGGTGAGAGCAATTTTGTTTATGGGAACATTATTAAGAATCTGGGCGGCACCATTGGTATTAACGGTGGGGATAATAATATAATTGATGGTAATATTATCATCAATTCAACCGAGCCGATTAAGTGCAGTGACGGTATGTATAGTCCGGAAGAAGCTCAGGGCAATGCAATCCTTGATGATTTAAGAAAAGGAAGATTGACTTATCGATATTATAATTATGGTCTTGGCGACGGAACAAATTGGAGTATGCGCTATCCCAAGGCAGTAGATAGAATGAAGTACCTTGAAGAAGTCAGCCGTCGCTGGAATACGGGAGACCATACAAGCGAAGAAATGATGTTTATGAGGGCTGCAACCGGAAATTATATTGTTAATAACATTATGGTTAATTCACCGGATATTATCACAGGCCCAAGTATTACCGATTTTTATTATTCGGAAAATCCCGAAAATGGTGTTCCTGACTTAAACGGCAATGACTATAGCGTCGTTTGGAATAATAAATCGGTTGAGAAATTCGATATTGAAAGCCTTGACTGTTTTGCAAAAATAGGTATGACATACAAGCCGACATATAAGGAAGAGGAGATTTCTGTTATTTACCCATCGGCAGAAGAACCTTATTTAAGCAGCAATGAGGTAAATATTGTGTGGACTGCGGCAGAGAGGGCGAATGCTTATCGGGTTATTGTATCAGAGGATGCGGATTTTTCGACAGTATATCAAAGTCGCTGGGCGATAGATAACCGTATAATCTTAAGTCTGCAAAATTATTCTTACGGAGAGAAAAAGTATTATTATAAAATAGAGGCGTATAATTCCGGGGACGGGGGCGAGCCTTTTTTTACTACATCTGCAAAAAGCGTGGTTCTCGCACCATACATACAGACTGAGGACAAAACGGTTATTTCAAATAAAACATCGCAATTTGCATCTGCTTGGAACGGGGTTGTCGGTAATCAGTATATAAGATATTCCGACAGCGGAATTTCAGGTGAAGATATGTCGGAATCAGGAAACAGTTTTATAAGAGTTACAACGGATGATAGCGGAAAAAGTTACAGATTTGTATGGGGCAGCGGTCCGTATGCAACAGCTGAAAAGTATAATTCTGTTTACGATAAAAATACAACAATGTCCGCCAATATCCTTGTAAGATTTCCCAATAAGGAAAAATTTGCTTCATCGGTATGTGTTCCGTTTATGCACTTTTCTCCTTCAGCTCTTGCGGAGGATGTTTCATATGGAGGTAATGGAAAAGCAGTATATTTTAAAATTGAAAAGTCTGCTGATAAGTATATTTTGTTCAAGGGGATTACAGGACAAGGTATACCGGAAACGCAAATCGGTGAATATTCCGGGGCTGAATTGTTTGGCAGATGGATTCCTGTCAACATAGAGGTCAATATGGCGACGGGACAGTCAAAATGCAGCTTTGATAATATTGATGCAGCGATTGATATGAATTATACTGATTGGAACAATGATGGATATAGATGGAATACGGAAAACTATTTAAGATTTTTTGATTTTATAATTAATGGTTCGGGAGAAAATCAAACGATTGTGGATATTCGCGATGTTAGTGTAGTGCGGAAAGTCAATCATTAGAAAGAAAGGGCAAATTATGAGAATGAAACAATTGGTATCAATAATAACAGCAACGGCTTTGTGCTTGCCAACATACGGAATATGGGCGGCTTACGGAACCGGAGAATTTAATGAGGAAACAAGAAATTATATTTATTCAAACGGTTACGACAAGAGTGCGGAAAAGGGAAACCTTGGCTATGATATGAAGCTTATAGATGACCCGACAGACAGCAGTAACAAGATTATGCAAGTATATGATACTGACGGTGGAAGAGGAACGGCATTTGCAAGCTTTGCAACAGGTCCGGTTAATAGCGGTTGGGATAAAAAACCAACTTATGAGGATAAAGGAATAGATGGAAGCAAAAAGACATATATGGCAAGTGATATATATCTTCCCTTCGCATTATTGGAGAATGTCGGCGAGGACTCAACTGACGCGAACAGCACTATCTTTGCAGGTATCAGCGCAGAAAACGGTATAGACATCTACTCATACATGAAGGGAATAAAAATCAATAAAACACCGAATCGGGATACATTTACGATTACTTCTCTCGGAGGGAACGGCAGCACAATAGAGCTGCCGCCGGATGAGTGGTTTAATTTAAAATTTGAGACTCAGATAGGTAAGGCGGAGGTTACAACATATATCAATAATAAGTATTTCGATATTGGCAGCTTTGCAAGTTGGCTGATTCCCGGTTACTGGGGTAAGAGTCACGTGTGTACCGGAATACTTTTTCGCTCAAAAATAGTTATGAACACAGGTTTTTACGTAGACAATTCTGTCATCTATGAGCTTGCGGAGCAGGGACTTGAACTCAGTATTGCAGATTACGCGACGGACGTTCCGGGCGACACGCTGTTTGAAGCAAAGTGCGCGTCCGCAATTAATGCTGATGATTTTCAAAATAAAATCATTGCGGAGGATGCGGAAGGAAATGTGTTTACGGCTGTTGTGTCTCAGGTAGATGAAAATACCGTAGGATTCCGATTTGCCGGACTGATAAAGAAAACGGAATATACGGTTACAATCGGTGCGACAGAGAGCGGTGAGGCGTATATAGCGCAAACGCGTTTTCATTTTACTACCAAGGCAGATGAATTTATGTCGGTTGTATGCGATCTTCAGGATGGAGCGACTGTTAAGCCCGGGGACTATACTGTAACTCTGCGCTTTTCAAAGAAAGTTTCCCTAGAAACAGCACAACAGTGCATAACCGTTATAGATGAAGACGGAAATGCTGCGACAGTCGAATTTGAGTATGTTGATCCTGCCGGAATAATTCTAAAGTTGACTGACTTGTCTGAACTTACGGGGTATAAGCTTGTGGTTGACGGTAAAATGACAAGCGTAGACGGACTTCCTCTTTTTGCTGAGCTGAGTGTAAGCTTTCGCACGGATGAAAATGAAAGCGCATCACCAGAGGATCCGTATATTCCGCAGACAAATGAAGATACGGTTATCCTAAATCAATCTCAGATTGAAGCAGGAAAATGGTATATCGCAGGCGGAACTGCGTCAGATGCGGTTGTTGAAAGTGATGCGGAGGGAAGCTATGTAAGGTTGCATACATCTGATAATCAGGCGGCTGTAACATTTTATCCGGCGTCAGAGAATAAATATTCAGAACGTGAAGCGGCAACCGGAACATACCCTTCGGATAGTACTCTTATATATGAGTATGAGATAAAGTACCCAAATGTTTCAGCAGTTGCATCAAATGAAGTGAATTATGCATTTTTTCCCTCTAATGAGAGTAAAAAGGTAGACCCTGTAAAAGATACGGGAACATGGACTCCGGGATTGAGTAATGTATTCAGTGAAACGGACGGTATAGTGACAAAAAAGAGCGTTGTTTCAAAAAGTGTTCAGGTTAAAGCAACAAAAGATATTCGTTCTGATGAGTGGATAAAAGTAACAAGTACAATCAATACTAAAACGGGTGCTGTGACGGTATACTATCCGGACGGGAGTATTGATACAACTTTGAATATGCACGATTCACCCGGTTGGCAAGATAATGACAAGTATTATGACTGGGGAACATATATGTATACCAAACAGATATACTTTACGCTTAAGGCTCTCAGTGAAGACGGAGCAGATGTATATATACGAAATTTTAATGCGATACGTATGACCAATACTTTGAGTGTAACTGATGCAAGCTTTGAGTATGGAGAATATTACGTTGACACTGACAATATCAGTCTTTCTTTTAATGATGATGTAGATATTTCTGCATTTGACAAATGTGTTTATATAACCGATGAAAACAAAAATCCGGTTGAATGTGAAATAACGGTGACAGGTTCGGGCAAAGACTTTAATATTGCAGTTGATGGGCTTTCTCCATATACGCAATATTATCTTAATATTGATGGTTTGCAGGCAAAGTCAATGCGAACAATGTCTAATAAGTTTGAACGTCTGTTTACCACAAAAAAAGCAAGTGCAGTTTATGTAGATATACACGACGAAAGCGCAATACTCAATACTTATGGTAAAAAGCTTGATAGGGCAGATAAGATAGGCTATAATGTTGTGTTAAAAAGCGAGAATTCCTCTGTGGACGTTGATATATTGGGAGCTGTAGCTGTTTACGGCAAAAATGAAGAGCTTCTTGCTGTAAAGTATGCGCCGCTTAACGTGGGCAATAACAATTTTGAATTGACGGATATACCTTTGGGAGCTGTTTCGGTAAAGGTATTTGCATGGTATATGAAGAATGGAAAAATGGGTTCGCTTTTACACAAACCTGATAGTTTGCGTTCTTCAGCCGAAAAGGAATATGATGTTGCTCCCAACGTAACATTACCCGATTTTAATACTGTGGTAACGGACACAACGATTTCGGAGGTAGGTGTATCGTCAAAAACCGTGGATGCGGATGGGAGCTTATACACAATTTTGATACTTGAAGGGCAGGATACACCTGTTTCGGAATTTGCCGCAAAGACTGTAGCGTTGACATACGCAGCGGTTAAGGACGGACAGTTCGGCAGAACCTTCACTTTCGAACAGCCAAGCGGTAAATACACGGTATACATTCTTACGGATAACGGTGAGTATACTAATGAGTTTGAATATATACGGCTAAATGATCTTGTGGAGAATTATATCAAAAAAATTGCCGATGGTTCAATTGCTCAGAATGACATATATAATAAGATGGTTGAGTTCAATGCGGGAATCGGTATTGACCTGAAAGAAAACTTTGTTTCCGAGCGTGACAGAAAGCTATTGAATAAAAGAATGTATCAAAAGCGTGCCGATTTGAAAGGCAAAACGGATACCGAATATATGACGCAGTTTATGGACAATCTGAAAGCGGTACAAGCAGAGATAAAGTGGCTTGATGAACTTTCGGAAATCAAATATTACGGACTTATAAAAGAAAAATTGGAAAAAGGTATACAATATACCTCGATAGAGTTTGATGATTATAATAGGCTTAACGATGTGCAAAAGTCTGAGGTTGCCTCTGCGTTTATTGGCAAAGTTTTCGAGGATGGTGACAGCGTAAAAGTGTTTTTTGACAGTTGTGTAAATGAGACCGGAAAAAACAGCGGTTCTAAGCCGAGCGGCGGCAGCGGCAATGGAAACTACGGAGGCAGCAAAGGGACAAGCAATATAGGAAGCGGAGTGACGCTCCCTATACCGGGCAGCAGCATAAAAGACGAAATTAACGCTGACAGCGTATTTAATGATTTGAACGGATACGATTGGGCTAAGGCTGCTATTTTTGAACTTGCACAAAAAGGAATTGTCAACGGTGTTGACGATATGCGATTTGGTCCGAGCGAATTTGTTACAAGAGAACAATTTGTTAAAATGCTTGTTTTGGCAATGGATTGCTATAACAGCAGAGCAATGACTGACTTTAAAGATGTTAAGCCAGATGAATGGTATGCACCTTATGTTGCTTCGGCGGCAGAAAAGGGCTTTGTTTCCGGCGAAAGTGAAGAACGCTTCGGAATAGGCGAAAAAATCACACGTCAGGATATGGCAGTTATGATTTATCGTGCCTTTGAATACAAAAAAATTGTCCTATCGGAGCAATATACGGAATTTCTTGATATGGATAAAGTGAGTGAATATGCTTATAAAGCGGTTGCGGCACTTTCCGGTAAGGGCATTATAAAAGGCAACGGTGACAATACGTTCGATCCTCTGAGCAATGCGACACGGGCGCAGGCGGCTATCTTGGTACAATCATTATTGGAAGGAGTTAACTAATATGAAAAAAGGTATTTTTGTTAGCAGTATAGTATTATTTATACTTATGTTTTCACAATGTGTTATGGCTGAACAGGTGCCGTCTGATAAAGTTGGAGATTTTTTGGTAAAAACCGGGTTCATAACACAGGAACAGGTTGAAAATCCCGAGGATGGAATTACAAGAGGCGATTTTGCGGATATAGTTGTTAGTTTAATGGGCGGTGTTGCAAGAACATACGGTGCTCAGGAGCAATTGTTTGCTGATGTTCCTCCCGATGATAAAAGATACCAGAGCATTATGTATCTATCAGAGTGCAATATTGTCAACGGTGTTGATGCAGTTCGATTTGACCCTGATAGTCTGATCCAATATGATGACGCATGCACAATCGTTGTCAGAGTTTTGGGACTGGATTTTATGTCCGAAGATATGTCGTATTACGAAATTGCCAGGCGCTATAAAATAATCAACGGAATAAAAAGAGACGGTGTAGAGTTTACTCGCGGTATGGCTTTGCAAATGATATACAATGCACTGACTGCGAGTGTTGATGTCAAATACTATATCGATGGCTTTACATACGGCAGTTCGCAGCCACTTTTGGAAAATCGTTTTAAAATATATAGCACAAGCGGAATTGTGAGCGATGACGGCAGAACAGCGCTTACGGGAAAAAGTGCTGTAAAATCCGGATATATTGTAATTGACAATAAAGTGTATAAGAATAATTCCGGAAAGGAGAATTCTCTGGGGCGTGATACGGTTATTTACTACAAAGAGATTGACGGTATCGAAACTGTGATATATCTTTTTGTTTCAGATGGAAAAAATAGGATTGAACACTATACAAACGAAGATGTGGCATCCTATTCGGCAGGAGAATACCAAGTTTATAGCGGCAAGGACAAAAATAAGACAAGAGTGCGCAGACTTGCTGCGGATTATAAGTTTATTTATAACACACAGGCTGTGACGGGCGGAATTGACAGCAAAGATATAAATAAGTATATGTGTCCGGATGTCGGAAATGTGACTTTGATAGATAACAATAAAGACGGAGTGTTTGATGTTGTTATTGTTGAGTCATATCAGACGATTATTGTAAACGGATTTTCTAAGGAAACGCAAACTCTGTACAGTAAGTATAAAAATCCCGAATCAATATCGTTTGATAACTTTGATATTGTAGAGGCGGTTGATACCAAAGGGGCATATATGAATATTGACAGCGTTGCGGATTCCAATGTAGTATCAGTGATGAAAAGTATTTATAAAGATTACGCAAAGATAATTATCAGTCAAGAATTTGTAACAGGAAAGATGGAGTCCTATAAGAGCAGTGAACATATAGTTGAAATTGATGGAGAGGAGTATGAACTTGCCGATGATTTAGTCGATTTAATAGAGATTCCGCAAATAGGCAGTCAAATCAAGGCGTATCTAAGACACGATAAAAAGATTGCATATATTACTGTACAATTGGATGAGTCGAAAAGTATAGTATATTTGAAAAATGCCGCTTTAACCAGTGGCTTTGACGATGAATTACAGATAAAAGTGTTTACGGCGAATAAAGATGTCAAAACAATGAAACTGTCAAAAAAAGTCAAATTGGATGGAATAAGATTTAAGAATGCGGAAAAAGCGCTGGAGTATATCCGTTCACTTGATGCAGGAATTAATAATCTTGTTCTTATTAAACAAAATAAGGATGAAGAAGTTGTTTCTATCGATTTCCCTTACAGAGACGGAAAATATAATGAATTTGAAGGTAAAGTAAGCTGGCATATCGCAGAAGACTTGTATCAGGTGAATAAGGAAATAGGACAGAGCATTATTGATGGTAAGATAGGTGTAAATGAGTCAACTGTAATTTTTATAGTGCCCGAAAACGGCGATCTTACAGAAGCAACAATTGCGGGAATATATTCCGCTACTGTTTCGGAATACGAAGCGAAGTATAAGTATAGTGTCTATACTATAGATGATTCAAAAATGCTTGCCGATGCAATTGTTGTATACCGCGATGCAGCGGGATTTGATTTGGACAATTCAGATGTTGCAAAGCGTCGTCCGAGAATGATTGTGACAGAGGTAAATACGGTGTATGATGAAGAAAACGGAGAGTGCTGTCTTGCTCTTACTGTTACCAATGGTGCATATCCGACAAAGGTATATACCAAAACAATACAGGGCGGAATATGCAAAAAAAGCGGCAGACAGGTTCAGGTGGGAGATATCATAAGATATGGTACCGATAAATCGGAAAGAATTCCTGATGGACAGCTTGTTATTTGCTACAGTCCCGCTTACGACAGAGAAACGCTGCTTTACGATTCAGGTAGTTTTGACGGAGCGCCTCATAAAATGTTTGGTAATAAGTGGATGTATGGTACTGTTATGGGAAAAGCGTATGAGATGAATGAGAAGTACATTAGAATACATAACACAGGAAAGGGCATTCTCGGAAAAATGGATGAAATAAGGCTGTTTTCTTTATCAAGCATGAAGTATGTGGTATATGATTCCGAGAGAAAAAGGGTAGAGCTTGGAGATTGGACAGATGTCGTCCCCGAAACTGTAGATCCCAACGATACGGATATACACATCTTTGATTATAATGAAGGTTCTATCTCATACATCTATATTATTAAATAGGAGGATACAATGAAAGTAAAATCGATTGTTTTAATGCTTGCTGTACTTTTGATGATATCCTTTCCGGTAATTGCTGCTCAGCCGTCGGAACAAATAACCGGGCACGATTATTCTTTTGGGCTTTCCGATGAATTTCCTGCCGTAAAGGCATTTCGTGAAGGTGAAACGGGCGCGGATACCTTAGAGAGATTTATGCAGGTGCGAAGCGAATTGCCTAATGAGCTTCCATTGTTTTCTGCGTACGAAACGGAAGGCAGATATGAAATCTATGTCGCACTCAACGGAAACGACAGCGGGGCAGGAACAAAGGAAAGTCCGTTCCGTAGTATTGAAAGAGGAATGGAAAAAGCGGCGTCTATGGTGAACTGTCGCAATGGCATTGTCATATATTTGCGTGGTGGAATATATGATATGCAAAATGGTTTGACAATTCCGGATTCACTTCAAGGCAGTGAGGGCAGGCCGGTTATTATCAGCGCATATCCTGGGGAAACCGTAAAATTTACGGGTGGAATCAGTATAAGCGGAGACAGTTTTAAGGTGGCCGATGACGCGGAAGCGATGCACAAGCTTCCCGAAGCTGTGAAGGGAAAGGTGTATTCCGTTAACCTGAAAGAATTAGGTTATACCGAGCTGCCGGAGCTTACGGTTTCCGGCGTACCGAAGCTTTCTGTAGATGGTACAGAATATACGATAGCGCGTTGGCCTAATTCGGAAAATGTAGGAATGAAAAAGTACGAAGGTGATGACGCAGTAAATGGGGTTATAGACCCGGGACCCACGCCGCGTGATAATGTTGTGAACAATCCGTATATTCCCGATTATGGACAGGGCTTTGAATTTCAGGTTATTGATCCCAGACCGTTTTCATGGGAAAATACGGAAAATATATGGATGTATGGCTCATTTTCGGCGGAGTATTTTCAGGAATATTACAGAATTCGTCATATGTATCCGGAAAAGCAGTCTATCCGTACATTTAACAAAACGCAGTATGGCGCATCATATAATGCGCATCATACCTATTATTACTTGAATGTACTTGAAGAACTGGATATTCCGGGAGAGTGGTTTTTGGATAAAAATACAGGTATACTTTATATCTATCCTGTAAAAGAACTGAAAAACAGTGGTGTTGATATCACATTGAGCAAGCAAAATATTGTGAAGTTTTCTAAGGGAAATGAGTATGTTGTGCTTAACAACATTGATTTCAGTGGTACGGCAACCTATGCAATTGCAGTAAACGGGTATCGGAATGTAATACAAAATTGTACAATACACGATTCGGGGAATGGGGTTCAATTTGTCAATGCAAAGAATTGTGGACTGATTAACTCCGATATATATGGTAGCGTAGATATCAAAAATTCACTGCGAAATGACGAGCAAAATCTTGATCCGACACGAAATTTTGTACAAAATAATGTGATATATGATGGGCAAATCAGTCTAAGATATGGTGTTCAGCAAATTATTGCGCATAATACAATTATAAACAGTCCCAGTATGTGTATCTATGTTGCAAATACACCTGAATCGATCGTTGAGTATAACGAAGTCGTTGGAGGACCGTACAGAACAATAGACGGAGGTATTGTGTATTTGGAGGGTGCCACCAACAACATATACAATCATATTCGATATAATTATTTTCATCATTCAACGGTCGAAACAAGAAAAGATCCGTTTGGCATCTATTTTGATGACCTTACAAGCAATAATTTTGCTTATGGTAATATTTTGGGACAGGCAAATATGTATATGCATGGAGGAATGAATAACACATTTTATAACAATGTCATCATAGATGACGAAAGCGCATACAGTGCACTGAAAAACAGTTCGAACTATTATAGAGGAGGTATGGTTTCGCGTTTTTTGACATATCTTTATGGCAGTTCAAGCGTATATTGGAACAGCTCCGGTAATATGAAGATAGGACAAGTAACATGGAAAAACCGCTATCCGCTTTTATATGATTTCTTTAAGGGAAAAGAGCAAATTGATACGGCACGTTTGAACAGTGACTATGTCCGTGGTGAAGCGGAAAGCGAATGGATACGTCCCAAAAGAAATGTATACATGAATACACTTATGTACAATTCCGGAGGCCCCTCGAATAACAATGATTTAGAGGGAGGAACGGCACTGTGGAAAGATAATTATATCGTACCATCGGAAGAAGATAAAGATTTTTTTGTGGACTACGATAATATGAATTACAACATAGCTTCTTATGATAAGGTAAGAGCTCATATACCGACATTTGAAGAAATTCCGTTACAAGAGTGCAGAGGGGTCACAAACAGAATTGTTGTACAAGGTGAAGAAATATATCCGATGGCTCCGGTATCTCCGGAATTGGGCAGAACTTTCATCAATAATATAACTTTCAAATGGACAAAAAATGTTGCGGCGAACTATTACCATTTTGAACTTGCCACCGACCCGGAGTTTAAGAACATTGTTGCAGAGCAGGATTCAATCTATAATTATTTTACGCTTGATGAGGATTTAGAAATTGCAACCGTGTATTACTGGAGAGTCACTGCAATAGCACTTGGTCAGTGCGTGGAAAATAAAAGGGTTGTCATGGATACAGCATCATTTGAAACCTATACTTATGAAGAGGCTGCCGCAAACACGGTATTAAATTTGTCAGCCTATGAGTCAGAGGTTGAAGCAATTCGTGTTCAGGCTGAGCAGGTTATCCGTGAGGATACCGGAGTTGATATAGGTATCGGCGTATATTCAAAGGGAACAAAGGACAAGGTTTTAGAAATGCTTGAAAGCTCTAAAAAGCGCATGGAAGGTTATCAGCTTCAATATGAGGTAGATAAAGAAATTTCCTATATTAAGCAGGAATATCTGAATATTCTGTATGACAACGCAATTCCGTATACCAGGGCATATAAGAGCTTTGATATCAACAATTGGTCTGTATCCAAAGAAACGGCTCATGCGTCGGTAAATGGTGATACTTTATCTATCACTACTGAGTCTACGGGATGTGCAGTGATACATGATACAAGAGCTCTTACGCCAAAAGAAAAAGTAAAGTTTATGATTAATCTCGGAGATATATCGGAATGGAATGCGTTTGGAGTAAAGCAGGTTGAGACAGACAATAAGGATATTGTTACATCAGCAAACGGCTATTACATCATTGCCAAGCAAGATGCTTTAGAGCTTCAGCGGTATCCGGTGATTGATGCTGCTATCAAGGCGAGTACAGTTAACACCGATATACTGAAACCCAATACTTGGCACGAGGTCGAGGTTTCCTGTGGGCGAACCGAAAATGGAGGCTCAAAAATTATTTTAACGGTTGACGGTTCTGTCATATTTGACTATGATGATGATACATCGCCGATTAATGAAATAGGATATTTTTCAGTACAAATAAACGGTACTTCTTCTAAGCAAATTCAGTTAAAAACTGTAGATTAAGTTTAAGGAGGATACTTATAATCTTGCCGCATACATCCCCCACAGCCTTAACTGTGGGGGACATCTCAAGATTTAAGTGGTAGTTACAATTTCAAACCAGAAACCTGAGAAATGTGAAAATAAGTCGAATGTTTATGTCTGAAACAGCATAAGCTGAGGAAATGAATTACAAAAGAGAAGCAAAGAATATATTGGGGAAAGCTATAATTATTTAAGATATTGGTGATATATTTATGATAAAGGACTTGAAAATGAGTGTCGTGTTTCCGAGATATGGAATAAAGAGCGAAACGGAAAAGGATGGATTTTTTGAAGGCGACACAGCAGCAAATATTTTTGAAAATATTGTTGAAATTACACTTGATGTAGACTGCACGCAACTGCCGTATGATTTTACAAAGACTTTTTGTGCGGAATATGGTGTTTATATTGATATTAGACTTAACAGAAAGATAGAAGGTGCGCTTTCAAGAGTTTTATACAATCCTTTTTGGTCAGCGCCGTCTTTTGAGCGAGACATGACAAAGATTCTGGATAATGTCCAGAATATGCTCCTAAAAACGAATGACGGTTATATTGCTGTATTGCCGATATGCATATCGGATTATTGTGCTGTTGTTATTCATTCCGACGATAGCGATGCAGTTCGTATTGGTGTTTCCCCAAATTATGAGGGTGTATTCCGGCTGAATGGTGTTGCGGCGATTCTTGCAAAGGATAACGATCCGTACAAGGCGGTGTATGCCGCTTATGAGTACGCTTATAACAGGGGATATATAAAAACGCCGTTAAAGTATAAAAAACATTTGCCGGATATTTATAAAGGTTTAGGTTGGTGTACATGGAATGCCTGCTATCATGGAGTGAGTGAGAAACTTATTTTTGAAAAGATGGAGGAATTTAATTCAAAAAACATCCCGATAAAATGGATTATGATTGATGACGGATGGTCTAAAATTTCGAAAAAGAACAATTTTCAGATTTCCTCATTTTATGAGGAAAGTGCCAAGTTCCCGAACGGACTCAAGGGATGTATTGACAGGTTAAAAAAAGAATATAATGTTGAAGCTGTGGGAGTATGGCACTCCCTTACCGGATATTGGTATGGTGTTGAGAAGGAAAGTGAACTTTTTCAATCTCAGAAAGATAACCTTGCAGAAACAAATTCCGGTTGGTATATCCCTGACGGAAGCAAGGCATATCGTTTTTTTCATACATGGCATCTATATTTGAAAGAACAAGGTGTTGATTTTGTAAAAATTGATACACAGGGGAACACCTTTGAATTTTTGCGGGGAGAAAAAGATTGTATTAAAAAATGCATTGAAATACAAATGGCGGCGGATAGATCTGCGTATGAGGTTTTTGGTGATAATGTTATCAATTGTATGGGAATGAGTAATTTAAACGCACACTATAGACCGTACACTGCGGTTTCAAGGAGTAGCGATGATTTTTATCCGGAAAAACCTGAGAGCTTTTCAAGTCATATCATTCAAAATGTATATAACAGTGTATTTTTGGATCATTTATTTTTTTGCGATTTTGATATGTGGTGGACAAGCGGAGAGGTTGCAAAGCAAAGTTGTATCTTACGCGCGATAAGCGGGGGACCTGTCTATGTAAGTGATAAGATTGGCGAAACGAATGAAAAGTATTTAAAGGCGCTTTTGGATAGTAAAGGAAATTTAACACTTTGTAATCATGCGGCGTTGCCGGTGGAAGATTGCCTTTTTGAAAATCCGGTTGGAGAAGTTTTGAAACTGTACAATCGAACTGACAGCAAATGTATAGTTGCCGTATTTAATTTGTCAGAGCAGGAGAAAAGTTTTGACCTTGAAGCCTCGGATTTTCAATTAGAAAGCATAAAGACGGTTTACTATCCATTAGAAGAAAAAATGGTTGATATTGAAATGTTAAAGAATAGCTATATTGAGCCTTATGGTGTAAGGATATATGTTGCAGAAAACGGGAATTATAATTGAGCAGAGCTTATGCGAGCGGAGTATGAGATGAAAATATTCGGACAACCGGCAAAAGTGTCCGTATTATCAAGCGCGTTTGTGCTGCATTGGGGAAAATCAGCCGAATGATTCGAGTCTCGCTTGACTAAGACGAAAAATTTGTCAATAGGAGAATAAAGGAACGGTGATAGATGTGGATAAGATAAATAGTGTTATAAAAAAGATGTCATTGGAAGAAAAAATAGGTCAGTTAAATCAGGTGCAATTAAATATAAAGCTAAATAACGGCGAAAATTTAAAAGAAGAAATACGACAAGGGCGGGTAGGTTCCGTAATTCTCGCACAGTCATCGACTGCCGGCAATGATGAGCAACAGAGGGTAAAGATTGATTTGCTGAATGAAGTGCAGCGAATTGCTGTTGAAGAATCTCCGTCGGGAATTCCTTTGATTTTTGGGCGGGACGTTATCCATGGTCATCATACTGTTATGCCGATTCCACTTGCGATTGCTGCCGGGTTTGATATGGAAACGGCTGAAAAGGCTTATCGCGCGGTTGCTGAGGAAGCCGCATATGATGGAATACATTGGACATTTTCTCCTATGATAGATATTTCGCGCGATCCGAGATGGGGCAGATGTGTTGAGGGATTTGGCGAAGATCCTTATCTTACAGCAAGAATGGGAGAGGCAGTTATTAAAGGATTCCAAGGAGAGGATAACAAGAAAAACGATTCGGTTGCTGCGTGCGCAAAGCATTTTATCGGATATGGCGCGGTAGAAGGAGGTCGTGATTACGGCAAGGCGGAAATCAGCGACTATACATTGAGAAATTATTATTTAAAACCGTTTCAGGCGGCAGTGCAAGCCGGCGTTGCCACGGTGATGAGTTCGTTTAACGAGATAAGCGGTCAGCCGATGTCGTCAAGCAGATATTTGCTTTATGATGTTCTCAAGGAAGAGTTGGGGTTTAAAGGATTTATTGTAAGCGATTGGGCTGCTGTGGAGCAGCTTGTTTGGCAGAAGGTTGCAAAAAACAAAAAAGAGGCGGCTATGCTGTGTGCAAACGCAGAGCTTGATATGGATATGGTGGACAGATGCTACATAGAAAGTCTGAGTGAACTTGTCGCTGAAGGTTTGGTTAAAGAAGAAACTATTGATAAAATGGTATATAGGGTTCTTTATATAAAAGAAAAATTCGGGCTTTTTGATAATCCTTATATTAAGCCAAAGAAAATTGATTATCATAAACATCTTGCTATAGCAAAGAAATGCTCCGACGAAGTAATGGTGCTTCTGAAAAATGACAACAATGCACTTCCGGTGAAGAAATCCGAGAAGATTGCTCTTGCGGGTCCTTTTTTATTTGAGAAGCGTTCGCATTTGGGAACTTGGACGCTTGATTTTGATATTAGTTTCGTTAAGAGTATGGCAGAAGCTTTTGCTGATTGTGCTGACAGTGAAAAGTTGATTTTTCCGCAAAGTCAGTACTTATGGGATGATATTTTACCAAGGCTGAATACTGCGGAAACGGTTGTTATTGCACTTGGGGAAAGTGCGGGAGTTACAGGTGAAAATAATTGTATTGCTGATATTGCTTTGCCAAAGGAACAGTTGGAATTTGTTAAAAAAGTAAAATCCTTGGGTAAAAAGACGATTGGAGTATTATGCTTTGGCCGTCCGATAGGACTGGGTGAAGCTGAAACGTATTTTGACGCAATTCTGTATGCGTGGCATGCGGGAACTTGCGCTGCGTCGAGTATAGCAGATATAATTTATGGTAAGGTAAATCCGTCCGGTAAGCTTCCGATGACATTTCCGAGAAACATTGGGCAGATTCCTATTTACTATAATTATCCCGTATTATCCAGAAATAATATGTCGTATTATGGAAATGGTAAAAATTATCATGATATTGCGTCCGCGCCTATGTACCCTTTCGGATACGGATTAAGCTATACAAGGTTTGGGTATTCGAAAATTTTGTGCGAAAAGAAAATGCTTTCGTTAGAAGAATTAATAAATGGAGAAAAATTCAGATTAAGCGTTACGGTGACTAATATCGGAGATGTTGACGGCAAGGAAACAAGCCAGTGCTACATTAGTGATTTACTTGCTTCCATGACACGACCGGTGAGAGAATTGAAAGGCTTTGCAAAGAACCTTTTAAAGCAAGGTGAAAGTAAGAAAATAACTTTTGAATTGGGATTTAATGAGCTTGGATTTTATAATGCAAGGAAACAATTTTGTGTTGAGCCGGGTGAATTTGATATATATATCGGCACGGATTGTACATCGGCAAACGTAATCAGAATAGAAGTTATATAACCTTTAACTTATAAGGGAAGGAATGAATAAGATGACGGCACGTTATTCGAGAAAATACAGAGATAAGTTTCGTAATTCGGCAAACGATGATTTTTATAAAGCGATGTTAGCGGACGTAAAAGAGGTTTATGAAAAAAATCAGGGGCGAGTCTTTGAGCCGCTGTCGTATTCGCTGTGGAAAATATTCAGTGAAACGGGGTCGAGAAACGAATATCAAAGGCTCTATTTTGAAAGACGCAGTGAGCTTGTTGTATGCACAATTTTGTATCTGGTTTACGGAAATGAGGAGTATAAAAAAAGGCTTGAGGATATTATCTGGATAATATGTGACGAGTATTCGTGGGCGCTCCCCGCGCACGTACCGATTGACGAACCTCTTGCATTGCAGCAGACCTGTATAGACCTTTTTGCGGAAGAAACACAATTACAGAGATTATCCGAACTCGGAGATTCATTGGAAAAACTGAACGTTATAGACTTTGAATCATTCAGACCTTTGCTTGAAAAGGTAAATTGTAAAGAACGTAAAAGCAAAGCCGGCAGACCGTTGACTGATGAACAAAGAGAAAGCAATCGAAGAAAATCAAAAATTCGATGCAGAATTGAGCATGTGTTTGGATTTATTACCGTATCTATGCATGGTCTTACTGTGCGTTCCATTGGAATAAAACGAGCAGAGTTTAATATAGGTCTTACAAACCTTGTTTATAACTTTTGCAGATATACTATTTTAAAACGAAAAGAGGTGTATATGGGATAACTATGCCCAAATGAGAATAATTCTGAATATTTAGGGCTTATCCTCCATGAATATTTAGCGAAAATCAATGGCAATTGGCTATTTCTTGCCTTGATTTTTGAAAAATTAATCGAAATAGCAAAATATTATGATTGGGAATCAATTTTTAGAGGTTCCCATTTGTAAATATTTAAATATTTCGGAAAGGAATGTTGATAATGAGAAAAATATTTGCGTTGGTATCGGCGGTAATTTGTATTCTTGCAAGTGCCGCCCATGCCGAACCGTTAGCGCCGCAGTCCGGTTTTTACAGCGGAACGGGATTTGTAAACGTTTACGGAAAACTTGAAAGCTTTGAAAAAGGCGATGATGTATCAATTCTCTTGCTTGATGAAAACGAAAAGGTAAAATATATAAGGGAAGCCGATGTTTCAAGCACCGGAGAATACAGATTTACTTTTAAGTTTTCGGGCGATGCAACGGGTTATACCTTAAAAGCACGTCAGGGAAGTGAGGACGTTACAAGTTCCGTAATACAAGCGGTTGCAAAAAGCGATGCGGTGTCCCTTGTACTGGATACCACACCCGACGAGTTTAATACAATTTATTCTGCAAACGTGCAAAACTGGTACAATGTGGAAAATAAAGAGTACAGAGTTATAACGGCACATTATGACAACACCGGAACATTGCTCCAAATAAAATGTGATGAGCCGAGAACATTGAGATTTGGAGAAAACATCTCGGAGCATAGCGTTGAAATTCCCGAAAACAGCGAAAAGGTAAAAGTTTTCGTTTGGGAAAGCCTTACAACGGCAATTCCTCTAAGCAAGGCGGCAGAAGTTTTGCCGGAGGAAAACAATATAACATCTCTCAGTATTCAAGTGGGAGAAGACGAGACAAGCAGACGATTTGTTTGGTACAACGATATTGATACTGCGGGAGTGAGACTCCAATATGCATTAAAGTCCGATTATGATGCGGACGGCGGTTTTACCGATGAAAATTCAAAGGTTGTTTCGGGAAGAAGCGAAATTCCTTATAAGAATACGGAATTTGTAAGCTGTAAGGCTGAAATATATGACCTAATCCCCGGTGAAACTTATATTTACAGAGTAGGCGACAGATATTCATATGATAATCGTACATATACATTCAATACATATGATAATTTGGACAAAAAGCAAAGCTTCGGAATTGTAAGTGATATACATATAAATAGGAAGAATTACGAAACCGCAAGTCCCGAAAGTGTTCAAAATCAGGTAAACAGATGGCAAAATGTTATGGCAAAAATGCAGGAGGCTTCACCGGAGCTTGGATTTATAGTAAGTACCGGAGACAACATTTCAGTCCATAATATGTACAGTTTAACTGATGAGGAAACAGCAAAAATCGCCGAAAAAGAACATGAAACTTTGTTTGCACCGGCACTTTCAAAATCAATTCCTTTTGCATCAACAATGGGAAATCATGAAATAACCTGGGCATGGGATAACATAAAGTTTGACTGGGGATACTCAAACGTTACGGGTTATCATTACAATCTGCCAAATGATGACGGAGAAAGCGGTATGGTACTTGATAAGTCCATGGCAAACTTCTACTTCACCAGCGGAGATGTTTTGGTAATCGGTATAAATGATATGGCAGGCAAGACTTTCGGTGCGTTCCGAAATCTTACAACGGAAAAGAACAAGGCATATATTCAAAAAGCCTGCGAAGCAAATCCGAATGCAAGATGGAAAATACTTGTAACTCATATTCCGCCGTATGCTTTTTATGCTTCGGACGATGAGACAAAACACATGAGAGATGTTTTTGATGATTACTGCGATGAATTTAATATCGACGTGGTATTTACCGGACACTCCCACTTGTTTGCAAGATCAAAGCATATAAAAGGAAATGCCGTAACGAATGATATTGTTACAAGCGTTAAAAATGACAAAGGCTATCAAACAGCAGAGGTTACAGACCCCACAGGAACGGTTTACTATAATGTACCATCTGCATTAGGCCATGCTTTTGCCGGAGCAGATGCCGATTATAAAACATGGCTGAATGCTTGGGGTTCAACAACCGGGGCGGCAAATCAAACAGAAGACTTCGGTGAAGGAGTTAAATATGACTCGCCCATGTTTATAAACGTTGATACGGATTCAACGGGAACTACTCCCAAAATGGTAATCAAAACCATGAGGAGTGACAACTTAGAGGCAATAGACACTTATACGATTTACAAAAACGATAAGTAAAAGCCCGGTCGGCAAAGCCGACACATAGAGTAAAAAAGCGAAAGACCCTCCCTCCCGAGAGTGAAAAAATTTCGGGGTGGGGGGTCAAATCGTATATAAGAACAGGAAGGAATGTACATGAAAATGGAACTTAAAACAAAAGCACAGCCGCAGGTAAAAAAGAAAAAAAGCTGACGCAATATGACTTGCAAATGTATTCATTATGGGTTATACCCCTATCGCTTGTGTTTATATTCGCATATTTGCCAATGGGCGGCGCGATAATTGCATTTAAAGACTATAAATACAACTTAGGAAGGGGCAATCCCTCATTTTGTGTAAACCTCAAAATTTACTCCAAAATGATCATATAATCTAAATGTTTTTTTGTGGGCTGAGAGCCGGATTTCGGCTTTCAGCCCTTAACTGTAATTTAGCATAAAATTGCCAGCATGTCAAGGGCGCCCTCGCAAGAGGGCGTTTATTTTTCCCTTGATTTGGCGGCTATTTTATGCTACTGCGGTAATCTATCGGCAAAGAATATTTCAAGCTGTGAGTGGATTTGTCCCCAGTCTTTGCGCTTGCCTGTCCA
>JABLTK010065025.1_pt1 | contig 37570 bp, 60 predicted proteins | sample 7160131 | NCBI WGS metagenome assembly JABLTK01 (sample SAMN14651221, study PRJNA627086) | human gut metagenome | isolation source: feces | host: Homo sapiens
GGAGAACAAGCTGGACGCTCTCTCTACTATCTACAAGAAGCTTACTAGCAAGACCATCAAGTTCGAGTTCAAGAACTAAGTTGATGTCAAAGGGTGACTGAATGTTCTTTGTTGGATATAGATTTCCACTTTGTTGAGATAGCATGTTTTATGGGAAGGGGCAAATTATGGAGACGAAGATGGAAATAATATCACTATCGGACTAGATCAATATAAACTTGTTTCACTAAATACTCTGTGTGGGTGCATGAGCGCAACAAGCCCCAAAACCGCAAATCACGTGGCAGAAATCTGGCTTCAGAGAAACAAACAACAAAACCATAAAAGCGATGCCCAAGAGAGATACAACAGATGGATTGCTAACAAGAGAGCAGATTGATGCTGGTATCACAGAGGTCGCTTCACATTCTGTTCCCAGTTCTACAGGACAAGGAGGACGTCGAATTGGCCACATTATACGTCCTAAGAAGGGTATAATACTATTATGATGTTGAATAACATGCAGGTGCTACCACTATCAATTCTGTGAATATTGGGGATTATCAAGACCTTTCTAATTCTGATTCGCAAAAACCAGAGAAAGTGAAGGATGGGAGAAAAAAAGGACCAAGGTTTGTGTTAGAGGTTGTCGATTCTCTTCTAGTTTTGAGAATCTTAACAAGCAGTTCTTTGAGTGGGTTGACTATCATTGGAAGAACCATCCTACTGCCAATTGGACTGTATTCCTAATGGTGCTGTATTTGTAATGGACTTAATTATAGGAATATATTGAGTACGCTGAAGCTATCCAGGATAAGTATGATAAGGATCATTCTTTGGATCCCAAACCTCATGTTATTTCAATTTCACAGCCACCATTACCTCCTACTTTGCAGAAAATAGCGTCTTCTGGAGGTAATTCCTCTACAGTTCTATCGAATTCTGCAATGTCAGAGGGGCATACAGGGACGGATTTTGGTACTGAAGGACTTATATTTTCGAATCCGGCTGTCTATACACCCACGAACGTGTACAATGACGATCCTAAAGATAAGTCTGATATCAAGCCCACCCCATCCTCTTTAGAGACGAAGTCAACAGATAAACCTGAAACCAAATCTGTTCGTATGTTCCCGCTGGATCTCAAGCCTACTGATGATAAGTCTGCTGATGATAAGCCAGCTCCTGTGTTCTCCTTTGGTGCTAAATCTGATGATAAGCCAGCTGTTGACAAACCTGCTGCTCCTGTGTTCTCGTTTGGAGCTAAGCCTACTGCTGATAAATCTGCGGCTCCTATGTTCTCCTTCGGAGCTAAGCCTGCTGAAGATACCCCTAAACCAGAATTCTCCTTCGGCAAATCTGTTGACCAGCCAAGTAATGAGAAGCCAGCTCCCGTATTCAGTTTCGGAGCCAAGTCTGATGATAAGTCTGCTAGTGACAAGCCAGCTCCTGTCTTCTCGTTTGGAACTAAACCTGCTGATGATAAGTCTGCTGCTGACAAACCTGCGGCTCCCATGTTCTCTTTCGGAGCCAAGCCCGCTAATGATAAGTCTGCTGATGACAAGCCAGCTCCTGTGTTCTCCTTTGGTGCTAAGTCTGATGATAAGCCTACTGATACCAAATCAGCCCCTGCTGCTCCTGTGTTCTCCTTTGGAGCTAAGCCCACTAGTGAGAAGCCTGCTGATACCAAATCAGCCCCTGTGTTCTCTTTTGGAGCTAAGCCCGCTAGTGAGAAGCCTGCTGCTCCTATGTTCTCATTTGGAGCTAAACCTACTGATAAGCCCAATGACAAACCAGCCCCTGTGTTCTCTTTCGGTGATAAGCCTGCTAGTGATAAACCTGCTGCTCCTGTATTCTCGTTTGGAGCTAAGTCTGCTGATGACAAGTCTGCTGATGACAAGCCTGCTGATGACAAGCCTGCCGCTCCAATGTTCTCTTTCGGAGCCAAACCCGCCGACAAGCCTACTGATGATAAGCCTGATGACAAGCCTGCCCCTGTATTCTCTTTTGGAACTAAGTCCACTGATGACAAACCTGTAGCTCCCATGTTCTCCTTTGGAGCTAAGCCTACTGATGAAAAGCCTACTGATGATAAGCCTGCTCCTGTGTTCAGCTTCGGTGCCAAACCGGCTATGGACAAACCTACCTCAGCTCCTACTTTTTCATTCGGGGCCAGCACACAGACTAGTTCTTCTGATCCCAAACCAGAGTTCAGTTTCTCGTTCAAGAGCAATCCGAATACACCCAACTTCACCTTCAATTCCAAACCAGAAGAACCTCAAACAACAGAAGAAGACAATACAAAGCCAGAGGAAGATGATACGAAGATGTTGGGCCAAGAAGGAGTGACAATCCTTCACGCAGTACGAGCTCGTGTGTACTATTTCAATGAGGAAACAAAGCAATGGGATAGTCGTGGTGTAGGAACGTTCCGTATTGAAGAGTTTGTGTAAGAAATGGGAGAGATGATGAGATATAGAGATGACAAGAAGAAACGATTGATCTTTGTTATTGATAGTGGTTCTGTGAAGGTCAATTCGAGCTTTAGCAACAAACTTCATATCAATGTAGCGAAAAATTCACTCACTCTACCTCTTATTGATGAGGGTAAGTTGCATTCGTTCTGCATTAAGGTAAAAACGGAGGCAGAAGCTCAGGCACTGAAGCAGAAGATTGAAGAATCATTTGCTTTTCTTGTTTGTTGAATAGATAGTTGTTTGTTCGTTCCGCGGGAATTTCTCGAATGCCATTACACATTAAAAAGATCTAGATATCCTATCATGGCTTGTAAGGGAAAATCAGTTGTAATCTTTTCGACTTTAGGAATCATGGTGCTGATTCCCCTAGCTCTTTACGTTATTGCAATTGTAGCTCCTCTCTTCTATAGTAGTAGATCCAAATTGATCAAAAAGTACTCGCTTGGTACTGAGTTCAGCTCTTAGATACAATCAGAGAGCAAGAATCTGGAATGAGTACGGTATTCCCGAGTTTAAGGGTGCATTATTCACTGCAAGTGTTAACGGTCAGCAAACATTTCTTCAGCCTAACACTGAAACCTTTGGAGAGAATTATCCTATTCGTGACAAGTGTAATCGTAAAGGAGATCCTAAGATTGGTTGCATTACAACGGAAGCCTATCATTATACTACAGACTTGCATTATGATGATAAGAACGAAGTGGAAGTTGTGATCCGAAACGGTGGCAGTGGAGCAGTCATATTTAACTCCACATATAAAGCTACCAGAATTAGGGGATTGACTTGGGAGTCTATGGGTTGTTCAAGCGTAGAAACGTGCAAACCCATCTGTGATTTATATGGAGGAGAAATTCAGGAAAAATCTCGTGTTTGCATGTTTGATGCTTACTTGAACGAACTCTGTTATCGTGTGATTTTGGATTCTAATGGAAATTACAAAATCGATCTCCCTCCTGCGTGGGACTTGTATCCTGGAACAATCATGCCAGGATGTGAGTAGGGATTTATAAATGAATCGATAGTAGTTATGATCTCTCTTGGAATGAATATTACTACACTCCTGGAGTACGTTCGTCGGTGAAAATCACAATCCGCAACTATCGTGATTCGTACATCCAAGCTAGTAGTCTCACCACAGGATGTTCCTCTAGCAATGAGAAAGAGACCTCTTGCTTCCCTACTAGTTCCGACGATGATTTATATCTCCAAAATTTCTGTTTCTACATGAAATTGGGAGCTATCGGTATCTGTTTTATTGAAGTTTGCGTAAGGTGAGATGGAACTATTGAAATCTAGTTCATACTTATCGCGAGTTGCGTATATGCCTGTAAACGATACAAGGAGAAGAAAAGTACAGTTAGAGGAATGGAATGAAACATAGATTCAAACCGAATGCGTCTTATGTATTGATCTTTGTTTCACAAACACTTTCACGAAAATGGTTTCAAAGCATACTAAGTACAGAATCACTATTGTAAACTGGAAGATTTCCAGTATAATAATAATCATCAAGAATTACACTATCAGGATTGTCATATGTTTGACAATCGAATAACTCACTTGAATTTAGTCTATTCATATCATGTGGATAAGATGCTGCATCCTCGCCTAGAAAGACATCTGTAGTCTGAGGAACACTTCCCATCGTCATAGGTTCAATCTCGATTCTAGATAGAGGCAGAATCGAATTAGAACTGGAATCACTAGCAGGAAGTGATGCAGGCATTTGTTGTATCTTTGAGTTGGGGACATAACCCTGAAACGAATTCACTGGCATAGAGTAATTGGTGGTCACAAACGGAGAAGCAGAGAGAAAGACAGGAACAGAATATGGCCGTTTTTGGCACACTTCTGACTGTCTATCAATCTGTCGCAATTGCGTTTTCAGTCGAGTGTGAATACGGCTTCGAATGCAGTGATAACGATTCTTAACATCATTCTCACTCCTTCCTGGAAGATGCTTCTTGATTATACTCCACTTGTTTCCCATCTCTCGTTGTAGATTCATTAGAATTAAATCTTCCTCTTGAGACCATGCTTGTTTCTTTATCGACGGATCCAGGTTATAACACCAACGCTGACGACACTAGATCCTGATACGACACAAACATACCTACTTGTTTTCCTGAACGACCTGGAATGGACTCAGAAATCATCTTCCAGTGTTTTGTTCCATATTTGTTAACAAGTGAAGTCAACAAGATGTCTTCTTCTTGCGTCCACATATCCTAAGTATTATACAAGCCTTCTATATCCACTTTTCGAGTGGTACGAGTTGTAGATTCAAATTGAGAGGCAAGGTTCGGGCACATCTTTAGGTTATTGGAACCCATCATAATATCGTTTTGGGAATTACCGGAATCATCTGCAGATACTATTAGTAGCGTATCCTCCTAATACTCAAAAACAACAAGAATACGAACTATTTTCACTTTCACAGCAGCAGCCTTTGGCTCCATTACTGAATAGTAGAGTACAAGATGGTATAAAGAGATACTTGCAAATGGAAATAAAAAGGGATAGAATCGAACGAACTCACTAAGAAAGGAAGGAGGAATGGAAAATAGACAAGCAATTCCAAATCCCCAAAGAAATTGTAAGAACAAACACCTCCGAAACAACCCAATCTTAATATCCAGGATTATTTCCCGTAATCAACTGTACATATTCCGCATAACTATAATTACTTCCTGCGAACACATCCCGATCTTCGATAAATCTCCACCGTAACTTACTAAATTCAGGATCCATCGCTCGTACAATGTGAAGAGGACAGAAATATGGGCGATCCACGCGAAGTTCTTCTAAGAGCAAATGCACCTTCTGACTGAACTCATTCTCAAGTTGGGGCAAGCGCACATTGCTGACATCATATCCATCCAAAGATGCTACTCCGAACAAGTCCATCATCTTATTCGGATCTACCTGTGCACCTAAAACCAACCACAGCGACACACCATCATCAACCAAATAAATGCCATCTGCTTGTAACGCTGAAAGAGACAAATTTGTAAGTGGTGGGAGAATCAGATTGTGTTCTCCATACACACGAACTCCTTCAGGTAATGAGTCTGGATCTTCTGTGAATGTACAGCACTATAATTAAACACAGAATATATCATTACTTGAGAATCCATATCTGTAAGAATCATTAAGGAAGGATAAAGGAGTTTCAACAAGACATCAAGTCCACTCATAACGATCTGCTCACGTACATACCAACGAGCATCACTTTTCTGTTCATTTCCACCACGACACAAACAACATTTCTGCATGGCCATCTATGATCAATCCACCATTTAACTACTACAAAATACAGTGGAATCAGATTCATCTTATCTGGAATACCTTGATTACTAAGTCCTGCATCCTGGGCACGAGCACGTTTAATCAATTGAATACATGTCTGTTGGATCTTCTGGCGTGCGATCACAGGACCCACAATACGCAGATTGTCAGCAGCTATAAATTAGTCCAGATGCCTGTTCATACCTTGATGGAGAGTAATTGCTGTGATCACATCCTGATTCACACGCTCAAATAGATGGCTCAGAATATTGCTGATCGGAATACTTAATGTGTGAACACGAATACGACGTTCACCGCGGGAATTTGTGTATAATAAGGCACCTTGGATTGGGAAGCATGGCATAGAGAGAACAGACTCGATAGAGAACTCCAACACCACAGTTGTGTCTGCATGACATACTGGCAGTACCATCAGATCAGTATTTGATAATGTGAAATTCCCGTGGAACATGCTGACTTTGGCACCTTGTGGAACACGCACACGATACACAGCTTCAAATCCAGTTTCACGAGTCAGATCATGATAGATATCCCCAAAGAGAGCTTCAGCCTGAGGTCCCTCACTATGGAAGGAAGGATAATAGAAAAATTGCCCTCCAGTAGCATCGCATAGTCCAGAAATGGTTGGAAGATCTGCATACTGCGCTGCTCCTAAGAAGAAATCAACAGAAATCTGTTTCTCCACCAGAGCCACACCCAACTCGTGATACAAAGGTGTGCCTGGACACAACAGATCCTTCTCGGCCTCTGTACCCAGCATGGCTGGTGTCTCACGGAGCTTAAGCTTTCCTGATCCATAGGAAGGCATGGAAGCTTGGAAAACCATCAGTTTGCCTCCACAGTCCTCCAGAAGCTTAGCAGCAAACTGGATGGCGTTAACAGTACAAGTATCAACGTTCTTGGTATTCTGAAGCGAGACTGGGAGAGTCTCAAGGAATGTCTCGACAGCAGAACGATTGTCATTAAGATTGATAAGAAGAGAACTAGGAATAGGAAGGAACACTTCATCAATCTCACTCACAATCAACTGACGTGGTGTATTCCCCTACAAATAATGAATGAAACGAAGGTATACGGAAATTTTATAGAAATGAATTGACGAGTCAAAAGTGATGAAACTCACATTGACAGTTCCATTCTCACACATCCCCAAGAGTCCATCAAGACTACTTTTGATAGCCGAACACACTGTCGAAACCATCCCTGAAGCTAAAGCCTGATATGATACGTCTAGTAATTAGAACAATTCGATCAAGGAAACCAATCAGGAAGAGATATGTTGGGAACATGGGGGGACGCAGACAATACTCTGGTCCTGCAATAAACTCAACCTGTCCCTTCTGAAGCTCGGGACGCTGACTTAGATCCAAACGCTTTCCATTCATATCTAATTGAGAGTAATACTCCGTTGGAACTAGATATGATTAGAGAGATAGACGTCAACCATCATTGATGTATCCACACATGTTGCACTTCCAGCGACGACCACCATCAATAAACTGGATGAACGGATTCACGTAGAGACGACAACGTTTGCATCGCTGTACTCCCATAGAACCCACAGCAACTACTGGAATGACTCCCTAAAAATGAGAACACATAATAAGAGCAACTCCATCCGAAGCCATAGGCCTGAAGATTCCACCGAAAGGCATTCCAGAAAGTCCTTGCAACGAGGTACTGTTGGGAGCAATCTCATAGGACAATTTGGCATATTCTTCATCTGGAAGCGCAGCAGGATCTGTTGCAGATGGAGCAGGAGCAGTAGAGTCATAGGTTGTTCCAGCTCCGATATAGGTAGGAGTTGTAGAAGGACCGCTCGTACCACTCTCTGCACTATAATAAGGAGAGTTCATACTATCCGTCTGTGAAGCTGAAGCATATTGATAAGCATTCGAAGGCACCTGATAACGACCTTTCGTAGGAAGATAAGATCCTTGAACACTGCCAGTGGGAGGAGGGGGCATTGCAGATGTAGGAGGAGCTTGCGAATTCAAACTCATATTGGCCATTTGCTGTGTCATTGACGATACCGTCGGTGGAGGAGGGATACCACGTCCGGCTGACGGATTCGAATAAAATGCTGTATTCGGTTGAGAGAATCCAGCTGCCGGAGCAGGAAATGCATTTCCAGGAGGTCCCCTAACTCCATTCGGGTTCAAAGCGGAAGCTTGCTTGTTCGAAGTCCCACTTTGCTGTTTAGCTCTTAAGAAGGGATTGCTCATACCTAGAATTTGATGCTTCATCATTTCCATCAAAGAAACCCCGCGTGTACAGTGATCCGCACCAAATTCTCGTGCGTCTTTGTTACCAAAGAGATGGTTATCACTATTCTAACAGAAGAAAAGACAAGATTCGATGCAACTATGGAACAAACAGAAAAGTCACGCATAAAACACACAAAAGACAGCTATCCCCACAAAAAAGACATCAAACCACCCTTCTCCTGTTCCTCAACTTCCTCTTCTCGTAACTCTTGCATCATCTCCCATTTCTTCTCCAATTCCAAATCAAGTTTCAACTTTAGTGCTTCAAGAGAAGCCAGTAACCCATTCTCACGTTCCTACCCCTTATCCCGATCTATAATCACTACCTGATGGTCACGCTCTAGTTCATCGACACGATGCATAAACTGATCTGTAATCTGTCTATCCCTCAACTATCTCTTCGTTTACCTACACATTCACTTGTTTAGCTTCTTCTGCCTCCTTCTTTGCGATATCCACTTCCTCACGAAGTCGATTCAACTCTTCCTTCAGCTTCGTTTGATCGGCAAGAGCCGATGAATAAGCATCCGAAAACTCCTCTACGACTTCTGGAGGAGTTACGGGTTGAGGTGGACCGAACGAAAGCTCATCGTTCCGAACCACTTCCTTCTCCTGAGATTGTTCATTCTGCTGGTGTGCATGCTCATCCTTTATCATGGAATCTTTGTAGTCGCCATCCTTCACTTCGATATGATTCTGTTCATGTTTTCGTGAATCCTCAAGTTGCTGCTGCAGTGCATTAATGCGCTCACGACTAATTTCCAAGTCTATTAATTAGATCAACACCCCGATTAAACCTTTCTCTAGCTTTGCATTCACTTGTTTTTGTTGCGTCAAAAGAGCCTTCCAGTTCTCTCTTTCGGCCTGCATATACTGAGCACTATCTTCCCGCTTCAGAATGAAAATTTCACGTCGTCTAGTATCCAACTCTTCTTCAAGCAATTGGTACTGCCGTAGCATTTCCTGTTTTTCCTTCTCCATCTTCTTCATGCGCACCATCATATCATTAATCTGTTCTAAGATATCATTTCGATCGGAGAACTCAAATACCCTCGTATTGCATCTTCACCTTTACGAGATGGTCTGCCAGCATCTTGACTCCAAGAGGAGTTTCTCTATCATCATTCATAGTAAAATGAAACGAAATAGAGAGATGGTTGAAGAGGAATAGCGACTTGCCTAGTCCCACGGGAATTGCTCATTTTGTGATAAGAACAAACAAAAGAGTGCATTCTTGATGCACATGCGCAATAAGGGACTACAATGGCATGCACCTGGACCGTATATAGAAGATTACATCAACAGGCATCTGGGTCGTGTATGAGCAGCGTGGAGTCGACAGTCGGCTTTGATGCCGTCTGGGATGTTAATTCCATCTAGAATGCTGTCCACGTAATCGAGTGGGAACAATCCAGAGACCGCTGCATTGAGTCTGAAGGTGAGTGATAGAAACAACACTCACTTGGTCACGAAAGGAAGTACATTGAATTCTTTAAACCATGTTTTCCAATCCCACTGGTATTCGTACAACAATTGTAACATCAGCGTTGGGACGTTTTGTAAGTAATATTTGTGATATATATGCTCTGCATCATGATAGGATGTTAGTGGTTTTACTACTGTTGCTACATCCCCCTCCTACACTTGAGACTTATGCCATCTTCGTACCAGATTGTGCTTGATGAAGTATTCAGTTTCGTCTTTCTGTCGTTCATCAGTATAAAAGACAGAAGACATGTATCGAGAAGGGAAAACTGCAGAGTAGTCATGGTTCTCGAAAAACACTTCTAAGATATCGGATAGGGTTATCAGTTTCGTATTGTAATGAACCTCCACTACTTCGGTGTGATCACCTATTCGTCGATACGTTGGATGAAGTTTCACACCACCGGAATAGCCGATACGAGTGAACGTGACACCATAGAGTCCTCCAATGAGTGCCTAGAGTCGAATGGGGGACACAATGATACTTCGGAACACCGGAAACTCTGCATTCCCAGAACAATCTTTGATATACTCATTTTCGACAAGTGAAATAATGAGTCCGTCGCCACGAAGTCTTTGACATCTTGTCAATCCTGCAAATGTTATTTGCATAATTTGACATAGATACGATTCTGATGTTAAGAATAGATATTAGGAAGACAAACAATTTGGATGATCTCTTCTTCTTCACTCAGTTGTTCTCATATTCATCATACACTTTTTTATCCCTTTTCTATACTCAAATACACCAAAATCCTAAGAAAACACATTCTAGCATGTGATTTGGTTCATAAAACCGCGGTTCTGGAATAGCCATAGCTCTCTTCATCATTATTGGAATACCTGGCGAGATCATGGGTTTATTTGGAAGAAAGAAGGACAAAAAGAATACAGCAACAGAGGCTCAGCCTCCAGCTCCTACGGAAGCTACTCCTGCCGAAACATCTGCTCCTGCTCCAGTTCCTACGGAAAAGGGAGGTGATATGTTTAGGTAATCTATACCTTGTGTCTAGATGATTGATAGTGGCATGAGTAGTGCTCCTTCTCAGGGAGGTGATATGTTCGGGTATGGACTTCAGGTTGAATAGTTACAAAATAGAGGAATGCAATCGGCTCCATCTCAAGGCGGTGATATGTTTGCGTATGTGATTAACGTGTGGGTTGAGTTATAGTGGAATGAGTAACAGCGCTCGTACTTGGTAAGCTGAGAGATGTGATTTGTAGCTGCTCCCGCCCCCACTCCTGCTCCTGCTCCCGCTCCTGTTGCTGCAGCATCCCCTACTCCGGCCGCCGATCCTCTTATGGGTGCCCGTCAGAAGCTGATGCAGATTTCAAATCAACTGCGAAGTGAAATCGTCCGTTTGAATGAAGGAGAACGAAAAGTTCGCGAGAATATTCAGGGAATCGAAAGTAATATTTCCGACCTCGAAGACAAGCTGGTGACGGCCGAAGCTGACGAGGCTTCGGCTATTGCTGCAGAGGACTTTGCGAAGGCCGAGGAGATTTCGAATCAAACCACAGCACTGAAGTCTGAGATTGAAGCAAAGCATGCTGAGATAGCTCAGTGCATGCAGCGTAATGGTCAGGCCACTCAGCTCCGTGTGAACAAGATTCAGACTGAACTGGTGACGATTGATGCAATGATCAAGTCGTTTGACACGGCTTACACTCATGTCAATGTACCGATTCTGGTGACTACTCATGTTTAGGGCCAATTCATTGCTTATGAGAAGACACTTGATTCACAAGCTGCTGCTCACGATGCTCGTCTGGCTTCAATGATGAAGACTATTCAGGAGAAGGAAGAAGCTCTGGCAAAGAGTCGAGAAGCCATAGCCGAAGAGAAGGAGGAAGTAGAGAAGCTGGTACGTGAAGATTGTACTGAATTGTACAAGGAGAAGGAAGCAGCATCAATGCTGAAGTTGACACTAGATCAAGAAATAGCAGATCTGAAGGAGCAGTTGCATCAGAAGAATCAGGAATTATTGGCTTGTACAAAGCGCATCTCAGAAGCAGATCAGAAGATCCAACAGGTTCGTGTGAAGTTTATGCCACAGTTCCAGCCAATTGAAGAGAAGAATAAGGCTTTGGGAGGAGAAGCAAAAACCATCGAAACAATGAAACAGCAGTACGCAACTGCTGAGAGCCGTGTGGCAATGGTGAAGAAGAGTGCAGATGAAGACAAGAAGCAGAAGAAGGAAATTGTAGATACACGCAAAGATGAGTTGGATGTCATTACTCTGTTGGCTGAAGCTCTTCAATCTTATGATGATACAATCAAGTCCAGTTATCAGGATGTGACACAGAAACAAGCCACAGTAAGTGTGATGATATGACTTGATCTCCAGATGTATGCAATGAAGAAGAAGTTAGCCGAGGACAGTATTCACAGCAAAGGAATCGTTAATCGTATTCACGTTCTTGAGAAGACAATTGCTGACAGTAACTCCGTTGTTGAAGAAACTTCTACGAAACTTCCTCAGTTAGAACAACAGAAAGCTGATGCTGTTACTTCAAAGAATTACAAGATGGCTGGTCAATTGACACTTCAGATCAAGCAGTTGCAGACGAAGAAGGAAGCAGCTACCATGGCTGCAGCTACAGCTCAAGAAGAGTTAACATCAATCAAAGCAAGTTCAGCTTCAGAATTACAAGAATTGGAAGTACATGAATGAATGTAAGGTGATTCGTAGGCGAAGAAGGCTGTGTTTGATACTGCAAATAAGGCATATCTTCAGACATATTACGATGTGTTGCGCAAAAATGCGATCACATGTCGTAAGGCTGTTCGTCGTATTGATGCAATTCAGCGAGGTGATGATACATTCCGTTTTGCTTGTCAAGCTCTGGTGAGTTCACTCTTTGATCTCACCAATGCTGAATTGACAGAAATCGCCGCGAAATTGAATCTGCCTCCACTGGGTGATCAGGATTTTGAGGAGGTTCCTATGGAGGAACCAAAGGAATCTGAGGAAAAGCCAGCAGAGGACATGTTTGCTACTGTATCATCCACTCCTGAAGCAGGAAGTGATATGTTCGCCTCGATGGAAGCAGCACCTGCTGCGGGAATGACTGCAGATCGTGCGAAGCAACTGGCTGTGATTGCAGAGGCGCAAATGGAGCATAAGAACAATGAATTGGATGCGGCAATGGCTGACGATAAGACTGAGGAGTGTGAGAAGTTGAGTGAAGAGATTGAGATGCTGGAGGCATATGCGAACGAACTCAAGAAGTTTGCTGCAGGTACCATGACTGAAGAACCTGTGGCTCCTGCCTGTTTTGATGAGTTTTTCGCTTCAAAGAGCAGTGCTGGAGAAGACTTGTTCCTTGGTATGTAGACGTGATGGCTGTATGTATGAATGTGTTTATTTGAAAACAGAGAAGATTTGCTTTCGTTTTAGACGAGAGAGTGTTATTTCTCCTCTAGCGGCATTTACACTACTCACTAAGAGATCGATATCTGAGACCATTCCTTCCACTGATTCCTTGATGAATGTTATCAAAAGCAACCCATGGCGATAATCGGCTGCAATGGAGTCTCGATTCACCAGGTCGTTCTTGAACTAGATATGATTTAAAAGTCTGAAACGCACAGGAATGGACAATGAAATAGGTTCATTACGTCGACCAGATAAGAGGACACGACAACTTGTGTCATGTATCTGACGATACACACACGATACAAAAACACATTCAGAATGTGCAATGATATCCAACGAGGATTCGTCAATACCTGGTAAATCCAAGCAGACAACTACACGGTCTGGGTACTATATATCGAATCCTCGATAAGACATACATCATATACATCATAAGGTGTCGACCAGTTACTTGAATGAAATAAAACAGGACTAATGAAATAGTCTGCAGGAAGAATAGGCGTATGCAGCAATGAAGACACAGTTTTCACTTGAATCCTATCATTGTATCCCTTTCCTCATTGTTACGTCGTCGATTCTAAGTTCTGAGATTGCAGTTCTCGCATCCCTGACGTATTGATGAATTGGGAGGACACAAGATTGGGTCGGATCGGTCGCAATTTCTTCTGTGGATTGGAAGCAATGAGGATATCTTTCTGGTGATATGCAATAACGTGCCTACCACTTTGGATTTCTGGCAATGAGCCACTCTCATTTCTTTTCATCCCTCACTATTATCTTATTATCACAAATGGTAAACTGTTAAATTGAGAAAAAAAGAATAGAAATCAATTCAAAAAACACAGACATGTGCGTTTAGTTATGAGGTGTAATCCTGAATATCAATATATCAATGACTATTCAGATAAACACTTTGGATCTAATTGTTTGAAGAATACCTATATATTCCGTGGACCATAAGTCGTTGCAACAGAATATTCCATGTCTCTAGCATTAATCGAAGTTGGTACGATCAATTGTCAAAAATCGCCTCGATTTTTCCTTGTCTTTTTCTTCTTTATCAATTTGCCTTTTAGAAGTTGCTTATAGGCTGGAATTGTAGTATGGAAGTCGATACTCAATCTGTTGAAAAGAATTGTTTGCTTTTGTGAAGCGAGGATTAATCATAGTCTATCCCCAGGGTTTTGTTTTTGATAATTGTAGCAGGTGAGTCCTTGTACCTGATATTCTAATAATTTAGAAACCAACTTCTTCAAGAGAAGTTCAAGGTCCTTCCTGCCTTCAAGAAGACTGGAACTACCATTGTCGGACTTATCTACAAGGATGGTGTTATTATTGCTGCTGATCAACGAGCTACGACGGAATCTCTCATTGTCGACAAGGAGACTCTAAAGATCCATTACATTGCTCCAAATATATATTGCTGTGGAGCAGGAACTGCTGCAGATGCGGATGAAATCACAAATCTTGTTAGTCACCAACTTGCCTTAATGCGTCTTCAAACGGGAAAACAAAGCCGTCTTGCTGCTGCACAGACCTTGCTATCGGAAAGACTGTTCCAGTATGGAGGCAACATTCAAGCTGCTCTGATTCTTGGTGGATGCGATTTTGATGGCGCTCATTTATATGGTATTTGGCCTAACGGAAGGTAGGATATCTGTGTATGTATTTAATCTAGTGTTGATAGTCTTTTGTATGATACTCTCGGTTCTGGTTCATATGCTGCCATGTCAATACTGGAGCATCGTTACAAACCTGATATGGAAGTATTTGTGGTGGTTTGCTTTCATGTAGGAACAAGAGGCTCTAGAATTAGCTGCGGATGCTATTAATGCTGGTATATTTAATGATCTGGGTTCTGGAGGCTGCCCAAATGTCCAGATCATTCGTAAGAATGGTACTACCGATTTCATCTACGAATATCGTAAACAGAACAAACTGGAGGATTACCGCAAGCAGTATCAACGTCCTCAGACATTGACATTACCAAAAGGAACTACTGGTAGGAATGTATTCCAAATGTGAGTATAGAAATCATTTCTGAAGTTGTAACTCGTGTGGAACATTAATGTCTGTTTGTTTTCATCAAACATGCTATGCTTGAAGAACAGGAACCACTGCATCTGGAATCGAGAGCTGATTCGTCTCAATATACTCCAAATACCATGTTTTACTATCAGGAATCTTTTGAAACACATCACCCAACTATTCTGTGAATCTCTTCATCCACACTTACGCGACCTGGAGTCATCCAATACAATAATTCCGCAGTGATTTCTCCACACTTCTTAACAAATTGAATGAAACTATTCCACATCTGTTGATCACACTCTTCCCAACGCTTCTGTTTTGTAAAATTCAATAGAGAGTCACAGATCATTTTCCCCATAGTTGGTTTCGCCTTGATGGCGATGATCACTACATACATCAACATACGAGGAGGAGGTGTTTCCAGAGTTAACTGTGAAATTACGTTCTGAAATACCAGTTCAGAGAAATAGGGGTTCTCGGCACAGGTCTGCAAACACATCAACACATCGCGATTCGCCACGAGCGAACACAACTCTAACAGAACTAACTCCAGAGTCAGAGGCGATGGTTGCCTCGCGATGGTATTCAGAATCTCTTTTGCTTCGGATAAAGGCTGTTCTGGGATCTGTTGGACGAGCTGCTGTGCCTCGTCTTCCTACTCCTCACATGTATCTCCTAATCTTACTGACAGCCAGTGATAGAGAAGGAACTGGAAACGGACATCTCCTGTTTGAAGGAACATTTGATCCAAAATTGACTTAATATCAACATTTTCTGGAATTCCTGAAATCTCACCTATTTTGAATCCATCAACCCATACGTACAGCATCTCTTCAGAATCACAAGAACAGACTCCTTTTCTAATTTCACATATTTCAGTAGGATTTGTAGCATTTCCAAATAATCATTATATTTCTCGGAAGTCTCATCAAATTGCATCACAAATCCTCCATTCTGCCTCTCCACCTCTTCTACATTCAATGAGGTGAGTGTGTCTGCTATGGAAGGTAGAGAGCCAGCAATCAGTTCCTTGATCTATTATTCACACTCCCATTCATCTCTCACCCATTGAGCATATCGTTCACGTGCCTCTGCTGGTTTGGGATCTGTCTCTGTGTGTTCATGCTGATACTCCAGTAGAGGCTCCAGCATCTCATACGACGACGTTGTCATGCAAGCATAGACTAACCAGAGCTCAGGCTTACTCAGTCCTGCTAGTGTGGCTTGCTGATAAGCTCGCTCAGTTTGGCTCTGGAGTGTCTCGTCATGAACCATACGGAAACGTCCGCTCTCCTGGACTCGTGCTTGAGGAAGTGCCTCATCCTCTCGTAGTACCAAAACGCCACGGGTGAACGAAGCAAGAGCCTGGAGGTGCTCAGAGAGTGGCGACTCATCAGGAGTCAGCAGAAACTCTTGTATCAGCTCGATGTAACTAGCAGCTCCTAACAAGTGTTTGAACTGTGTTACATAGACACTTGTTACTGGCTGAGATTGGTAATATGAGGAGAAACTTATTAGAACACTCAGACACTAAGAGTGAAAGAGAAAAAGGAATGAAACATCATAGACTGAAGAAGGGCGAGCTAGGGCCAGGGAACACATACAGTATACAACACAGTCTGATAGTACTAACTGACGGTTCCCGCGGGAATGTGCACAAATGAAAAGAGCATAAACTTCTTGGGGAATAAGCGGTAAGGGGACGAGCATGGAGGTGATGAACTTGGCAACTGTGTCAGCAGATTGATTCTCATCATCATCCAGAAGAAGGACTAGAAGTGAGATATATGTGAAATCCACACGTTCATGTTGAAGAAGAAATACTAAGACTGAAATATAACAGTTCAGGTAAAAATCAGGGGAATTATTGGAATGTTCAGATTTCTTCCGAATTAGTAGATGTCGAATAAATAGCTGTGATTAACGAGAAATTAAACAAGTACACGACGTAAAAAGAGATGAAGGAGAGAATCATCATGATTCAATTCCTGAAAGAACAGCACAAGAATATGAGATGTTCGATTGAGTGTGTCTGGAAGAAAGGAGGTTCGAAGAAGATTGGTTACTATAATGAAATGATGGGAGAGACAATACTTTGGTCAGGATCACAGATCGAGAGAAGCGATATCGCACAGTCACAGAGGACCTCAGGCGCAATACTCAGTAGTGAGCTTCGAGCACATTGGAAGAAGGATCGAAGAAGAAGCTCTTGAAGAGCCAATCGATGTGGTTCATTGATCTCCTCACATTCACACAGCCACTTGTCACGACGAGATCGCTTCTCAGTCTCCTCTAGGTTGAATTCACGTTTAAGTGAAGTGAATTGGTTGGTTGTATCTGGAAGAGAAGAATGAGGAGTATTAGAAAGGTTAGCAATCACCAGAGTCGCTAACAGACTTATTGGGAGCTGTTTGAGTTTGGCTAGAGGAACGGACTGACTACAAGTGATACCAATAGTTTGAACTAACAGTGACATTGACGGAACTGATAAAGGCTCAAGAGCGGATGCACTCAGCTTCTGCATCGCCAATCGTAATTCTTGATCATAAAGATGATCAGTTGAAAGTGTATAGTTATGAGGAAAAGGAGGATTTAAAGCAATTGGAGATACTAGAATCAACCAATTTGAAAGAATGGTACATATAATAGATTTCTTGTCCAAATACTCAGATAAACGTTGTCGCTGTTCTTTTGCACGTTTGATCATCTCACCACGAATTCCATTGGTTTCTAAATACAATTCGATCTGATCTTGCACATCACCGAACTACATTAGAATCGAATACAACATATACTGTAGGAAGTTTTAGTAACCGAAGGTAATTGCTTACCATGACCTGGAAGGTTGTATCATTGGATGGCTACAGATTATGGAAGCAAGGAACACAAACTTTGTATTTAAGCAAAACAGGAAGGATAATTGGAATGAAATTCTTACGATGGGTAATAATCGAAAAGAGACCGTTAATTGCAATAATTTTATGTTTAAATGTGAATACAGATGCTTTTGTGGTAAATGCTTGAACCAACTTGTTCACATAGTCCTAATCATTACCTGTGAGTTCCTCTTCCTACATAACCATCATTTATGAGATTCTTCTGATTTAATAAGCGATTCGATGATGGAATACTATCTATTGTGAACTGAATCGAAGTATCCCCAATTCCAGTTTTCCCGTTATAAAGAAGAATATCGTCACGATATGTGAAGTAGTGGCAACACAAATGAATGAAATGGAGACAAATCAGAGACAGTTCATCTCCCGAAGAATAATACTAACCCTCAATTTCCCATATATTTCGTACAGAGAGCAATTTTCGTCGAAGTAATTCGGCGTGGTTCCACATCTCTTGAACATCAGGTTTCACAGTACTGATGCATCGCTCTGCGGCCAAAAGCACCAATACATAGATGTTTGAAAAGGTAGAATATACAGCAACACAACAACGTGAATCATCACAGTTGCTCAGATTGTAAAGGAATGGAATCATCTTATACAGATCTACCAGTTACTTCAATGATTTCAAATAGAAACATGTTGTTCTCAATCTTGAGATAAGCTCTGCAAACTGAACCGTTCGAATCACCAAATCCGTGCTATGGGATTTCTGTTATTGATTCAATGAATCTCACACCTACTGAAAGCGAGGTTACCAATTCCAACGAACTATCAATATCATCCGCTTCTGCCTTGGAAAGTACATTTGCTTGATATTTTCTTAGGTTTTCCAAGAGAGAGTCGAATAATTCCAACTGTTTGTCTACATGGCTCATTCTTGTTTTTTGACCAACTACCTGTTTCACTGATATTCCGGATCTGCAGCAGAGCAGAGTGGATATATGATTCACCTTCGGTTTCCATGATGAAACAAACAATAGGCCACTTTAGAATGGAATTGTCATAAGAACATTTCTATCTTTTGGATTTCCAATAAATATAGTGAGTGTACGCGTCTTCCAGTCGAAAACAACGGTATTCAAAGTAGTATCGTTGTAAATGGGCCACTGCGGATCCTTTGTATCTCCCAATACCTCGATCATCTCATCCAAATTTTCAGGCACCTTCATTTCAGCAGCACGAACATCCCGAGCAATCGAGTTAGGCAAACCCACATCATCTGCATTCACAACATTATACGAATTGGCATGCCAATGAGGTCTTCCAGGAAGTGCCACGAATACTCCATACTATCAGTAAGAGACAATTAAAATACCTACGGACCAAAAGGGAGCTACCTCTAAGTCAATCAGCTTTCCAGTCTCCAGGTCCATCAGCTGGTGATTGTGACCTGCATTGAAGGAATACTCAGTCAAACGACGCTGAGCGTCTTCGAAGCTCGTAGCATCCAGGAGATAACGTCCGACAAATACACGACCCACACCATCAACATCTACTCATCAGTTGCATCACTGATCCCTACCAGAGACTTTCGTCATTAAATAGTTCATAGTGAAGGCGAAATGTTCATTCCAGCCATATGCTAGGTTTCAGCCAAACTTCCTTCTCATACCAGCTGTAGGGATCTGAGCAGCGTAAGTGAAGGTTGTGTAATTTGAGACAAGTTCTCCGTCTAGAAGTTAATCCCAAGCAACACAAGTACTGATATACAACTTCTCCCTCACAATGATTGTTTTGTTGAAATCAATCATACCAGATCCATCTTCGTTGTGAACGATAATCGAATTATCATGGGTCTTCAGAATGTAGTCGGAGCAGTGGGTGGCCGGAGCAAATTGGAATTCAGGAGGAACAACATAGCTAAATTCTTCCTGGAGCATATTAAGGAACAACTGATAAAACGGCATTCCCGAACCATCAGCTAGACCGTGAAGCTCTTCCATATAATTCGGGAAGACACGCGTCTAAGAAGTAATACGAAAACGATACGATGTACGTTCGTATCGACAAAATGCATGTACCACTTCAATCCTTCTTTTGTATGATAAAATGGAATCAATTTCTTCTGCATCGTTTCATCCGTGGTGATATGGTACTTGATGAGATCGGCGGTCTGTTTACCGAGCTATACCTCACGCACAGTATCAAAAAACCAACGCTGTATCCGGCCTCATAGTAGGAGTGTGCAGTCACTTCAAACAAGTTCGGAATGTTGATGTAGTTGTGTACCCTGTATATCAACCAGCAAACAGGTGCAAAGTACTCGCAAGAAGCAATCACAATCAACAGGAGTCCAACAGTTAAATATCTCATTCTTACCGAGTAAAATATGTGAAACACTATCTTTTCTTCAACAAACAAGCGAAAGAAATGCCGTTTTGCCATACTTAGAAGCCCTGCATATTATATCCACCTCTCTGCTGTTGCTGCTGATACATCTGTTGTTGATACATCTGCTGCTGATAGAGCCTCTGTTGTTGCTGCTGATACATCTGCTGCTGATACATCTGTTGTTGATACATCTGCTGCTGGGTCTGTTGTTGATATCCTTGTTGATACATTTGCTGAGGCATCTGTTGTTGCATTTGCTGTGGTACCTGCTGAGGCATGGTAATGTTACCCAAATCAACCAGTCCTCCAAAGGCATTGTTGGACGTAGCAACAGGAGCTGCAGGTTTGGCAGGGGTTGTATCAGGAATATCACTGAAGAAGTCGAAGGCATCAGTAGGCTTAGTAGGAGCAGGAGCCGGAGCGGTGGCAGCAGGAGCAGGAGCAGCGGCAGGTGCACTGAAGAAATCACTTCCAGAAGCAGCAGGAGCTGCTGGTTGTGAAGGAGCTGACGTAGTGAAGAAATCAGCTCCAGAGGGAGCAGGAGCGGCAGGAGCAGGCTCGACAGCCTTCTCCGCAGGTATTGTAGTGTTTACACAGGCCACACCTCCGAAGTTAAAGAGAGCATCTGCTTCCTTTGTAGCTCTTGTTACCTTTGGCTTAGCAGGCTTAGGAGCTGCAACAGGAGCGGGAGCAGGCTCAGGCTCGGGCTCAGGTGCCACCTCTTCCTCAGTATCCTCGAGATCGCGGAAGTTACGAAGAGGTGTGGGACGATGTTCAACAGGAGCCGAAGTAGTAACTCCTGAGACAGTGGAAGAAACAGAAGCAGCAGCCGAAGACACCACACCTCCAACCTTATGACCAAAGGAAGCCAAGTTGTTCTTCAGCTTACTAGCAGTAGCTGACGCACTGGACGTAGGCTTCATCACTTGACCCGCCACAGGAATATCGCTAAGCTCACCTCCCTTAACACGATAGGAAGGACCTGCGGGAGCAGCAGGAGCAGCAGGCTTCGAACTGGAGGCGAATAAGCCCTTCATTGCAGAACCAGCCGACTGAACAAAGCCAGAAGAAGGAGCTGGTGGTGGAGGAGCACTACCCACAGACTTGGTGGTGGCAAACTTCTTTTTCAGACGACGAGCCTTCAGACGCTCCTGTTGCATCGTGTCATTATCTTGAATCATGCCAAGAATCTGAGCAACCTTATCACGCACTAGGAGTGATCAAGATAAGACATTCCAAACCGCCTTGGCCACGCTCCTTTCCCTGATCCATAACACTAAACTGTTCCAGATTGCGCAAATAGTAGATCTGATCACGCGTTTCATCAACACATGTGGCAACACCATTCTTCAGCAAATACTCCAACAATGAGAGAGCCTATCAATTATTCCCTCGTTCTACACTCACTTTGAACATTACTTTCCAATTTTTCTGACCTGCACCCAGATTCTTCCATATCGTAGAGAAAATCTCCCTGAACTCATCTCTACACACATTAACTATTCCATTCTCGTTAGCCTACTCGTAAAACGAAGCCTCTGCAATCTCGTTCATGGTCGTACTGGAGGCACCCCAATTCACATCCTGAAGAGCCTCAGCCAATTTCTTCTGAATACCAGATCCCTTCCTATTAGCTAACAATTCATTCCCATAGTCTACTTAAACATCACGTAGATTTACAAATATCTGTGATTATACCACTCAGAATCAATCTACGTTCATGATCGTTTTCCTCCCTGTACAAACCACCATCTAGATTCTGCCGTGGTCATTCCATTAATGCTAATAAAAATCGTTACCAGGATTCTAGATTCGTATTCAATGAGATTAGGGATAGTTGATCCCCATCTATAAGGATTCCTTGCATCAGAGAATAATGAGGGTTTGATACGACCCTAGGAATCTTAAGTAATTGACACAAACAAGAAATGTCACATATAACCTCTACCTCTCCGCTCCTGCCTTACAGTTTTCTTCTTTTCCTTGTCGGCTTTTCGCTTTGCCTCGAGCTCTTTATTTCTCTTCACTTCTGTGTCATGGGCTATTTTCAGTGCCTCTCTCTATTGTTGATTCACCTATTCATAACCACTTTCTTCTTTTCAGCCATTTTCACACGAAGCGCATTTTCATTCACGCCTTCTAAAGGATCCTTCTCTTCCTACATAAAGAGACAATCTCAAATCATACAGCCTTCTGGCGATAAATCAACTCTCCATTGCCATCAACTTCAAGGACATCAAAACCGTATGTATTAAGGATCTTCTCTCGCTTTTTCATCTGACTTACATCACTATATGTGAGAACATTCTGTTGTCCCTACATGACTTTTCGTGTTTTTGTTTCCTTCTGAGCTTCCAGGCGTTCTTGATTGATGATATCCCGGAGAGAAGGCTCTGTATGCGTCTCCTCGGTCACTTCCTCTGTAGGCTCTTCCTCTTCATGTTCCCCAGCAACGTTTCCTAGATACTCTCGAAGGTTCTGGAGGAATGAACTCACATTCTACTCATCAAAACCTACTATGGATTCATACATGCTCAGTTGAACCCATTAGAATCGATTCCACAACACTCATTCGAGAATCGAGATCCTCCGTCTCATCTACAACAACAGATGCGATATACTCTCCAAGTGTCTAGTGAGGGATCATCCGAAAACGAATAATTACATCCTCATCAACATCTAACCCAGCAAGATGCTGTTTCACCCAACTCTACGCCTTAATTCACGTCACTTTCAGTACAGCAACAACTTCTTCTTTCATTAAACTCCTCAAACCCTACGTCTTGGCAAATCCATTATCGCGGAAAACCGCGGTTATCATTATATATATACGAGATCACAGATACTTTAGATCGTAACAAAATCTGGTTGTATCGCTGTAAGATTTGAGGCAAAGCATGCAAAGTTGTTATACTTACTATCCCTAGAAAATGAACGCTCCTGAAGAAGTGAACACTACAAACAAGAAGGGAGGGAAGTCCACGAGTTGGTTCACGTTTGGACGTAAACCCAAGAAATGTAAGGATTATCGGATGTATTGAAGACAAGGGGTTCCTGTCGAGGTATCAAAGCCAAAGAACTTTCAGAGCATGAACCATGTGGAAATTGATCCTAATTCTGAACTTGGTAAGTATCGTTCGTTCATTCTAACCATCAGGATTGAAAGGTCTTCCTGAGCAATGGAAGGTTCTGCTCAAATCAAGCAACATTTCTAAGGATATGGCAATGAAAAATAAGGAGGCTTTAGTAGATTGCTTTGCCTATATGGAAGATCATTCCAAACCAGCTCCTCTTCCAAAAGTGGAAGATTTTATCCAGGAGCTGGATCAGGGTTTGAGTTAGTTTTCTTTCTGAACTCTAGCTGCATTCCTTCGAAGAGAAGATCCTATGAAAGTGTATGTAAACATCAACAAACGACTTGGAGAAGGGGCTTCAGGTAAAGTGTAGAGAATTACGTCTTGTTTTTCAAGGTAGATATAAAGGAACAGATTCAATTACTGGTGAGCTTATCGCTTTGAAAGTTGCACCTGCTTCCGATCTGAAGCACTTGAGAAATGAATTCGCTCTTCAACGTATGTGTCACCACGAGAACATTGTGGCTCTTCGTGATTGTTTCCTATGGAATGATAACCTTTGGGTAGAGTTATGGATATGATGTAATGTAGATTGCCATGGAATTGATGGATGCAGGCTGTTTGACAGAGATTCTAGGTCCTGATATTAATTTCCCTGAATCACATATTGCATATGTTTGTAAATGCATTCTTCAGGCTTTGGACTACCTCCATCGAAACAACAAACTTCATCGTGATATCAAGTCTGATAATGTTTTACTCAGCTCTAAAGGTACCATTAAACTGGCCGATTTTGGTTTTGCGGTTGGTCTCACACAGGAAGAAGATCGTCGTAAATCGGTGGTGGGTACTCCGTTCTGGATGGCACCTGAGTTGATTCGAGGTATTGCTTATGATGGAAGTGTGGATATCTGGTCACTGGGTATCACTGCGCTAGAGATGGCTGATGGTGAACCTCCTTATTATCATGAGCCTCCTCTGCGAGTATTTGTAAAGGAAGAAGATCATGTATAGGCTTTGCTTATGATTCATACCAGTCCTTCGCCTACTGTCCGAAATCCTTCAAAGTGGTCCATCGAATTCATAGATTTCTTGAAGAACTGTTTGGAGCTAGACGTAAGTGAGAGTGAAAGGAATGAGATGTAGCCAAAGAAGAGAGGAACTGCCAGTGAAATGCTAATGCATCCATTCATTCGGAAAGCTTGCACTCCTGAGGTGTTTGCACAATTTGCTCTTCATATTCTGAATAGAAGAAGAAATGAATAATCTATCTTTTGATAGTGTTTCAGAGATCAAACAATCTAAACAGCAATAACAGCGACACAAGGTCATTAGATCTGGTGCATGCCCATACTCTCTTTGTTAAGATTAGCATATGCAGAAGGATCCAAACGGAGACCCTTCACTTTCTGCCACATAATGATCCTATTCATTATATTCTCTCCTCGTTCCTACACTCCAATCTCAACAAGAACAAGGAATCCAGTCACCACGAGCAAGATCGATGAAGTACTGTTGAGAACATTCAACTCGGATCCAACCTTCTCACAGGCAGAACCATAGTAACCATCATTACAGAAGCATCGAGGTGCAGAGGTATCATGATCATATCCACAAACACCATTACCACCACAGAGCTTGTTGTTCACCTGACCACATTCCACAGGGCAGCCATAGATAGACTCCAGTTGCATGTTATATGTACACATGGGATACTCAATCACAGCACTATCCTTGGGAAGGTTGTTAAAGTTGTTCATACAGAAGAAGCTCAGACGAAGACTACGAGAACGACCACAGTAGGTTGATGCACCTTCGTTGTAAGAAAGAACAACTCCGGTTGTAGGGTCATCGTTATCTACATATTAGCTAGATGAAGAGAATCAACCAATAGGCTCCCAACGCATATATGATCCTTCAGTACCTTTTCCAAGATAGTAGCAACCACCACCATTTCCATCGAGCTGATAAGCCGGATACTTCTCTGTATCAGCTACAGTTCATCTTAGGCCAAACAACTACTCTTGTTGGGACAGAGCGATCCAGAAGTTCCATAAGAAGGAATACGTTTCACAGACGTACAAATATTGAAAACATAACTAGACTCTCACAAATGAACAAATCAACGAACCTGTAGTTTCTAGCAACCAAATCACTATCTTTCACTTCCCATCTATGGTCAATTTTCTCCAAATGAACATACTGCTCATTATGAACCAGAGGACTAAGATCATAGGTCACAGTGTACTTGTTTGTAGACGTTCTTCTAGACGAAATTGTCGCAGAACCTAAAAATCAAAAGAATGCCATGAACCCAACAGTCAACTGCAAGTGTGCTAGCAATCTATGCATTATTAACTACAAGAGATCTTCATACCAACGAGATATATAACGCAACGGTCAAGGCCTTCATTGTAAGAAACTCTAGATTTCGATGTATGGATGATACCGCGGTTATGGACCAGAATTAATTTGGGAATAGACTAAATATGAACGATTTCGGTAAACTCTTTTTTCGATCCATACTCCTTCATTTCAAATGGACGTTGAACTAGAACAGTTAAAAAGTGTTCTCGTTAGTTGGGTACTTCGAATGCTACTAAGTGAATAATAGGTGAATACTTTTCCAAGTTTAAGCAAATATGTTTCATCTTTTGATGATTTGAATGATGGTATTATTATCTGTGAGATACTAAATCAAATGTACTTTCCGTTCTTTGCACTCATCTTCAGTGATCCATGTTTTTCTTATCCTCCTGTTCGTGCCAATGAAATCATAACTGTTGACCAATCAATTGAATTGTATCAGGCTATTCAAAAGTATCTCCAAACTGATATCGTGGACGAAGAAGCTGCTGCCTCTGGAGAGCAAGTTCTTAATATTGACAGCATTGTAAAAGAGTAATTGAATTGAATTAAACTCATCCCTAGTCATAGTGCTGAGGAACTGATCTATCTTTTGAAGATCATTCTTGGTATTGCAATGAAATGTTCCAACAACAAGGTCTTCGTGTCCCGGATTACATCGCTTGACAAGTCCACTCAGGAAGTTTTGATGTGTGTGATCAACGATGTTTTGTCAACTATGGTTCCTCAGGAAGGTCCTATTGATCCAGATGAGCTTGAATTCAAAGATTTTGAAGAACTTGTTCAAGAGGGTGATGATTTGGAAGAGGATTGGGGTGAATGGGAAGATGAACAGACTCCAAGTAGCATCTCTCCAGTGATGGTGGAAACTAGCAAGGAGACAGGTAGATCCTTTTCGCAGTGTCAATAGTAGATGTGGAGTTTCGTCGTCTTCAAGAGGAGCTTTTGCAGAAAAAGGCTGAAGCAGAAGATCTGGAGGCTTCGTATGTCTCAGTCACAGCAGAACGCAATGCAGCTTTGGCAGAACAGGAGCGGTTACAGGAGGAATTAAAATCTCTTCGTACAGAGAATCTTGAGCTGCAAATGAAGTTGGATACTGCCTTACAGAGTAAGAGTGATGGATCTGCAGTCCAGCTCACAACAGAGCAGAGTGCTCGTTTACGTGATGAGTTGGAGAAAGCAGAAGATGAAGCAGCCAATCTACGTGAGAGAGTGAGTTCATTAACAAAAGAATACTCAGTAAGTGTTGAAGAATGAATGAATAATAGCCAGGATTCGAAGGCTGAGCTCAATGCACAGTTAACCCGAGCTCAGACACAAGTAGAAGTGTTAACAGAGCAAGTGACACAGTTGCAGAAGATGGAACAATTAGCAATCACATACAAGAAGCAGTTACAAGAAGATCGAAGTGGTCGTGATGTGGAGATGCTTCAGCGACGGATTCGGGAGTTGGAAACAGCTGCACATGACACTCATGAGGCAGAGACAAAGATGAGTCAGTTAGTTGCTGAGAATCGCAGTTTGCAGAATGATGTGTTACAGTACCAGCAACGGCTCCAAGAAGTGAGTATGAAAAGAATGAATGAAGGATAGGCAGAGGAACAATTAAGGAATGCTGAGGTTCGTGAGAAGGAGTTACAGCAAGATATCCAGGTGTTACGAGAGAGTATGAATGAAGTTTGGGTCAGATGATAGAGAATGAATCCTTGCAACTGTTGGTATCACCAGATCCAGATGCTTCTCCTGCTGTCAGTCGAAGCAGTACTGTGATGACTCTGGATGTGTTGATGAATGACAGCGGATCTGTGTCTTCAAGTCAGTCTACATCAACAGGCCAGGATCCAGCAAATGTCACCTCAAGCAAGGCGTATTTAGAACAGGCCAATGAGCTGCTTCTAGCGAACCAGCGTGTAATTGCTCTCAATGTGACTACTGTGGGATAGGTTCATGAATAGAAGAAAATCGAGAATCTTCAAGCAGAGTTACTGGAGACAAAGAAGCAAATGGTGACTCTTCAAGAAGGTGTGACAACCTTACCTTCGGATACAGAAACAGTGTCTTTAGAACAACATCGACTGCTTGTAGTGAAACTATCACTGAAGGAAGAAGAACTAAGTCAGATGCAAGAACAGTACAAGAAGGCGGATACCGAGCGTTCGATGTGTCTAGCGAAGATAGCTCAGCTTCAGTCGGATAATCAAGAAATGACGGAAGATCTGGCAGCGAAGGTGGCAGTAGGATAAAATGAGAGATAATGAAGTAGAAATGCATTGATTTAGAAGAACGGAAGACAAAGCTGGGTGTGAAGATGAAGGCCGTAGGGTGATGATGGAAGGTATTTAGCATAGTTGTTAACACAGATGCAACAGTTAGAGGCAAATCGATTATCATTAGTGGAAGAAGTAAAGAAAGAAAAAGAACGAGCTGCAAACTTGTTTGATGTCCATAGTCGAGAGGAAGAAGTGATGTTCCGATGTATTCATAAAGTGAATAAGTGGATAGATAATGATGTGTAGTTGGGAAAATCTACTATTATGCATTACTATGTTACAGATCTAGATAACTACAAACCGAAAGGATGGTTAGCTAGGGTTCGAGCTAGTCAGGCAAAGACATTGTGAGTTGTTTGTTCAAATAAACAGTTAATTCATACAAGTTCTTTAAACAGCAACAAAGAACCTTGTAGAGAGGTTCGACACTGGATATCAATAAACGCTCTTCAGGAGTATGAGGGAAATTGAGTTCAGGACCCACAGATACACAATCCAAATGAGGATACTTCTCAAGGAAAAGACCACACTCTAATCCAGCATGGATTGAATACAAATAAGGAGAACGATGTATCACATTCTCATAAGCAGCAACCATACTCAATGTCAGAGGAGATTTCATATTAGGCTCCCATCCAGGATAGGCTCCAATCTTCTCAGACCATGTCATATTACACATTCTGCAGATACACACAATCTTGTTGTACATCATATTAATTTGAGATTGCGATGATGAACGTACAGAAGAAGTAAACATTATACTTCCATTCTCCAGAGTCTGTGATATTCCACAGTTGACAGATGTCTCCACAAAGTCCTTGCATTCAGGTGAATAACGCTGAACTCCGAAGGGATAAGTGACAATGAAGTTTACGAAGTTTCGACTGCTCACTTCATCACAAGGCAACATGGAAGCTGATCCCTCAGTGATATCACATGTAGCACTCTTCTCAATCGAATTATACTCATGGTGGAAGTTCTTGAATTCTGCCATGATCTTCTCTTCGAATGTTGACACCTTCTCAGCAGGCACTGCCACAACAGCCACACACTTACGAGGAATAGCATTACGAGCCGTACCACAATCGATATTCACTAGACGGGTTCCACAGTCATCTGCTGCCATCAGCATACGACCCAGTACTACCAATGGGTGAGCACGACCACGATGAATATCACAGCCCGAGTGACCTCCCAAAAAGTTGTTTAGCACAATTTGACGAAGAACTGTGTTAGGAGTCTCCACACGAGTAGTTGGAAGAGTCATCTCCAGTGTGAAGGAACCAGAGCAGCCCACACATACGGAGTTCTCAGCTTCGGAGTCCACATTGATCAAATACTTGGCCTTAAGTACATTGGGCTCCAGTTGAGAAGCACCGACCAAACCAATCTCTTCATCGCGTGTAATTAGAATCTCCAGAGGACCATGCTTCAATTCCTTGTCCTCAAGAATGGCAAAACAAGCAGCTACACCAATACCATCATCACCACCAAGAGAGGTTCCAGAAGCCTTCAGATAATCGCCATCAATACGAGGAATGATAGGATCTTTTAAGAAGTCGATGGCAACCTCATCATTCTTCTGGCACACCATATCCATATGGCCCTGAAGACAGACAATAGGCTTATCCTCATATCCTATTTATCAGTACGTCTCATCAAATCAAACCAGGTGTAGCTTTCTTGCGAATAATAAGATTCTCTCCACTGTCGACATAAGTTTCACAACCAAGTTCCTCTGCAGTTTCCTTAAGGAAAGCAGTAATACGCTTATTGTTAACAGTTTCGCCTCTCTTATTGGAGCCACGGGGGACCTGAGTGAGAGCGAGCATGTACTTCCAAAGACTCTTAGGCTCAGGAAGACTCTCAAGAAGGGCTTTGCAATGACTACACATCACCATAGGAGAGAAAATCGAACTCAGAAAGAACAACTGGCATTATTTCAAAATAAAGCAAAAGATACAAATGTTATATGAAAAAGACATCTATTTCTACGATTGAAAACATTGCATTTCCTGAAATACAATATATTTTCGTAAAAACTCAAAACTGAAAGACAGCTCAATTGGCTCTTTGGAATGGACAACGAAAGCTACAATACATGTATTGATCTTGTGGAGTGGTTCGAGTCAATCTGTCAGACGGTTCCCAATTTTGAGTTGGAAAGGGATGTTTTCTATCTAGATGGACGTATCATACAGGTAGCTTCACCAGCTATTCTTCGAGTAAATAGTTTGTTTATTGGATCATTTGGTAGCTCACTCTTCGCGATCAAACGTCCTGTCTATCCTTTCTTGAAGATCTTCGCAGATGGATGCAAATAAACATTGCATATTACACGGAAAACTACGAAAATATCGAAATGAATGCGAGTTTGATGTGTATTTCAGAGATGCTGGAAAGGGAGCTTGAGAAAGATCGCTACCGTTCTATCTTTCATGGGTCAAACAATTGCAGTCTTCGGTTGAATTGGTATTCAGGTCTTTCGTCTCGACTTGGTGTTCAAGGAACAATTTCTGGTAGATCAAGTCTAAAACGCAAAACGAGTTTAAAAGCAGGCACTTCAGAGACCGATGAAGTCCCTCCTAAGAAGATGTCAATCGATAATGGAAAGAGTTCTTCTGTTAAGCAGAAAAAACGGAGAGGGATTGTATCTAGTGAAAGTGAAGATGCTGAAGATGCTGACTATACACTGTATGATACCACTCAATCAGAACTCAAGAAATCAAAACAACCTGAGGTCACTATTCGATTTTCGGAACCAAAATCCAAGACAGAGGAGGTGAAGGTAATCAGCAAGATGAAACTGAGTACTGCAAGAGATAATCGTTCTAATGTTTCCACTAAGGCTTCTTCTGCGAGTACACCTAATATGATTGCTCCAGAACTGCAATCTGAAGTTGTAGAAGTTCCTACTGAACTTCCAACAGTGAAAACAGAACCTCGTAAGAATTCTGTCTCTACTCCTCGTTCTGAGACATCTGCTGCATTGGATGAACCCATCAAATCTGCTCCGAAGCCACGGTCACAAGGGGGAGTGGAAAAGTCAGCTCAAGGCAAAATGCTGGAAATCATTCGCCGATTACTGGCAGATCCAGCAAATGAACTCTTCCGTGATCCAGTACCTCGATCTTGTGAGGATTATTACCTTCTAATAGAGAATCCAATATGTTTACGTGATATCCGAAGAAAGGTGGAAGGAAATCGATACAGATCTGTACAAGGATTTCGCCGAGATTTGATGTTGATTGTGACTAATTGTATCTATTATAACATGCTTATGAATGTTGATCAGATTTCCAATCGGCACCAAGCATATTCTCTTCATCGAACTATTCTTGATGAATTACGAGATCTCTTAGAAGAACGTTGCACTTCAGAACAACTATATTCATTAGCAGGAGTGTATAGTGGAGTTATTGAGAAGGTTTATGGAATTGAAGTGAATGGGATTCAATTGATTCGTTATTTTGCTATCGATAACAAACAGTTAACAGACTATGATCATTATGTGAAGAGAGCAATTCTGTTACGATCAATTCTTGTTTGTTCTTTCTGTATTGAATGATAGTGTAGGGACATGCCATGAGTCTCGAATATGAATCTCTTGAGAAGTTCTTTAATGAATTTATGTTACTGTTTGATAACTGCATTCATTATTGGAAGGGTTATTCACCTCGTGAAGGAAGTGTATATATTACTGCTGCTGAGACTTTGAAGAAGAAAGTGAGTGCCATTCTATCAGAGGCAAATGAGACGATACCTGATCTGGCTGCTACTGCATTAGCTACACTTCAACAAGAACGTGTAGAACGTCGACAGAAACTCTATGAGAAGAAGCGGATGGAGTCGCGTCCACTAACACTCTCTGTAGAGAAGGTAGTACCTCCAACAACTACTGTACCTGATCGGTGGAATGAGCAGGAGTATATTCAGCCACCTGTCATCTCTCCAACTCCTCCAGCTCCCATAACTCGTACCCATTCTCGTATGATGAGTGGTGAAGCTTCATATGCTGCTAGCAAGTAAGGTATGAAGATACGAATAACAAATAGTCAACCATGGAGTGATATGGCTATACGCATAGTTGAGATAATGAAGAAGCGAACATGTCATCATATGTGTTGGACTATCTTTGATATTCCACCATCACAATTGTTACGTCAGCCTGGATATGAACAGACAATTGCCAAATGTGTTACATGGCCTATGATTGAAGTATGTGAGAATCCAATTGACTCATGGATTTAGAGTCATCTCGAGAAATATGATCGAGTTTCTTTCCTTGCTACACTTCGTGTAATGTTTGATAATTGCTTAGCATTCAATAAATTGGAAGAGCCAACTCGTATCCACTGGCTACGAGATCCTTGTAAACTATTAATTAGAGAACTTGCTTCTCTCGCTCCTTCTTTGCCTCCAAATGCTGGAAAACATGAATTTGAAGAGGTATTGCGTCAATTGAAGGCAGTTCGTTTAGCTGGGTATGTTCCATTCTATGACTTCGAGATGAATCCAGCTGAATACTATCCTGACTATGTGAATGTGGTACCTCATCCTATGGGTATCAATGAAGCAATGCGTTGTCCAGGCTCTTTTGATCAATGGTGTCAATGGATGACTCAACTTTTTGATGATGCAGCAAAGTACCATTCGAATGGAAGAGGATCTGTGTTTGTCCATTCTGAAGCCCTTTTCCTAAAACGTGATTTTCTCAATCTTTCACAAGCAGCTCATGAAATAATGGAACGAAACGGAAGTCCTTCAGAACTAATGATGGACCCACCAACGATCGAGGAAGAGGATATTAAGGTTTATACTGTTGATGAACGTCGTCTTTCAAATGATGTTAAGAAGAGATGTCGAATGGCATTAGACGAGTTCAATCGACAGGTCTCTTCTTGTGCTCCATTCAAACATTTGAATCGTCAATCCTTAGCTCCAACATATGTACAATATCATTAGAATACTGAAGTGTAGGAATGGTTGAAGAAGGTAGATCGTCTTATATTCTTTGACGAAATTCAACGTGGTCTTCGATTAGATGATTATCATGATGTGGATGATGTTAAGGGAGATATGCTCTATATGATGGACAGTAATATTTTGTATTACGATGCAAAGGATAAAGAAGTTCTATCTAGATTTATTGACTATGCTAAAAACGTATTTACTGATTCATGGTTCTATCATCGAGTTCAAGATGAAGATGGGCTGGAACAGTTTTTACGAAGGAATCAAAGACGATTGAAGAATGCATTTTGGAAGGATGAGATGGTGGAAGAAATATTCAGAGTTTTTAGACAGGATTGCAAGGATTATTCATTGCTGTTACCTCGTTCTCTGCGGAAATTGGTACCTTCCCAACGTGATGATGCATCTAGTGTTCAATCAACACAGTTATCTCAATCTTCACAACCAACACTAGTTCCTTCAGGAGTAGCAACAGAAGTGGTGGTTGCAGAGGAGTCAGCTCCTCTCTTGACAGATGAGATTCTGGATGCAGAACTACCATCTCTATTAGAAGTAGAACGGAATCCACAACATGGAGTGAATGATTATTGGGAGTTTTTCTGCCATATCCATTCAATCATAATGACACGAGCTCGTCGCTGTAGTGAAGTGGGTTTTACAGCTGTTGCTGAAGCTCATGAACGTGCTATCAAAGTGTTTACCAAGGTCTTTGCATCGAAAGTGAAGAACACAGTATTCTCAAGTCAACTCCAACAGTTCCGGAAAGAGTATTTGGCTTTGACAACCCGTATTGATAAGCGTCCTGTTCATCGTCCAAGTGGTAATCTTGTGAGTTATCTGACTCCTGATCAGAAGTTTGTATATGATACACCAGGGCTGTAGGCTAATTGGTTCAAAGGTTATCTCTAGTTATATGCTGAAAGTGGCTAAGAAGGCAGTACTTCGAGAATTGAGACCTGATATTGTCGAAAAGGAGAAAGAGAAGGAAAGGAAGGAACGAGAACGGAGAGACAAGAAGGAGAAAGATGATAGTGCTTCGACAGGTTCGGCCTCCTTGAAGGTGAAGGTGGGAGGAAAAGAGGTGGAAAAAGATACAAAGATTACAATTACAACACATGATGCTTAGAACTGTTTTTTTGCCATACCATTTGTGTTGGGATCCCAAAGTCACTCTTAGATGCTATCTATTAATTTATTTAGAAATGGACGGGTCTGGGTACTTGAGATCTGCAGAGGAGTATGTCTCACGATTAGAGGAGATGGCAAAGAAGGATCTTTTTGATCCGTCGCAATATACCTTTGATGCAAATATCAAATATCTGGATAGTCTTATTAAGATGTCAAAAGAGTGTTCGCTAAAAGGAAATCTGGAGGACGGCTACATAGGCTTTCGTCGTTTCCAGATTGTCCTAAGCTGTTTGCAACAACACAATCTCTACGACCCCGAAGATCCTCATATAAAGCAATTGAATATGGTTGACATGAAGTGGTTATGTTAGTATAGAGGAGTCGCCAAATTCAGATAGTTGTTAACAAAATCAGGCAGTCTATTGAGAATAAAGTGAATGCATCGAATGCAAGTGTTTCAAGTGAGATGGTAGTGACAGAATATGACTGTAGATACAAGAAGTGTTTATCACAGTACACGAGAAACTACAGCTCCATTCCGGCAGTCAAACCAGAATAATGCCGATCCTCTAGAGGATAGTACTCACGCTCGTTCTCCTTCGTTTGCTCAGAATAGCACATCATTTCATCCTGTGGAAATCACCAAATCATCAAGTACTGATATCAATAGAGTCAGTACTTCTACTCCTTCAAATCCTGTTCCTAGTGTGCAAGCCCCAAATAACTATAAACTAGAATATATTAAAGCTAATATGGACCTTATTCCCGATGTTCGCGGTGTTCCTATGCACGTCGGGTTACCATTGCCTGACGACGAATTAGAAAGCTTGCTTCAACTAGTAGGTGTTGTGTATCAACTGTGAGTATAGGATGATGAGTGGTAGTGTTTGTTAACAAAGAGAATACATTGTCAGACGAGTCTCACGTACACAAGAGTCATCTCCACAACTGTAGATCACATTATTACTTGACCATTCCACACAGAATACACCTCCTGGATGCATCTGAGGACGCTCATGGATCTCACGAGGTGAATCCAAATTCCACACAACAAGATTGCCATCAACTGAGCCTGATACCAGACGACGACCATCTGGGGACCAGCTTATTGCTGTCACATTGCTCTGGTGAGCCATCCACTTTCTCTACACATGATCTCTCGATTTTGTCTATCACTGTCACAAGTGGCTCCTTCTCACCAATCTTGTAAACCTTGATATCCCGTCCAGCATCTCCCGAAGCAATGTGAGAGCCATCAGGTGAGAGAGAGACAACAGTAATGCGTTGACCTTGAGGTTAGTCTATCCAAATATACTCACGATGATATTCCAGCTCGTGATTCGCTGACTCACACTCAAATTCGATCTTACCAGATTGGAGCGAATATACATCAATACACTGTTTCTTGTTCTTTTCTACAGCAACCACAGCACGCAATCCATTCTCATCCATATCTGCAGCCTCAACTTCTTGAGGAAGCATGTATGTATCAACCAATTGCTGTCCCTCAAACAGGTACATTCGACTAGGATTCATTCCCATTCCATTCACCTACTGGCCACACACTACCAACGATGTGCTTCCGGCAGTACGAAGAACCATAGGTTGTTCTTCCAGTTTTACCGCAGCCAATTCCTCGAGAGTGTGCAGATCGGTGAAACGTACTGTATCATCCCTATAATGAAGAAAAGAATTCAATCCTACCAGCCAATAGACACACATACACCATTCGCTTCTACTGCTCCATTACAATTACCCTTATGACGCTATGAATCATCGTATCTCCTCATACTCACCGTCACCACACGAGCACGGCCTTCTGACCATTCCAATACACGGCCATCACTACCTGCAGTCAGGACTGTTCCAATATTCTTGGCGACATGACATGTATTCACAGCTCCCTGATGACCGATCAACGTAGTATAGCTGGATGCTCCATCCTCAATGAGATTCAGATCCGAGTTCAGCGATACTGATACACGTAATGATCCCAAACAATCCACTATGGCATAACCTTCTATACTCATTCCTACACCCTAACTGATTGTAATCTAATGATTTCCCATCTCCAATACTGAGGGTCTTCTCACAAGCACCTGTATTGATATTCCAATACTATGATTCACTCAATCACTCTTCAATCACCTTCACTGTATCATCAGCTGATGCAGTATAGAAGTGCTGATTATCAGGATCCCAACCAACACCATAGATACCCTTCTGATGGGCAGATTCCATCGGAAGCGTACGTAAGAACTCGCCTGTCTGACTATCAAAGACAATTCTCTTTCCTACCTTTCCATCGAAGACGTTGATTGTCTTATCTACAGACACAGAAACGAAGAAGGTTCCATCAGGAGAATAACTAGATTACAGAGTGAAGAGATAGGTACCGAACAGCATGAACGAAGTTCTTGTGATGGGGATCAGAGTGATCGAACTTAAATGGGGGACCTTGATAGAAAGCAACAGTCATATCATCAGAAGAAGACACAAGACGATAGGGTCTGCAAGGACGGAAATCCACACTATTGACACTACGCGAATGGCCCGTGAATTCACCCAAATCTGATCCAGTGTCCCACATCACAGCACGGATTAAACGACCATGACCATCACCACAAATTGCAATTCGTTTGCTCTCGCAATCCCACATAATGTCGCGAACTTCAACGCCTACGCAATTGATCTATGATATCATATCACATTTCCACAACAACTTCCTTCTTCAAAGGATGCTCCTCATTATCCAAGGACCAGACACGAACCTTTCCATCAATATCTGGATATCACCATCTTTCAAGCCATTTCATACCACCAGAAGCGATATAATGTTGATTTGGGCTAATTCGGACAACAGTGGAATAAAGGAAGCAATGTTAATAGAATCAGATTCTACTAAGGATATGTTACGCGTTTTCTATGCTCATAATAGACAAAACCTTGGGATGGATTCTATTCTCACAAGACGATGAATTCTCTCACTTTTGTATTGCGAACAATTACATTCGTTCCAGATCCATAAGCAATAGTCTCACCATCGGGAGAGATACCGATCTTCGTGGCTTGACCTCGTTGGGTATATGGATTCGGGAAGAACGTTTGCTCTATACGCTGATTAGCACTCTTGCTGTCGTCCTACGTATGTCAAAAGAGAAGGACATGAGACAGGATAAAAGTGTAAAGAAAACGGAACAGGAATTGATGAAACGACTTGATGTGAGTTTGTTGGACGTCAATCATTGTAGTGTGTTTGGAATAGCTAGTTTTCGCTGGAAACATGTTTGATAAGTCATTAGTACAATCTCCTTCAATCTTGTCGAATTGATAGATACACACGTAAAAAGAAGCTTTGGTATATTGTCGTTGATATCATAACAATTGGCTCACCAAACACACGAATAATCACTCTCTTCCTCAAAGGAACGAATCTGGATTCCTATTATTTGTTCTGTACTTCTGAAAAGCATCGTTCATTGACCTTTCTTCTCAGTTTTGAAAGACCTGTCAAAAGATCCTTCTCCTTCCTGAACAGTCACTTAAACATCAGTACAATCATTTGAGATGAATCGAAGGTTCGATAAGATAGAATAGA
>JABLTK010115585.1_pt1 | contig 36873 bp, 32 predicted proteins | sample 7160131 | NCBI WGS metagenome assembly JABLTK01 (sample SAMN14651221, study PRJNA627086) | human gut metagenome | isolation source: feces | host: Homo sapiens
GCTGTTCCTGCTGCTCCTGCTACTTCTGGCACAGATTCAAACAGCAAAAAGGATGATTCCAAGACAGATTCTAAGTCTGACAGCAAGACTGATTCAAAGGCTAACAGCACAGCCGCAACAACTTCTTCAAAGACTGGTACAACAGGCACAACAACTGCTACATCTTCAAGCGCAGCTTCTGACAAAACAGCAGCTACAGGCGCAACAGCAGGTATCGCTCTTGCAGGTATCGCTCTCGCAGGTGCAGCTATCGTAGTTTCTAAGAGAAAGTAATCTTAACTGAGGACTTGTTTCTTAGAGTACGTAATTAAAATAACTAAAGGGACTTCCACTGTGAAGTCCCTTTTTGTGTGTGGTATAAAAAATAAAAAAATATCGGCGAATAGTCTAGACAAATGGTAATTAATATAGTATAATGATTGTATACTTTTATTTTGGAGTTATTTTTTATGAGAGTTATTACAGGTTCATGCAGAGGAAAAAAGCTTAAAACTTTGGAGTCGTTGGATACAAGACCAACTACAGATATGGTAAAAGAGGCTGTTTTTTCCATTATTCAGTTTGACGTACCAGCAAGTTCGGTGCTTGACCTTTTTGCAGGCAGCGGTCAAATGGGTATAGAGGCTCTCAGCCGTGGGGCTAGTCACTGCGTTTTCGTGGACAGCAATCCTGAGGCTGTGGCTATCGTCAAGGATAATGTGGATTCATGCGGTTTCAATAAGGAATCCCGTGTGCTTTGCATGGATAGTCTGGAATATCTTAAAGTTGCCAAAGCCGGGCTTGATATAGTTTTTATCGACCCGCCTTACAGAATGGGCATAGTTGAAAAGGCTTTGGAGCTTGTGGAGAGCAAGCTCAATGATGGTGCTATCATTGTGTGCGAGCATGAAAAGGAGCTTGAGCTTGGAGAAAGCTACGGCAGACTTAAGCTTCATAAGAGATATAAATATGGTAAGACCGCTTTGACGGTCTATAAGATACCAATGAAAGAAGTGGACTATTGATGCGTATCGCTGTTTGCCCGGGAAGCTTTGACCCTGTTACGCTGGGTCATCTGGATATAATCGACAGAGCTTCAAAGCTTTTCGATAAGGTGATAGTACTGGTGTCCTTTAATGCTAATAAATCAAGGGCTGCTTTCACACCTACAGAAAGAATGGAAATGATAATTGAAGCCACAAAGCATCTTGATAATGTGGTGGTGGATTGTTATAATGGTCTGCTGGCGGATTATCTGCAAAAAACAGGAGCTAATGCTATCGTAAAGGGACTTAGGGCTGTGTCTGACTTTGAGTATGAGTTCCAAATGGCTCTTGCAAATAAAAAGCTTTACAATGACGCTGAAACGGTGTTTCTCACCACTACGGGAGAGAATATGTTCCTTTCGTCAAGCGTTGTAAAGGAGATCGCAAGCTTCGGTGGAGATATCACAGGCTTCGTGCCGAAACAAATACAGAGCAAGATCACTGACAGGCTCTATAAGCCTGCCAATAATATAGATCAGTAATGAAAGGGTGTTTAAAATGACGGTAGAGGAAATACTTGAACTTATGGACGAACTGCTTGACAAGTCTTCAAGCGTACCGTTTTCACAGAAAAAAATGATCGATGTTGAGCAGATGCGTGAATACATCGACAGCATAAGACTTAACCTTCCGGGTGAGATAAAGCGTGCAAAGGATATGACAAGAGATAAGAAAAATATCCTTACTGAGGCCAACAAGGAAGCCGAGGAGATCGTAAAGAAGGCTAAGGACGAGGCTAAGAAGCTTGTGGCTCAGGAGGAGATCATCAAGCAGGCGGCTGACTATGCAAAGCAGATAGCTGCAGAGGCTAACAAGCAGGCGGCTGATATTGTTGAGCAGGCTAAGGCTAAGGACAAGGCTATCCGTGAGGCACTTTCTGAAAATCTTAACAAGTCGCTTTCTGAGGCGGCTGAGGTGCTTACAAAGAGCCTTAAGGACGTAAACACTACTAGGGACGCAGTTTCCAAGATAGGTGCGGCAGAGAAATAATATTGTTTGATGTAAGCAGATGGGCTTTGCGGCTCGTCTGCTTTTTTCATAACTAAAATTGCCCATATGAAATTCAGGCAGAATGTGAAAAATTGTGACAATATCTATTGACAAAGAAGCATATGTTGCCTATAATAAATAGTATATGATAAAAAGGCGAGCTTTTTCGCCTATGTGAAAGGGACGGTATTTTTTTTATGGACGATGTCGGGCGACTGTGGACGGGAATAGGTGTTTGTGCGGCGGTAATATTGCTTATGGCTTTTCTTACCTTGTGCGAAAATGCGGCTGTGGAGTTCAATGACGCGAAGCTAAAGAAAATGGCTGAGGAGGACAAAGACCTGAAGGCAATAAGGCTTGCGGCTTTGCTTGGCAGAACGGGCAGGGTAGTTGCGACAAACCTCATTGCACGTTCTATTATGATAATCGCAGTTTCGGTTGTGGGAGCGATCTACTTTTATGCACCGCTTTCAAATAAGATTCACAAGCTTTTTGATGTATATACTCAGGCTTCGTATTATATTATCGGCATATGTTCATTTGTTATAATAAGCTGTCTGCTTGCCCTTGTTATATGCACTTTTGGCGTAGGCATACCCAAAAAGCTTTGCATTTCAGGCAAGGTGGGCGAGAGATTTATTCTAAATAGCTGTGTGGCTTACAAGGCGCTTTTGGCGGTGTTCAGCCCATTGGCGATAGTGAGCGGAGCGGTATCCGCAGGGATATTAAGGCTGTTTGGTGTTAAGTCAACAAACAAGGCGGACGCTGTTACTGAGGAAGAGATCCTGATGATGGTTGACGCTGTAAACGAAACGGGCGGTATCGAGGAAAGTCAGGCGGAAATGATAAGCAACATTTTTGATTTTGACGATATCGAAGTTCGTGAAGTTATGACACACCGCACAGAAATGGTTGCCATAGAAGAAAATTCCACGCTTTCGGAGGCTGTGAAGCTTGTTATAGGCGAGGGCTTTTCGAGAATACCTGTTTACTGCGACAATGCCGACAACATAAGTGGTGTTATATTCGCAAAGGACTTGCTCAGGCTGGTGTTTGAAGAGGATAAGAAAGAACGTCCTGTAAAGGAGTTCATGAGAGATATAACCTTTGTGCCTGAAAGCAACAAGTGTGGTGAGCTTTTCAAAGAGTTCACTGAAGATAAGACACAGATAGCAGTTGTGGTGGACGATTACGGCGGAACAGCCGGCATCATTACTATGGAGGATCTGCTTGAAACTATCGTGGGTAGTATTCAGGACGAATATGATGACGAAACGGAGGAGATACAGAAGGTATCTTCTGATTGCTATGATATGGTAGGCACAGCGGCGTTTGACGACGTTATGGAGGCTCTTGGCAAGGAGTATCACGGCGAGGTGGATTATGATACTATAGGCGGATTCGTTATGGACCTGCTGGGCCATGTGCCTGAGGATAACGAAAAGGTGACGGTGCATTGGGAAAACGTGGAGTTCAAGGTGCTGTCGATACATGAAAAGAAAATAGAACGGCTCAGGGCTGTGATAAAAAGAGATAATGAAGAGGTCACGGACTAAGGACTGAAAGATACAGACAGAATTTTGTGTAAAAATCGAGGACAAAAATTGAAAAAAAAGAAAATGGTCGCCGCACTCACAGCGGCAGTGCTTATCTGCACATCGGGGTGCAGCTTAGGCGGAACGGGAGAGAAAAATAAAAACCGTTCAAAAAATACTTTTGTGAACACTCATGCGTATGTTGAAGCCAGTTCGGAAAGACATACTGAAACAGGGCTTGACAGCAGAAACGAGAGCTTTACGGCACTTGAGATACCTGATACGGCAGAGTATATCGCCGATTTTCTTTGTACTGACGAAAAACGTGTGTTTTCACAGCTTTACAAAGGGCTGAGCGAATTTGAAAGCTCTGTGGAGCTGGCTGAGGGAGTTATAAGCAAGGACGATATCGGTGCGTTTATCTCCATGCTTACTTCGGCTTGTCCTTATATCGACTATATGGGTTCACAGTATACTATCTGCATTGACGGAGATGGATATGTGACATCTGTGGAGGTCACATATGACAAGACCGCTGAGGAAGCGCAGACTGAGAAAGAAAAGCTGGATAAAAAGGTCGGGGAGATACTTGCAGGCATTGAGCAGGGCTGGTCGGATTATGACAAGGTGCTGTATTTCCATGACAGCATAATTCTTGAGTGTAACTATGACGATACAGCAAAAAATTGCTATTCTGCATATGGCTGTCTTGTAGAGGGTAAGGCTGTGTGCGAGGGGTATGCAAAGGCAATGCAGATACTTTGCACTAAGGCGGGTATAAAGTGCATACCTGTGGCAGGCAAAGCTTATGACGGCGGAGCTGTTCAGCCACATTTATGGAACAAGGTCATGATAGACGGAGAATGGACGAACGTTGACCTCACTTGGGACGATCCTGTGACAGATGCAGGGGAGGATTATATCCGCTATGACTATTTTGGCATCACTGACGCCGAGTGTGCAAAAGACCATACAGCGGACGATAACAAGTTTTTGAACTATCCTGAGGCATTTTCCTCGGGGGCAAATTATTACAGAAGAAACGGTCTGTATGCTCAAAGCGGTGATGATGTCGTTCAGATGATGTGCCGTTCTGTGGCGGAAGCAATGGCTGACAGTGGATATGCAAGGCTAAAATGTGCTGACAGTGAAATGTATGACAAGGCTGTGGATACTCTCTTTGATGAGAATAGCGGTGTTATCTTTGACGTGCTGAGGCGTGCATACAGTCAGGCTGGGGGAGATTGGTCTACCTCGAAATATGCGGTCATAAAAAATGACGAACTGTGTACTGTCACGATAATACTTTACAAAAATGAATAATTTTCTCAAAAGCAAAAAATATGCTCAAATGTGTTGAAATTTGCGGTGCTTTGTGATATAATAAATGTATTAGTGCGATAAAATATGATATTTTGGATATATCTTGGAAAGGAATGTTATTTTTAGTATGAGCAGTGCTACTAAGCAGAAGTCATCAGCAGGCAAGAACGTGCTGATATTCTTTATTGTTTTTATTATTCTGGAAATGCTTATAGTTGTGGGAGTGGGACGTGTTTTCAAAAACAAGAACGTTACACCGAGCATTGCAGGCTACAGCCTGTACATAATGAATGGTGACGGCATGGGTGACAGAGTTCCTAACGGCGCACTTGTTATCACATCAAACATGACCCCTAGCACAGACAAGATAGGTGAGGCAGTTGTGTGCGAGAACGTGCCTGATATTGGAACAAGCGTGTTCTGGCTTTATGACATCACTTCAACTGACGATAACAACGGCGTTGTTTACACTGTTTATCAGGAAAAAGACCCTGCAAAGCTTTATGAGATAAGCTCAAAGAACGTTGTGGGCGTAGCTTCTACATATTACATGACAGCAGGCAAGGTGCTTACGTTCATGTCGTCAACATTCGGCATGATAGTGTGCGCTGTTGTTCCTATATTCCTACTCGTTGTTATCGAGCTTATAATTGCTATCGCTACTCATTCTTCAGATGATGAGGAAGAGGACGATGACGAGCAAGAACCTGCAGAGAGCGTTACTCTTGACGATTTCCTGTTCGGCGGCGAGAACGAGGGCGAGCAGATCGCAAAACATCGCAAGCACGTTGACGACGAGATAGCTTCTCACCACAAGGCTGAGCCTGAGGGTGAAGAGAAGGCTGAAACGGAGGAAGTTATCGAGGAAGTAGAAGAGGTCGAGGAAACTATATTTGAAAGACCTGCGGAAAAGGAAGAGCGTGCTGAGATAGACCGTTCTTACTACGAGAGAGCTTCACAGCTTCTTGACGAGGCGGCTTCAACTGAGGATACTGTAGCCCCTGAGCCTGAGAAAAAGCCTGTGCCAAAGGCAAAACCTGCGGCAAAGCCTGCACAGCAGACAAAGACAGCGTCAGCTTCCTTGGAGGAACTTATGAAGCTTATGGAGCAGGAGCAGGAAAAGCTCAAAAAACAGCTTGATAAAAAATAATTCTTGAAAAAATTTATCCGTCGGGCGTGTGGCTCGGCGGATTTTTTTGGGGGAAAGCCTGATGAAAAAGCCCATTTCGAGGCAAAAAATGCGGCTTTGATGTTGCAAATGCACATAAGTTTTTAAAAATATCGGACTAGCATTGTAAAATGATACAAAACATAAAAAATATCAAAAAAAGTGTTGACAAACAGAGTGGGATAGTGTATAATAGATACTGTTGTGAGGGACACAACAAAACAAAGTCCTGAAAACAACAAACCAGCTAAAAGGGAGCATAGCTCAGCTGGGAGAGCATCTGCCTTACAAGCAGAGGGTCACAGGTTCGAGCCCTGTTGTTCCCACCAATTATTTCGTGACAGGTAAAGAGATTTGCCTGTCAACGATAATAATTTACAGAATACACGCGCCTAAATCAAACGCCTCGCTCGAACCCGAAGCATGGCAAACTTACGATATAGAATATACGCCCGCAAAATTTGTCAACGGCCGCCTCGTGGCGCATCCGGAAATGACGGTTTATCAAAACGGAATTCGCGTGCAAAACAAAGAGCCGGTTTTCCACCCCACGAACATCACCCAAAAAGACAAGCCGCATACGCCCGACTTGATTAGCATAGGGCTGCAAGACCACAGCCACCCGGTCTCGTTCCGCAACATTTGGGTTCAGCCGCTGGACTAACATATTAAAAAAATTTTTCAGCCGCACCGGTTTGTTCAAAAAGCTTGATAAAATCCGCGCGGCTGAAATTATATTCAGCATATGACAACGCAGGAATTTAAAACCGAATTTGAAGCGCGCCGACTTAAAGTCGAAGCGGCAATCGACAAATATCTGCCTTCGGCCGATACGCGTCCGTCAATCGTGCACCAGGCCATGCGGTACAGCATGGAGGCCGGCGGAAAAAGAATCCGCCCGATGCTGCTTCTTGCCGCCCACGATATGTTCCCGTCGGAAATCGACCCGATGGCGGCCTGCGTTGCAATCGAGTGCCTGCATACATATTCGCTCATTCACGACGACCTTCCCTGCATGGACAATTCCGATCTGCGCCGCGGAAAACCCACATGCCACAAACAGTTCGACGAAGCGATGGCGCTTCTGGCGGGCGACGCCCTGCTGACATATTCGAGCTGGCTTTTGGCGGACGCCTATAAGGATTATCCCAAGGTCGCCGCGGGGCTCGTTCTCGATTTGGCGGACGCCGGCGGAAGCCAAAAAATGATAGGCGGACAGGTCGAAGACGTTCTCGGGGAACGCGACGGAAAGATGACGCCCGAAAAGCTCAACTATATCCACCACAACAAAACCGCCGCGCTTATCACCGCCGCCGTCACAATGGGCGTAAGGCTTGCGGACGATTATTCGGAAGAGAAATTGAAAGTCGCACGCGAAATCGGCAAGAATATCGGGCTCGCATTTCAGGTAATCGACGACATTCTCGACGTCACAAGCGACGACGCCACAATGGGCAAAACAACGGGACTCGACGCCGCCAACGAGAAAATGACATACGTCTCCCTCTACGGCATCGGGCGCTCGCGCGAAATCGCGGCCGAGCTGACAAACAAGGCAATCGAGCTCTGCGAAAAGCTCAGCCCGAATTGCGGCTTCCTCAAAGCTTTAATTTCTTATATGCAGAATAGAATCAATTAATCCCGACACCCTAACGCGTCGGGAAAAACCGATTCAAATTATATTCCGCAAAATACTACAATCGGTCAGAAAAAAAAAGAAAGGCGTATTATGGTCGTAGTGCCAAAGGTAAAGGGGTTCTTGTGTGTGACGGCGCATCCGGAAGGCTGCGCGGCGAACATTCGCGAACAAATCGATTATGTCAAAAGCAGGGGCGCGATAAAAAACGGCTGCAAAAGCGCGTTGATTATCGGCTCTTCCACGGGTTACGGACTGGCAAGCCGCATTGTTTCGGCTTTCGGCTGCGGAGCTTCCACGGTGGGCGTTTTCTTTGAGCGTCCCGCGGACGCCGAACGCGAACGCCCCGCGAGCGCAGGCTGGTATAACACCGCCGAATTTACCAAACAAGCCCAAGCGGCCGGTCTCTATGCGGCAAACATCAACGGCGACGCGTTTTCGGACGAAATAAAAAAACAGGCCGTCGAGGCAATCAAAAATTCGCCCTTAGGCAAAGTCGACCTGATTGTGTATTCCCTCGCGTCGCCCCGCCGCACCGACCCCAAAACGGGCGAAGTGTACAAAAGCGTGCTTAAAACCGTAGGCGAGGAACGCGAAGACAAAAGTCTCGATACCGACAGGGGAGCGGTCGTAAACGTAAAAGTTCCGGCCGCCAACGAGCGCGAAGTTTTTGAAACGGTTAAAACAATGGGCGGCGAAGACTGGGAACTTTGGCTCAAAGCGCTCGACGAAGCCGGCGTTATCGCCGAAGGCTGCACGAGCGTCGCATATTCCTACATAGGCCCCAAACTCACATATCCGATTTACAGAAGCGGCACAATCGGCGCGGCGAAAGCCGACCTCGAAAAAACCGCAGAGCGCATCGACGCCCTTTTGAAACTCCATCGCGGCAAGGCGTTTGTTTCCATAAACAAGGCGCTGGTGACGCAGGCAAGCAGCGCAATTCCGGTCGTTCCGCTTTACGTTTCCATACTTTACAAAGTAATGAAGGAAAAGGGAATCCACGAAGACTGCATTCGGCAAATCGAACGTCTATTTTCCGAAAACCTCTACAACGACAACTTCCTCGACTTCGACGACGAGGGGCGCGTGAGAATCGACAATCTCGAACTCCGCGACGACGTCCAGCAGGCCGTATTCGACATTTGGCCTAAGGTTACAACGGAAAATCTGCACGAACTTACCGATTTCGACGGCTACAAAAGCGAATTTATGAAGCTGTTCGGATTCGGCAGACCCGATATCGACTATTCAAAAGACGTCGATATTTCATAGCCTTTTCGACACCCGAAATTTTATGCGATTGATGGAAAAGCCGCCGTTTTCCATCAATTTTTTTCACCATGCGGACGGATTTTAACTTTAACCCGAACTAAAAATGAAAAACACAAGAAGAACCCTTTTTGCCATCGCCGCCCTCCTTCTCTGTCCGCTTGCGTTCGCCGACGGGCGGGTACTACTGCACTTCGCATACCACTCTTCCGGCGAGGAATATCTGCCCGACCCTAATCTCGCAACCCATATAGTTTTTACCTCCGCAAGAATTACGCCCGAATTCACCGTTAAGATTTACGATTTCAACAAGCCGCAAATTCCGAAGGTCGTCGGGTTAAAAAAAGCAAATCCCGACCTGAAAGTTACGCTGCTTGTAGGCGGCGCGAAAAGCGAAAATTTCGACGAAGCCCTCGCAACTCCCGAAAGCCGAAAAACCCTTCTCGATTCTTTCGACGCCGTAATGAAAGAATACAATCTTGACGGCATCGACCTCGACTGGGAATCGCCATCGGCAATTTTAAGATTTCCCAATCCGGTTAGAAATCCGCAGGCTGTGGCGAATTTCACATTGCTGCTGAAAGAATTTCGCCGGCGTTTCCCCGACAAAATTCTTACGGTCGATATAAGCGGCGATTTTTACGCCTGCGCAATCGACATTGCCGCCGGAGCCCAATATGTCGATTTCTTCACCGCAATGACATACGATTTTTCGTCCGTCTCGCACAACGCCCCCCTTTACGCCTCCAACCTTACGGGGAAACGCTGCGTTTCGGATTCCGTCAACAAATATCTCGAAATAATTCCGCCCGAAAAACTCGTAATGGGCATTCCCTTTTACGGACGAAAGGTTTTTAAATCCAAAAACAAAGAGCCGCAGCAGATAGCCCACAACGCCATTCCAGCTTTCGCCAAAGAAAAGAAACTCGCGGCCTGCCGCGACGAAGTCGCACGCGTCCCCTTTTTGATGGACGGAAAATCGAAAGTCTTCGTATTTTACGACGACGAAACTTCAATCCGCGAGAAGGCAAGGTTCGCAAAATCGAAAAACCTGCGGGGTGTCGCCGTGTGGCAGATTTTCGACGACGACAAAAACCGCACGCTTTCGCGGGCGCTGCAAAACGAGATGTCGAAATAGTCCCCCGATATTCCGCGCTGTCGCAGTGACAAAAAAAGGAACACGCATTTTGCGGATTCCTTTTTTTGTTAAAGGCCGAAAGGGCTTATTGCGCGCCGAATTTCAATACGGTGCGCGTTTTGTATTCTTCGTTCGGCCTCAAAAGTGTCGAAGGGAAGTCTTTTTGATTTGGAGAATCGGGAAAATGCTGCGTTTCGAGAGCAAGCCCGTAGCGGTAAAAATATTTTTTCCCCTCCTTGCCGACTTCACCCTGCAAAACGTTTCCGCTATAAAACTGCACTCCCGGCAAAAGCGCGAGCATTCGCGCCCTTTTCTCCAACTTGGAAAGAAGGGTTTTGAACGAAATCTCCGAATACAAAAAGGAGCTTGAAAAATTCAAGAAAGCGAAGGCAAAGCTCATGCAGGACAAGCTTAACGGCGAGGACAAATTGGGCTTTGACGACGAAATTGCGGACACGCCCAAGCTCCCAAGAACCCCCGACTTCATCGTGAAAAATTCGACGTCGGAAGCCATGATAAAGGCGATGGAAGCAAGCGGCGGCGAAATTTTTTCGGTATGCGAGGAAGCCCGCGACAGCATCTATATTGTGGCGGGCAACTATCGCAAACAGGGCGACGACACCGAAACGCTAAACAGCGGCTGGTGCGGCGAGCCCATAAAGCACAACCGAATTGTAAACGGAATTTCAAGCGTTCCCAATCCCTGCATTTCCCTGCTTTGGATGGTGCAAAACGACGTCATCGACAACATCGTTTCAAAGAACAAAGGCAGCTTTATCGGCAGCGGGTTTCTTGGAAGATTTCTCTACTGAAAAGGCGCGCCAAAGGCCATTCCAGACTCGAAAGAAATTATCCCGCTTGACGAATCCGCGATTCTCAACTGGGAAACGCTTCTTGCTCAAACCTACCAAACACGCAAGAAAGGCTTGCCAGTCTGGTTTGATACCGACCAAGACGCCTTCGAATATTTCTGGGACTTCGACGCATTCAACACGCATCTTATGAACGGCAAACTGCGCACGCAGGCTTCTTTGCTTGGCAAGGCAAGGGAAAACGCAATCAGGCTTGCGGTTATTTTCGCGCAGGCTGAAGGCGCGGACCGCATCACCGCCAACATCGCAAAGCGCGCATGCAGGGTGGTGTCGTATTCAATCTGAGTTTCGGTTGTTTTGTTCTCAAGCGGAATGCTCCCAGAAATCGAAAACGACAGAGCCAAAATGGACGCCATGATTCGCCAAAACGACGGCTTCTACAAAAAAATCAGCTTTTTCGACCAGTATTCAAGCCTTAGGTCAGAGCGCGTGGAATTTATCGTCCATACGTTCCCCGACCTTTACGAAATCGTCAAAAAAGGCAAAGGAAGATACGTTGTCTTGAAAGATAGGTTGCCCGACGCAAAACAGGCGCTTGGCATCGAAACCGACGATGACGACGATCTGTTTTAGCAAATAGGGAAAATAGACAAATAGATAAATAGGCAGAAAGTATGAGACCTGCCAGTCGGGGAGAAAATAGGCAAATAGGTGAAATAGACAAATAGATTGCAATGCGCATAAAACTTGAAATTTAGTTGACTTTCAAACCGACATCTGGTCTCATACCTTCTTTATCCCGCCCCTGTAGTTCAACGGATAGAACGGGCGTTTCCTAATCTCCTTCTGTTTATATTCATTTTCGGGCCTTCTTGGTTTTGTATGTTGTTGATGTTTGCCATGTTGCAAATGTCGGATTTCAAAAATTCTTGCGTATTTTTACGTATTATAAAATGCTGAAACGCCTGTAAAAACCCTGTATTTTTGTGCATTTTTACGATAAAACCCTTACCAAAATCTGACCAATCATTTTGACGGATTTTCATCTTCCATTGTCTCCATATTTGTATTTCCAATAGGTTATCGCGCTCGCAATCGAGCTATACGCCTTGCCCTGCGGACGCTCCGAATTCGTGTCGTCTATAATTTGCAATACGATGTCGTCCAAGCTCAACTTCCGCATGATTTCAAAGAGTTCAGGAGCTTTTTCAAATTCGTCAATAAGCGTCAATATCCAGTTCTTCTTGCGCGTGCATAGCTTGGAAAATTCAAACTTCGCACAGCGCACCCCGCCAAACATCTGCCCCCAAATCCTGTTGGAAATGCGCTGATGATTGTTGTACTTGTCGTCCGCGAAATAGCCGTCTAAACGAACTTTCATTAGGCGACGCTCAACATCATCTTCTGCAACAACCGCCCATTTTCCAATGGCCCTCTTCGGAAGCCCGAATATCTCCGCCATCTCCGCAGTAATCTCAACCTTCTCAAATCCCTCAGTTGAAATCTTCGTCTTGCTTATCATCATACCCTATCCCGTTATGGCATCTATACTACCACATCACGACAAAATACGCAACATTTTTATTTATTATTTTTAGATAATATTTCTCTTTGATCGTATGCATGTGTTATTGCATCTTTATTCCATTTGACCTTAATGACAGCACTGCGCGGCATTTGCTATGATTCATCAAGATTGTATTTTATTTTAAACACTTGATTATATGAATTTGACTTTTTAATTTTTAACAACTAACTTAAAATTATTGTTTTTTATTTTGCCGGAATGAATGAAAAGAAATTAATCCCGCTTGCCCCAATACTGGTTGAATCTACAAGGTCGATTGGCTATACTTTTGAATCGGCGCTCGCGGATATTATAGACAATAGTCTTAGTGTTAACGCAACAATAATAGAGGTGGAATATGGCTCTAAGGCCGCAAACGCTTATTTATGCGTAGTGGATAAAGGCGCCGGCATGGACAAGGAAGAGCTTAGAGCGGCGATGCGTTACGGTAGCCGCAGTTCTTTGGAAGCGAGAAATTCAGTTGATTTAGGGCGATTTGGATTGGGAATGAAGACAGCGACAATGTCTCAATGCAGGGAATTGACAGTTGTCTCCAAAAAAGACGGGAAGCTGTCTGCGGCTGTTTGGGATTTGGATTATGTGATTGAGAGGTCGGATTGGGTAATCAAAGAATTTTCTGAAGCCGAAATCAATAATCTAGGCATTCCTGCCCTTGAAGGATTGAAGAAGTTTGACTCCGGGACATTGGTAATGTGGAGAAAATTTGACAAGCTGGAGCGTAGCGCAAAAGACTTTAATGGAAGTTTTTTGGATAAAGTAAATTCGGCGCGGGATCATGTTGCGCTCGTCTTTCATCGCTACATAAGCGGAGATGGTTTCTCTGTGCCAATAAAGATTTACTTCAATCGTGAGCCTGTTGCGGCAAGAGATCCTTTTTTAACCGCGCATCCGGGAACGCAGCCTTTGGAGGAGCGAACAATTCGCATAGACGGATCGGAGATATTGGTTAAACCGTATATTTTGCCGTATATCTCCAAGATCAACGAAAAGCATTTGAGCTATTTGGGGCAAAAGGAAGATTTAAAGAAAAATCAAGGCTTTTACTTGTACAGAAACAAGCGATTGATTGCCTGGGGGACTTGGTTTGGATTGCATCGCCAGTATGAACTGGAAAAGTTGACGAGAATCCGCGTAGATATTCCGAGCGAACTGGATTCTTTATGGTCCATTGACATTAAAAAATCAACAGCAATATTGCCGGACAAGATAAAAAAGAACCTAATAGAAATCATTGCAAATTCTGTGCCAAAGAGCAAAAGCGAGCTTACATATAAGGGGCGCAAAACTTCAAACTCAGACATAAAAACAGCTTGGTATGAAGTCGAGAATCGCGGCACATTTCAGTATAAAATTAGCAGGGATACTGCCTTGTTTAAGCTAGTGGAGTCGCATATAGACGAGTCTGGGCTAAAGTATATGGAAGCATTTTTGCGCGACTTGGAAGATCAACTCCCATATATTCCAGTATACAAAAACATAGCGGAAAGCAAAGTATACGATGAAACACCTCAAATTTCGGAAGATGAAATCTTATTGCTTGCAGAAAGCAATATAGAAATGCTTGTTTCCTCGGGATTTTCCGAATCTGATGCGGTGGCAATGATTTCAAATGAATATACTTACGGCCGTTATCCTTCGGTTATAGCGGCGCTTAAAGAAAGACTCAAATGAGCAACATTATTTCAGAAATTGAATCACACGTTATGTTTAAATTGGCAACCTATGGGGATACCAATGCGACAGAAAAAAAGATAGAGGCGTTAATAAACTCTGAGATTAACGATCGCCGGACTTTTGGCTTTCCCGTCCCCAATGAACAAGAAAGAATATTTCTGGTTAGATCCATACAAAATAAGCTGGCTGTAAAAATTGACTATGGCGCTTGCGTAAAAGTTGAGCATGTGCCTTGGTTTGGCGCAGCGATGAGAGACAATGACCGCAAGTATTGGAACAGGTATGAAAAATACCTATATTCTAAATTCAAAAGAGATGTTGTTTATAAATTGGGTCGGACGTCTGATGAAATTATGGATTTATTGGGAAATCCAAAAGATTCTACTTTTCAGCGAAAAGGCCTTATAATTGGGGATGTGCAATCCGGGAAAACCGCAATGTATACGGCAATAATGAACAAGGCCGCAGATGCGGGATACAAAGTGATTATCCTATTGACCGGCGTTATAGAAAAGTTAAGGCGGCAAACGCAAAGCAGAATAGACTCCGACTTTGTGGGCGCGGATAGCAGCCTTTTCAGAAAAAACAATGGGAAAGCCCCAAACTTGGGAGTGGGAAATATTGATAAAGATGTTTCAGTATATGTAATGACGTCTACGGAATCGGATTTTAAGAGCGACATTACAAATTCACTTTCGAGCATTTCCGCCCCGGTGTTGTTTGTAGTTAAGAAAAACAAGGCTGTATTAACCCGTCTTGAAACATGGCTGGCTTCGCGAAACAAGAATGCGCTTGGAAAAATAACATACCCAATGTTGTTAATAGACGACGAAGCCGATAACGCCTCCGTTAACACAAGGAGTCCGGATCAGGATCCCACGGCAATAAACGCCTGCATAAACAGACTGCTCAGGCTGTTTACGAAGTCGAATTATGTTGGGGTTACTGCAACACCGTATGCAAACATATTTATAAATCCAGATACGGATGATGATATGCTTGAGGACGATCTTTTCCCTCGAGACTTTATTTATGCATTGGAGCCTCCCAGCAATTATATCGGGGCAAGAAATATTTTTGGGGACGACGGGGAAGAAGCTTATATGCTGCATTTCAATGACGACTGCGAAGACTTCCTGCCCATAAATCATAGGTCGGATTATCGCATGCAAGGCTTGCCCGAATCTTTAAAAGAGGCGTTGGCTTCGTTTTTTATAATTAATGCAATTAGGGATTTGAACGGAGAAGGAGATACGCATCGATCCATGCTTATCAACATCAGCAGATTTATAGCTGTTCACCAAAATATATACGAGCATGTAGCTGATTGTGTCGAGAATTGGAAATCTGAAATTCGCAATTATTCCCAAACGGGAGAACGTGCTCAACAATATGAAACCTTTGCATATTTTAAAGATATATTTGAGAAAGATTTTGCAAATATTGAGAAATATGATTGGGCAAGAGTTCGCCAAACTTTGCAGCGTGCAAGTTCAGATATATGTGTTAAGGTTGTAAACGGCGGGAATGCCTCCAATATGTTGGATTACGAGGCCCACAAGGCAAACGGTCTTAGAATTATAGCGATTGGAGGCATGAGCCTATCGAGAGGGCTAACTCTGGAGGGATTGTGTGTCAGCTATTTCTATAGAAACTCAAAAATGTATGACACGCTTATGCAAATGGGGCGTTGGTTCGGATATCGCGATTCCTACAAGCACTTGTGCCAAATATGGATGGGAGAATCCATGTTTGAGTGGTATCGATATATTTCGGAAGCTACAGACGATTTGCGCAATCAAGTAAAGAAAATGCAAAACGACAAAAGAACTCCCAATGATTTTGGTTTGGCTGTTCGTTCTGATATGGCTTCCTTGCTTGTTACGGCGAGAAACAAAATGCGCACCGCGCAGGATTTTACCCGCACAATAACATTTAGCGGCAAAGTTGTGGAAACTCCATACCTTCATTTAAATTCAAGCATGCTTGAGTCCAATTTTACCATTGTTTCAAATTGGGTAAAAAATTTGCGTTCAAAAAACTATTCTTTTGCCACCAACGTGCCGGGGTTGGCAAAACCAGATGTTCCGATAATGCGAAACCTTCCGCTAAGTTTCATTAAGGATCTTTTATCCAGCTTTGTAGTCCATTCGGCGAACGCGCATTTTAACACGTCTGACTTGATTCAAATAATCTCCGAAGGCAATCCAGTCTTTGACAAGTGGGATGTTGCGATCGCAACAACAACTGTGGACGCCGGCCGGCGCATTGATTTTTTAGGCGAGAAAATTATTCCAATTGAGCGTACGTTTTTTGTGAATAAAGATCGCAAAGCAATTCAGATATCCTCTCGAATAAGATTAGGATCTATAGATTTTGCAAAATCGGGGCTGTTGGAATCGGAAGCAAAAAAGATAGTGGAAGACTGGAAAAATGTTAGCTCAAAAACAATACCAGAGCATGAATTCTTTTCTTCGGGCATAAAAAGAAATCCGCTTTTGATTATATATCCAATATCCCTCAATCCGGAAAATGGAGATGAAGTCGCAGAAAAAGTAAAAAGAGAAGTGCCGGGCGTTGTTGTCGGCCTTGCCATAGGCATCCCAAAGATTGACGGCATGCCAGATATTGAATTTAGGTATAAAATGAACAAACGCAAGGCGGAGGAACTGTTGGAAGTTGACGGTTTTGATAATGCTGAAGAAATAGACGACACAATAAAATTGGAATATGAAGCCTGATACATTTACTCGGGTAAAACCGTCTCACAATCTCGACATTTATCGGGGAGTTGATGCATTTGGGAGGGATGCGTTATTGTTGATAACGTCTTCTTCTCCAATTCCTGCAAAGTCCTCAAAGTCTATTGAGGTCGGTTCCGGCCAGCGCACGGATGGGAAGTTTTCCCTGATGTTCTCTCTTCGCGACGCTGGATACGAAGACATGTTTGACTGCTTCTGCAAAGACATAATCAGCTCTTCCGATATTCAGGCGGTCGCCGACAAGAATGCATATGCGTTTTTTGTGAATCGATACAACAAATGGGCTGCGCTTTTTGAAAAGACTCCGAACGACATACTGTCGCCGTCTGTCATAAAAGGCCTTATCGGCGAAATTCTGGTGTTAAAAAATATCTTGATTCCGCAACTTGGGGAAGTTCCCGCATTGGAGTCATGGATGGGCCCGCTTTTATCGCCAAAAGATTTTATCTTTGATAAATCATGGATAGAAGTGAAAACAATCTCATCGTCCATTGAAAACATTCAGATATCCTCAATAGAGCAATTGGATTCAGTCTATGACGGGCAAATTGTTGTTGTAAGATTGGACTCCTCGAATCTCGCGGACCCAACTTCGATTAGCATTAACGGGCTGTTTGATGAAATGGTTGGCTTGCTGCAAAATCCTGTTGCGAGAAACTTGTTTGAGGAAAAGCTGCTGGGAATCGGATATTGTTTTAACCGGCTCTATGACAATGTAAGATTCTCCTTTAAAAAAATGGAATTATACAAAGTTACGCCTGATTTTCCGGCTATAAAGAGGGAAAGCATTCCGCCTGCCATTTTACAGGCGGAATATAATATTTCCATTCCGGCCATTGAAAAATTTAAAATTGGAACGCTATGAAATTAGAAGATTATCGCAGAGATTTGTTGCAGGAAATTCGTGCCACCGCAATGGCCGAGGGCATATCGGAGAGAGCAGCTTTTGTTTCCGAGGTTGCATCAATATTGGAGGACGCCGAAGAGCTTAGCGATTTTAGGGAGGCTTATTTTGAAATGACTGGGCCGAAAGGCAAAAGAATCCAAATAGACGGCTATTCCTACAACGAGTTGGACGAATGCCTAACTATTGTATCGTGCGATTTTCAAGGGAACGACGAGCTTGAAACGATTACCGAGACTGATTACAAAAAGTTTTTTTCGAGGGCTGAGAACTTTATAACCGAGTCGTTCTCCGGCTACATAAGAAAGAATGGCGCGGAGTCGTCTTTGGGATATTCAATTTCCATGGATGTCGCGGATCTTTATGCCAATGTCGCTAAATATCGATTCATGATATTTTCCGATCGGCAGATGAGCAAAAAGATTAAAGATATCAAGGCGTCAGAGATAAACGGCAAAGCAAGCGAATATTCAATTTGGGATATAGGCAGGCTTTATGCGCTGAAACTTTCGGCCTTTGACAAAGAAGATATCGTTATAGACTTAAAAGAATTCTCCAAGTCTGGCATTCCTTGCTTGCAAGCGAGCAAAACTAGCGACTATACAGCGTATCTTTGCAATATTCCCGGCAAAATCTTGGGCGATCTTTATAACAGATTCGGCAGCCGGCTGCTTGAGGGAAATGTAAGATCATTTCTGTCGACAAAGGGAAAAGTCAACAAGGGGATTCGCTGGACGATTCTAAATGCGCCCGAAATGTTCTTTGCCTACAACAACGGAATTGCCGCCACAGCGTCCGGCATAAAGATAGAAAAAGTGGACAATGTTCCGTTTATATCCGAGATAACCGGATTGCAGATTGTAAATGGCGGCCAGACCACTGCGTCTTTGGCATCTGCGTTGTTTAATGACAGGGACAAGGCCAACGACTTGGCGAACATATTTGTCCCAATGAAGCTTTCCATTGTGTCAGAAGAAAAATCGCAAGAACTAATCCCCAATATATCAAGGTACGCAAATACCCAGAATAAGGTTAGCGATGCGGACTTCTTTTCGAATCATCCTTTCCATGTTAGAATGGAAGATTTCTCTAGAAGGGTGTTGGCTCCTGCAGTCGGGGGAAACCAATATGCCACAAAATGGTATTATGAAAGAGCAAAGGGGCAGTATAAACAGGAGACATTTAAGAAATCCCAAGCGGAAGCAAAGAAATTCCAATTGGAGTGCCCAAAGTCTCAAATGTTCACAAAAATCGATTTTGCGAAGTACATCAATTTATGCCGCATGATGCCGGATGTTGCCAGCAAGGGGTCCCAAAAGAACTTTCTGGAATTCGCAAAATGGATAGATTCAGAGTGGGAAAAATCGGACACGCAGTTTAATGAAAATTTTTTCAAACAGGCTGTTGCTTGCGCCATATTGTTTAAATCAACAGATAGGATTGTAAAAAATCTGAAGATTTGCGAGACGGGCTACAAGGCGAATGTTATTTACTACTCCATTGCAAAGATGTTCCACATGATTAAGGAACAGGGGAATGACCATAAATTCAACTTTAAGGCGGTCTGGCAAAAACAAGCGATAAGCAAGGCAACAGAAAATCTGCTTGTTGACATTATACATAAAGTTTACAGCATCCTTACTGATGAATCAAGGGGTATCCAAAATGTTACCGAATGGGCAAAGCGCAATGCTTGCTGGGAGCAAGTTCAAAAATATTATATAGAAATTTCCGACGAATTTCTAGGAGAGCTTGTAGACCCTTACACCGTGGAAAACGAAACCAAAGCCGCAAAACGGGAGCAAAAGAGCATAAACAAGCTTCAAGCACCAATTGAGGTGGCAAATTATGGACAATCGGCTTGGAATGAATTGCTCCAATGGGGCAAAGAAAACCGATTGGTAACGCCATTTGAGGAAGATTTCCTGTGTGTGGCCGCAAATATGAATAAAAAGTTTCCATCCGACAAGCAGTGCGTGAAAATCCTTGAAATACGCGAAAAATTGCGCATGGAAGGCTATGCAAAATAAATATATGAGCAAAAAAATCAAAGTAGTTGAATCTTTTAGCGGAATTGGCAGCCAAGCAAAGGCATTAAGAAATATCGAGGCAAATTTCAATGTTGTGGCAACAATAGATTGGGATATATACGCGACTTGCGCATACGATTTAATTCATAACGGCGCACCCGATTTGAAGCCTTACAAAGATTTTAGCAAGGAAGATTTAATAGGAATACTGAAGAGATATACATTGAGTGGAAACGGAAAAGATCCTCTATCGGAATATGGATTAAAATCGATGTCAGAGGAATCTTTAAGGATGATTCTTGCGGCTATAACCCGGACTCGCAATCTTGGAAGCATTGTGGATGTAAGCGGGAAGCGCTTCCCTGATAAAGTAGATCTGTTTACCTACTCATTTCCCTGCCAAGATTTGTCTATTTGCGGGGCTTGGCATGGCAATAAATCCGGAATTGATCGAAATGCCCATAATCGTTCAGGCATGCTTTGGGAAGTAGAAAGGATTCTGAAAGAACTTCAAAAAATAAACAAGCCTTTGCCCAAGTTTCTTCTCATGGAAAATGTGAGCAACATACTATCCGATACGCACAAAAAAAACTTTGAAGAGTGGAAAAATTATCTAGAAAATATCGGTTATTATAATCATGTATGCAGTTTGTCGGCTATGAACTTTGGCATTCCCCAGACGCGTGTCCGCACTTTTATGTTGAGTGTTTTTGTGGGCGAATCAGGAAAGAAGAAAGAAGAAGTAAAAAAATTTTTTGATGAAAATCCCTTAGAGAATAAAAAATTTGCGAAATTAAAATCATTGAAAAAGTTTTTGCGAGTGGACTATTCCGATCCAATATACAAGTCGGAAGCGGATGCCAGCAATCCCAACGACACCAAGTCTCGCATGGAAATTTATAACGACAATGTCCATATTTACGATGGGGACAAGATCTTTAAAAAATTCATAAAAACAATAACTACAAAACAGGACAGAAATCCAAATTCCGGAGTTATCGTTTACAAACAGAGAAAAAAAGGAAAGGCTCCCTATCGCAATTTAACCCCTCGCGAATGTTTCTTGCTGATGGGGTTTGATGAAGCCGACTTCGACAATATTGTTAACTATAATTTTAACGCAAGAAAAGGGCGAAAATTCTTTACTCAAGAAAAATTGATAAGGCTCGCAGGAAACAGCATCGTTGTAAAAGTCTTGGAAGAGATTTTTAAGCAAATATTGGAAATAAATTCGAAAATTTTATAATATATTATAAATATGAGAACAAAGAAAAAAATTTTATCGCCTACAAGGGAAGATTTAATCGCTCCAACATATAATGCCATTAAAGAGTTGGGAGGTTCTGCTTCTATAAATGAAATAACCGATAAAGTAATAAAAGATTTAAAATTACCCGATAAAATTGTGGATGAACCGCATGGGAATTCCCAATGTACGGAACTTGAATATCAATTAGCTTGGTCTAGAACATATTTAAAAAAATTTGGTGCTATCGTAAATAGCACAAGAGGCATTTGGCGAATAACTCCTGCTTTTGCGGGTATAGACAATATTGATGTAGATGCCGTCAAGAAGTCGTTTCGAGATAAAAACTCCCGTCCAAATTATACAGAACCTCCTGAAGAATTGGAGCCTTGGAAGTTGGAGCTTTCAGATATTATAAAAAATATGAATCCTTTCGCTTTTGAAAGATTAACTCAACGTTTATTAAGGGAATGTGGATTTTCTCAGGTGTCTGTAACTAAAAAAACGTCAGATGGCGGAATAGATGGGTTTGGAAAATTAAAAATAGGCGGAATTTTTACATATAATGTTGCGTTCCAATGCAAACGTTATTCAGGAAGTGTTGCCGCAAGCGAGATAAGGGATTTCAGGGGCTCTCTTACAAAAAATATAGAAAAGGGAATTTTTATAACAACCGGCAGTTTTACGAGACAAGCAATAGAAGAGGCTTCTAATGCCGGGAAGCAACAAATTGATCTTATAGACGGATCAGATTTTGTTGATAAATTGGTAGAATTTCAAATCGGTATAAATGCAAAAACAATATACGAAGTGGATCGTAATTACTTTGAGAAAATATAAGCTGCTATTTGTATTCACGATTCGTGAACAAAAATCCGAACGTGATTTCATACATACAATTCGTCTTCTTCCCAAAGGTAGTCTTTCGTGTGTTACGAAGTTTATTTAAAGTTCTCCTTCCAAAGAGCGTCAGTATATAGCCATTTGTTTTGCGGAAGGTATTTTTTGACAACTGCAATAGAATCTTCCCCTTCTTGCAGATGTCCGACAACTTTGTAATATTTTGCTTCAAAGAAATTTACAGGCGGATATGCCAAGTTTGTATTTAACTCTTTTGTCTTTACCATCGGAACTTCAGCGGGTGTACATTCATCTTCCAAGGCAATCATCAAGCAACGATCATCGCCTTCTTCCAAGCATTCCGCATAAACTAAAATGTCGTTTTTTCTAATCATCTGTTCCTATTTTATTATATGTTGCCGATGATAGCATGTTATCTCCAAGCTTCAAGATTTTTTTAGCTATGCGAGTTAACGAATTCGCTTTTTAGATTTCTTGACCGTCTGCTTTGTCTGGCATAGTTTATTTAAAAAAGCTAAAATGCCGTTATAGCTTATTGGAGTTGGAGAGATGGATTCTTTTTCAAAAGAAAAGCGTTCGGAGATAATGTCGCATATCCGTTCTAAAGGAAATAAGAGCACGGAGCTAAAGCTTATTGCATTGTTTAGGGCAAACCGAATATCCGGGTGGAGACGTAATTCCAAGATATTCGGCAATCCCGATTTTGTTTTTCCGAAATACAAATTATGTGTTTTTGTGGACGGTTGCTTTTGGCATGGCTGCAAGTTGTGCCCAGTTGGGAGGCTCCCAAAATCAAACAGGAAATATTGGAAGAATAAAATCGAAAAAAATCGAAAGCGCGATAAAAAGGTCTCTAAAAAGCTTAGGGACGAGGGATATTTTGTTGTTAGAATACGAGAATGCCAGCTGAAAAAGAATTCAAAAAAACAGTTGTCTAGAATAATAAATACCATTAAGAAATCTCAGTCGTTAATGGAATAACATTATCAAAAGAATCTGTGCATTTGCTTCCTATTTGCATATAGTTGCAGATATCGACGAAATATGCGTTCATAGTATCTTTTATTTATTTTTTAAACTTTGAACAATTCATTAAGATACAGCTTTTGTACTTCCAGAATATTGTTTGGGCTGTAGCTTCCGAGCTGTCCATTTTTCGGAGGCGTTCCCGCTAAAAATTTCAAGATTATTTTTCGTCTTTTTTATCTTTGCCAATTTGTGTAAGTGGTTGGCATGCAACAAAAAAGATAAATAAAAATGTTGCAAATTTATTCAAATTATGGCATAATAACAACATAGACAAACCGCCAATCAGGCAAGTCAACCAATAAGCAACAAAGGGCGAAAATGAAGACATACAAAATCACATACACATACGTCATAACGACAATCAAAAGTGGCGAGATTGAAGTCGAAGCTGAAAATGCCGACGAAGCCCGCCAAGAGGTAAGCGACAATCAAAGGGAATACGACCTCTACGATGCGAGCTGCGAAATTGATGAGAGCAGAACCTTTGAAATAGACGACGTGCAGGAGGTCTCAAATGGATAAGCTAACCGAGAAAGAGAAGATAGTCCTGCAAGCCTATATAGAGGACGAATTCTGCGATAGCGGGGTGGAGTCTACACTTTGGGCTGATGCCTTTTCGGACAATCTCAAAGCCAGAGGGCTTAACGCAAGAACCCGCTCTGGGGTACTGTCCTCGCTTAACAAGAAAGGCTACATCATTTCAAGGTCTGGAAATAGGAATGCCGTCCTAATGCTCACCGAAAAAGGCAAGGAATACATCAAAACGACCTTCAACATAGCGTAATCATGGAAGAAAGAGTATTCATAGAATCGAAGTTCCGCCTAGGTGAAATCGTATCAACAACACATTTATTCGAGCATTGTGAAAAGAACCGCTTTGCATTGCTCCCATATCTTGTCCGCCACGCCCAAGGAGATTGGGGAGATGTCTGCCAAGAGGACAAGGAAGCAAACGACCAAGCCCTTAAAACAGGCGAAAGATTGCTGTCCGCATACACGCTTCCAGACGGCGAAAAAATCTGGATAATCACCGAATGGGACAGAAGCGTTACCACTATGCTATTTCCTGAAGATTACTAAAAGTTCCAAAGTGCCATGTAGAGATTTTCTAAAGTGCCAAAATGGCACTTTGGGCGTTATAAGTTTGAAAAGGAATCGATAATTCTTACTATGTTTGCTTGTTAAAATCGTATGAAGAAACCGCCGTTTACAGTGTCCGCAAAAGCAATATCTATGATTGCCGAAATTTCCGCGCTCTTAGAACGGCATTCGATTTTAATGGAGAAGGACTCCCAGGAACTGCGAAAATCCAACAAGATAAAAACAATTCATTCCTCGCTTGCGATAGAGGGAAACAATCTTTCCGAAAAGCAAGTTAGCGATATTTTAAACGGGAAAAAAGTTGTCGCGCCTCTTAGGGAAATTCTGGAAGTAAAAAACGCGATTAAAGCTTACGATAGTTTTCAAAAATATGATCCTTCTTCCATATCAGACTTGTTGAAAGCGCATTCCGAAATGATGAAATCTCTCGTCTCGGAAGCGGGCAAATTTAGGTCGGGCGGCGTCGGGGTCTTTGACGACGATAAAGCCGTCCACATAGCTCCGCCAGCCGAAATGGTTTCGGAATTGATAGAAAATTTATTTGATTGGCTGAAAAATTCGGAAGACCACCCGCTTATAAAAAGCTGCGTGTTCCATTATGAATTTGAGTTTATACACCCGTTTGCGGACGGGAACGGCAGAATGGGAAGGCTTTGGCAGTCTTTAATTTTATCCAAGTTCAATCCATTATTTCAATATTTGCCGGTGGAAACAATGGTTTATAATAATCAGCAAAATTATTATGAGGCAATTAACGATAGCTCCGCAAAAAACGATTCGGGAATATTCGTGGATTTTATGCTTGGAGAGATTTTAAAGGCTCTAAAACTGCACCAAACAAGCCAAAGTGGCAGAGTAAACGACAGACTAAATGGCAGAGTAAATGACGTGCTTGAGTTTATCCGAAACAACCAAGGCGCAAACACAAACGATATTGCAAAGGCTTTGAATATTCCCGTCAGAACGCTTAGTCGATACTTGAAATCGTTAAGCGAGTTTATCGAATTTAGGGGCGCGCCCAAAAATGGCGGATACTTTTTGAAGTGATATTTTATCAATATGTATTCCTAATTTTACCTAAGATTTCGTATTGGTTTTGTTTGCAAATTTCAGGGTGGAAATCTTTCGCTTCCCAAGTTATTTGTTGTTAGGTTAATAGGAATTTGCACTGTATAAAAAAGAACATTTTTCCATAGATTTTCCGCTGTAAAAAATGCCTGCGAATGCGCTATTTTACTGAGATTGTGGGCTGCCTAAACGAAAAAAGTGGAACATTTCAAAAAAGCCATTCATAAGGAGAAAACGCCCTGCCGAACGTCCCTGCCGTTCCTCGACGTTTAATAGATTCCTTGCATGCCCCCCCTGTCAATAATAGGTCGCTAGTTCGGATTGTGTTTTTATGTCAAATATTTCTCCATGCCAAGTGCCGCCAAATCCACCATCAAATGCCTATCTCAAAATATTCGTAAACGCTGTCTTTTTCCCGTTAAAGGCGTTCTATTGCCGAGTATGAGTCTTGACATTCATAAATCGCCCCGAGTTCGTATAGAGCCATTAAACGACTTTGCTTTGGCGCATGGAGAATCTCGTCAGCTCGATGAGCCTACCGCACCTTTCGCACCTGTGGAGAATCGGTGAAACGGGAGTATATACCTACGGTATATATACTCTCCCTGTTTCCCCGTTTCCCCACTAACGGTGCGATAGGGAAAATAATATTCCCCGTTTCCTCGTTTATCCGTTTCCCCAGAGAAACAGAGAAACGAAATTATGCCATTTTCCCCGTTTCTCCGCATCATAGCGAACCTGTCTGTGAAGCGGTGTTTGCGCGGATATGAGAGAAGCCTACCAACCGCGCCCTTCGCGCCTTGTGAAGTTGTGAACTTGGGGGATATACCTACGGTATATATCTCCCCCTAATTTCACAGCTCCACAGACGGGCGCGATGGGTGAAAAAGAAAAAACCCCAATTTCACAGTCCTAATTTCACTGGTGAAGTTAAATAGAAATTGGGTTAAATTCACAACTTCACCACGCCATAGCTAACATATCCCGAAAGCATTGCAATCAGTGGATTCATGGGGCATAAAACTTGTCCGCTAACTGAGCTTGGTTTAATTTCACCAACGAGTGCTTCACCATAGGGCTAGGAGCATATCGCCAACCTTGTGAATTTAACGTCATATACTATTTCACAGAACCCGATAACTTGTCCAAATGGTTTGACAACCTGCTAGGGATAGAACAAGTGGAATAAAAGAGAGTTTTTAGAAATAGATTTTGCCTAAGTGAAGTTTCGCCCTCCGCCTGTTCCCTTCGGGGCGTTCGGGCTGCAACTCCACTGTCGGCAAAATAGGGAAAATAGGTATTTTTTCCAGTGTGGAGATTTTTTCTTCCATTTGTGCACACATCTTAAAGCCAAAATGGTAAGACATTGGTAAGGATTTTTACCAGATTTTAGGTCAATTACTAGGGACTTATGTAATTATGCCCACAAAAAAAAGCAGCAAGAGCAAAAATGGCAATATACTGCTTAACAAAAACATACCCGCGCCCCCACGTGGAATCGAACCACGATTTAGCGTTTAGGAAACGCCCGTTCTATCCGTTGAACTACAGGGGCGAGGTTAAATTATTAATTTTCTAATCTTGCATATTGTGCTGCATTAGTCAAATTTTTTAACTCCATTTTTCTATTATAGCATTTAATGCTTTTTTTATACCTTCAAATTCTTGATTTAGGTATAAATGATAAGCCGTATAAATTGTTATCTTAATATAGAATCTAAATATTTAAACGTTTCATCAAAATATGAACTATTTGTTCTAATTTTGGAAATTTCCAATTAGAAATGTTACAAACTAATGCCTGGAGTACTCAGATTGAAATACTAAAAAGGCAACTTGCAAATTTTTCTTCAGGTAGAATTATTTTTGAGTATATAATACCAAGAATGAGAAAACGAATCGATGTTGTATTTTTGTATAACAATATTGTTTTTCTTTTAGAATTTAAATGTGGTGATACTGAATATCGAGCCGCTACATTTGATCAAGTATATGATTATGCATTAGATTTAAAAAATTTCCAAAAAGAAAGCGAAAATAAATTATTAGTTCCGATTGTTGTTTCCACAAAAGCGGATCCTATAAATTGTGAAATTCTTGAAAATGAAAAGATTTTAGCTCCTTTAAAATGCAACGAAAACAATATTTGTGAAGTTATAGATAATATTTCTGTACTATATAAAGAACCCGCTTTTGATTACGAAGCATGGGAAAATTCAAAATATTTTCCTACTCCTACTATCATTGAATCTGCACAGGCGTTATATGCAGGACATAATGTTCATGAAATTACACGAAATGATGCAGGCGCAACAAATTTATCACTCACATCAAATCGCATAAAAGAAATCATCGAATATAGTAAAATAAACAGGCGAAAATCAATTTGTTTTGTTACGGGAGTTCCTGGTGCTGGAAAAACTTTAGTAGGATTAAATCTTGCAATTAATCGTTCAAACGCGAAAGAAGGTGAGCGCGCTGTTTTTTATCAGGCAATTTTCCTCTTGTAACAGTCTTACAAGAAGCTTTGGCGAGAGATTCAATTCTAAAAGCAAGAGATGTAAACGAAAAACTTAGAAAATCTGACGCCATTCGTAAGACGGCTTCTTTCATACAAATAATTCATAAATATAGGGATTCATTTGTAAATAATAGTTCAATTCCCGCTGAACGAGTTGTCATATTTGATGAAGCGCAAAGGGCTTGGTCTCATGCTATGATAATGAAATTCATGGCAACAAAAAAATACGTTGAAAACTTTGAATATAGCGAACCAGAGTTTTTAATTAGTACAATGAACCGCCATCAGGATTGGGCCGTAATTGTATGCCTTGTTGGCGGTGGACAAGAAATTAATACAGGCGAAGCAGGTCTTCCAGAATGGTTTGATTCACTTGTGGGATATATATGTATCTCCACGTTTAAACGACTCTGAATATTGTAGAGAGCGTAATTTATCGGAAATGTACCAAGGATTGAATATTCATAAAGAAGAGAATTTGCATTTATCGATATCTATTCGTTCGTTTAGAACTCCACATTTAGCAGCGTTAATAAAGGCTATTTTAGATGTGGATATTGAAAATGCCAAAGTCTTATATAATGAAATAAAAGATAAATATCCTATCTTATTAACACGTAATTTAAAAGAGGCTAAAGAATGGGTGAAATTGCATAGTCATGGTTCTACCCGTTATGGATTGCTTGCAAGTAGCGGAGCATTGAGGTTAAAGCCTGAAAGGATTTTTGTAAAAAACGAAATAGATGTAGCCAATTGGTTTTTAAATCCAAAAGATGATGTTAGATCCAGTTATTATTTAGAGGATGTTGTGACGGAGTTCGATATTCAAGGACTTGAGGTTGACTATTCTATAGTAGCTTGGGATGCTGATTTTCGTTTTAATGGTATAGAATGGACATATAACAATTTTAAGGGGTGTAAGTGGCAAAATATAGTTTCTGATGAGGCTAAGTTATATTTAAAAAATGCTTATAGAGTTTTGCTTACGCGTGCACGTCAGGGAATGGTAATATTTGTTCCATATGGGAATGACGAAGACTATTCAAGAAAACGTTCCTAAAATTTCTTCAGTTGATTGATTTAAGAAATCTTTTATATCACCCGAATAATATAAATTCTGTTTCCTCATAGGTGACAAACAATTATTATTACTCTGCCATTCAAGCAGAATGATTTTAATTAGTCAATTTCCAATTTGCGTCTTATGCCATTATATGCGTTTTTATCTTCGCAATTTTTATTAAACCATTCGGAATTACATCTTGTAAGCGATTTCTCGCACTCGATTATATCAAAAAAAAGACGTCCGATATCGGACGTCTTCCTGTAAGATTTTTCTCCCGAAACTATGAGAGTCTTTCGAGCAACGCTTCGCGTTCGATCTTAAGCGAGCGCGGAAGCATTTCAAAAAGTTCCTCAGTCAAGGGCTGCGCCGAAACTGTCGCGGCGTCGTACGAAATCAAATCCTTGAAGGTATCCTTCGAGTATTCCATTCCGTCCCAATCGATGTCTTCGTATTCGGGAACGAAACCGATTGCCGTTTCTCTCGCTTTGGCTTCGCCGTGACGGCGGTTTACTATCCATGCGAGCACACGCGCATTGGCACCGAAACCGGGCCACATAAAATGACCTTCTTCGTCGCGACGGAACCAGTTGACGTGGTAGAAACGCGGTGTTTCCGACAGATTCTTGCCCATCTTGACGAGGTGTCCGAGATAGTTTGCCATATTGTAGCCCGCGAACGGAAGCATGGCCATCGGGTCGGAGCGGAGTTCGCCCTGTTTGCCTTCGGCGGCAGCCGTACGTTCGGAACCCATCATCGCGCCAAGATAAACGCCGTGTGTCCAGTTGAAAGATTCGAATACCAACGGAATTCCCTTCGGGCGACGTCCGCCGATTACGATTGCCGAAATCGGAACGCCGTCGAGCTTGTCGGCATTTTCGTCCAGACACGGGCAATTTTCAATCGGAGCGGCAAAACGGCTGTTCGGATGCGCCGCAGGCGTTTCGCTTGCGGGAGTCCAATCTTTTCCGTGCCAATCGATGAGGTGCGCCGGAGCTTCGTCCGTCATACCTTCCCACCATACGTCGCCGTCGTCAGTGAGGGCTACGTTTGTGAAGATTGTATTCTTCGAGCAGGAAAGCATTGCGTTCGGGTTTGTCTTCATGCTTGTTCCCGGCGCTACGCCGAAGAAGCCGTTTTCAGGATTGATTGCATAAAGTTTGCCGTCGGGTCCGGGTTTAATCCATGCGATATCGTCGCCGACGCATGTGATTTTCCAGCCCTTTTCCTGCATCGCTTCGGGTGCGATAAGCATCGCGAAGTTTGTCTTGCCGCAAGCCGACGGGAACGCGCCCGTTACATAGCTTTTTCTGCCCTTCGGATCCGTTACGCCGAGAATGAGCATATGTTCGGCCATCCAGCCTTCGTCGCGACCCATCGCCGAGGCGATACGCAGCGAGAGACATTTTTTACCCAACAAGGCATTGCCGCCGTATCCCGAGCCGATGCTCATAATGAGGCGTTCTTCGGGGAAATGGACAATGTACGTGTTGTCGGGATTGCAGGGCCAAATTACGTCGTCCGCGGGGGAGTTTATCGGCATTCCGACCGAGTGCAGGCAGGGAATGAATTTGCCGTCTTCGCCGAGAACGTCAAAAACTTTCGGCGAAACGCGCGCCATGATTCGCATGCTTACGACAACATACGGAGAGTCGGTAATTTCAACTCCGATTTGCGAGATAGGTCCGCCGATGGGGCCCATGCTGAAAGGAATGACATACATTGTGCGTCCCTTCATGCAGCCTTTGAAGAGACCGTTGAGCTTCTCTTTCATTTCGACTGGGTCCATCCAGTTGTTTGTCGGGCCCGCATCCGCTTTTGTTTTCGAGCAGATAAATGTTCGCGATTCGACACGCGCGACGTCGCGCGGGTCAGAGCGGAAGTAATAGCAACCGGGACGTTTTTTCTCGTTAAGCTTTACGCAGGCGCCCTTTGCAATCATCTGATTGAAAAGTTCGTCCGCTTCAGCCTGAGAACCGTCGCACCATTGCACCTTATCGGGAGTCGTCAGAGCTGCAATTTTGTCAACCCATGCGACGAGGGCTTTATTCTTTACTGTTTTTGGATCTATCATTATTTATTTCTCCAGTTTGTTATTGGAAAGGTTTTTCCCTTTGATTTTTACCCATAAAAAATCGCCTTGTTTTTAGTTCGATAAAAATAGTCTTCAACCTTTTTTTTATTTTTTAGCAAAAAAATACGCTTTTTCTTCAAAAAACTACATTTTTGTACAAAATTGACCCTTTCGATTATAATTTTTGCAAGTTAAATTTTTCTGCCGATATGCCAAACCGACAGTAACGCCAGAGCGAAAAATATGTATCCCGCAGTTTCGTGCATAAGATGATAATTTCCTCTTCCGACAACGGGCGCAAGGCATATAATCGCAACTATTCTGAAAGAATTAAAAATATAGGCAAGCGCGGCGCACAGCGCGACAATCCCCGCCCTCTTCAATACGGATATATTCTTTCTGAAAATGGCGCAAATTATCGAAAGTATGACGCACCCCGAAATAATGCCGAAACCGTTGCATTCGGTTGCCACAAGATAGCTTTTGCCGTCGACTTGAAGGCCTATCCGAACGGCGTCGCCCCCGTAAGCCATCAGCGCGACCGAATCGTTGAACATCGATAAAATCCATGCGGAAAGCTTACCCGCCAACACTCGAAGCGGAAGGTCGAATGCGCGAATGAAAAACGACAAAATCGTAAAAGCGTAAAACGCCCCGCCCGCCGCATAGACGTAGCGGCGTTTGTCGAAACACGCCAACCCTATCGAAACAAAGGCGGCCGAGAAACCCGCAAGAGCCAAAAATACGCCCCAAATTCCAAAAAATTTCGACGAAAACAGACACGCATATGCGCCGAAAAGCCATGCCGCAGAAACTGCCGAGAATAGCGGCTTGTGGGGACGGATTTTATATTCTATCGCCAAAACTGCGAGAGCCGTTACAAGAATCACTATCGCGTCGCGCAGCTGCTGGCTTTGCGCGAGAGCTTCGACAAGCCAAAAGAACGCGGGCGAAAATGCGACAAGCGCACAAATCCACGCTACGGCGTCGAGCAAACCGAAATTTTTAGAATTTGAATTTGTATCCACTTTTATAGACGAAAATTTACGGCTTAAAATAAAAACGCCGTTTACTATCGACAAACAAAAGAGAAGCATTGTTCGATATTCAAGTTTTTTCTCGCGCCAAAAATGTGTTGAAATGCCAAAAATTGCGGATTATTATGCGGAAATGAAAAAGGTTATATTTTTGTTTTCCGCTTTAATAATTTGCACCGCCCTGTTCGGCGCACAATATCAAATAACGTTCTATAAGATTTCCGCCGAACTAAAAGGGGAAGTTACGCCCGAACTGGTTAAACAATGTTTCGACAAAGCCGTATCCGACGGCAAATACGAACTGCTTGCGCAAACCACATTCGCTTCGGATACATCGGCCAGCGCGACAAATTCCACGCAAATAAGGTTTCCGGAAAAATACGACGACAACCTGAAACCGTGCGATTTCACGGCATACGACGTGGGTTTTGTTTCAGAATTTACCCTGAACGATAAAAACGGAAAAATCGAGCTCGTAATAAACGCGCGTTTTACAACGCAAGAATGGGAAGCTTTGGCTTGCCCTAAATACGAAATCCGCCAGCCGAAATTTAACGTAAGCGAAATTAGAACATCAATGTCCCCTAAAATCGGCGCGCCATATCTGCTTTTCCCGAGGAGCGAAAAAGACAAGACTTTCCTCTTTATTATGGTATTAAATAAAGTCTCAGAAGATTAAAATCCGAGCGCAAAATAAAAAACTCTTTTTCTAAAATAAAAGATAATCTTGACACGAAGCCGATTTTGGACAAAAAAAACGGCTTTCAAAAATCCGGCTGCCCCCATCGTCTAGTGGTTAGGACTCCTGAACCTCATTCAGGCGACATCGGTTCGAATCCGTTCGGGGGTACCGGATTTTTTTATGCCCGAATTTCACGCATTCCCAACGACTCACGGCGGCGTATCCGCACGCCCGTGCCGCGCAACACTCTTCGCCTCGGCGGCAGACGGCCTAAATCCGCCGCCCAACGCAATAAAGCGTCGGCACGGCGCATTCCCCGCCCTATTTTTCCGCGATTTCAAAAAACGGCGTAACGCCGTTTGGCAAGAGAGACGTGTCGATATTGACAATCCATTTGCTTCCGTCTTTTTTCATTTTCAAGGGAGAGCGGCGCACCCCGTTTGAGTGAAGCGGATAAATTTTGAAATCTTTGCCGTCCGCAAGAGAAAGTTCGAGCGACAATTTTCCAACCCGCATTAAAATGGGAAGAGTTCCCGCCTTCACAAGCTGGACTCCGTCGGGCGTAAACATTTCGCCGGTGTTTGCGTTGTCGGTCGAAAAAATTAGAAGCATGCGCGAACTTTGCGGAAGGGGTTTTCCGTCAACGGAGCAGAGCGCGACGAGAGAATCGACGTCCGTATTTTCGACCTTCATCGCCCCCAAATCGACGCCTCCGCCCGCCTTCATTGCCGCGCCCACCGTTCGCGGAGTTGCCACGCTTAAAAATTTCTCCTTCGTTTTCATCAGAATTTGCGACGTGTCGCTTTCAAAAATTCCCTCTTTCGGATTGGAGCGGTTGTCTTTGGGCAGAATATTTTTCGCCTTCATTTTTTCTACAAACTCCTGCAAATCGAATTTCGATACCTTTTCGGTTTTGGTTTCGTTAAACCACCCCTCCGCGATAACCTCTTCGCCTCCCGCGGGAACGATTGAAATATCGGCGGCTTTCGGCGACACGTTTTTGAGCGCGTCGGGAAGCGGATAATCGGGAAACGCCGTGGCAAAACCCGTCATTAGGGCTATTTTTGTCTGCTCGCGGCTTGCGGCAAGCCACGACTCGGTCGATTTTTCCATATATTCTTTGGGGAACACCAAATCGACCCGATGCGGCGAGCGCGCAACGTCTCCGCGCAAAAACAGAAACGACGCCAGAACTTCGTTCGCCCTCATAACCGGCGACGAAGAAACCGAAAACGCACCCAAGCGGTTGACTCCGTAAGCTACGGCGGTATCGTGCACGAACAGTTGCGCGTAGCCCTGCAATGCCGAATAGGCGGGAAACAGCAACCCCGATTCGTGTTTGTATTTGTTCCAATGGCAATGGTTGTATTCCATTATAATCATGGGGCGGTTGTTTATTTTCACGGAAGCCGTAGAACGCCAATAGACGGCAGCGTCCGCGATTGCGCTTGTCTGGGGAACCCTGCAACCGACCGTTCCGAATCCGCCTCTCGGGTGGCAATAATATTTGTCGAGCGCGCAAATGTCGGAATCCTGCGCCCTCGCCAGAGAATCCGTCATATGAAGGCTTCCGTCGCCCTCGAAAACGAGTCCTTTGTAATTGGCGTCGGCTATCACTTTTCGGCAGAATTTATTAAACTGCGTGTGTTTCCACGATATGAAAAGAAACCAATCAGCGACGGGACGTTTGCGCTTCATATAATGCGCCATTGAAACGTCCCCGAAACTTTCCAGCGGTTTGGGAAGCTTCCATGCGGCGTTAAGTTTCGCTATTGTTCCGTATTTGTCAGCCAGCCATTTTCGCCATTCGCGTTCGGCCAACGGCGCAAGATAGGGAACTTGAACCATCAAACGCTCGTATCCCGAATTCATCTCGCCGAAGAAATTTACGGAAATGACCATAGGGTCTTCCGCCAAACACAAGCCGGTATAGGGATTTATTCTCGTTAAATGGCGGGTGACGAAATTCCGCCAGATTTCGAGCATTTTGGGTTCAAGCATAATGCAGCGGAACTTGGCGTCGTCGCGGGTTTCCCAAGTGTATTCGGCTTGCCCCATATTGGGATGGGCGAGCCTGAATTGAATGTATATTCCGTTCTTTTTTAGCTCGGCAAGGAGATAGTCCGTTGCGTCTTCAAACTCCAATTGGATATTTTTCGCGTCTTTTTTGGAAGAAAAAGTGCTCGGCCAATATGTCACGGAGTTGTAGCCTTGCGCGCGAATCATCTCCACTTTCTCTTTTATGCGCTTCCGCGTTTTTTCCAAATCGCCTTTGACGAAAATTCCGTGCGTAAGGTTGTTGAAGCCTAAAAATCTAAGCGGCACGTCCGGACGTTTTTCAAAAACGAGATTTCCGTCTTTGCCGACAACAGCCCTGCCGAACTTGCCTGCGGGACATTCCGATTCGGGAATTCCGAACCACAAGGCGGTGCCCTCCTTGACTTTTATCATGCCTATGTCGGCCTTTTTCCATAGCCCGCTCGCCGGATCGGCTTGCAGGACACCCTTAACGTTTTCCGCGGAGTTTGAAACATTGGCGAATAAAAGCGCGCAAGCGTATAGCAGAAAAAATTTTTTCATACAAAGACCCCCTTAACTTACTTAAACCATAATGTCCGAAAAAAAATTGGCAAGAATAATGAGAATTTGCTTTTATCTTTAAGCGCAATTATCCATTATATTATAAAAAGATGTCAGACGATTATAAATACTACATTAAACTTTGTTCAATTCCGGAGATAGGCGCGGTAACCGCAATGCGGCTTATCAAACATTTCGGCTCGGCGAAAGACGCGCTCGAAGCCTCGAAAAACGAATTGACGGACGTTGAAAAGATAGGTTTGAAAACCGCCGAATCCGTCATAGCCAACCGCGACAAAATCGACGTCGAAAAGATATGCGAACGCATGGAGCGGCTCGGCGCAAGATACGTCCATATAAACGACGCCCGATATCCAAGACTGCTGAAGGAAATTCCCGATGCGCCCGTAGGCTTTTACATTGTCGGAGACTGCGATTTTTCCGCGCCCTGCGTTGCCATAGTGGGTTCGCGGAACTGTTCGGTTTACGGACAAATCGCCGCCAGAAAATTTGCGGCCTCTTTCGCGCGCGCGGGATTTACCGTCGTAAGCGGAATGGCGCGCGGAATAGACGGCTGCGCCCATTACGGCGCTCTCGAAGCCAAAGGCTCAACCGCCGCCGTATTGGGCTGCGGAGTCGATGTCGTCTACCCTCCCGAAAACGCCGACCTATACAACAGGCTTGTTTCGCACGGCGCGGTGCTCTCGGAATTTCCGCTCGGGACAAGAGCCGACCGCCAGAATTTTCCAATGCGCAACAGAATCGTCGCCGGCCTGTGCGTCGCAACTCTGGTTGTGGAATCCGACATTAAGGGCGGAAGCATGATAACCGCCAGACTCGCCGGCGAATACGGACGCGACGTTTTCGCAATCCCCGGGAGAATCGACCAATCCACAAGCCGCGGCTGCAACGCCCTTATCCGCGACGGCGTCAGGCTCGCAACCTCCCCCGAAGACATAATCGACGAGCTTTCCTTTTCGGGACAGCTTGAAATCGCCTTCGCCGCAAAAGGCAAAAAGGTTGAATCCGAAAAAAAACAGGGCGGGCAAAACAATCAAAAAAAAGCCGCCGCGATAACTCTGTCCGAAGACGAATCCGCAATATACAAATGCTTCGACTTCGCGGAAAATCTCGACGCCGACACCGCCGCCTCGCTTTCAAAATTTCCCGTTTCAAAATGCCTTTCGATTCTTCTTATGCTCGAAATAAAAAAGGCGGTAGTAAAAAAAGCCGGCGGAATTTGGAATAAAAGAATCTGAACAAGCCGCCGCCTTGCGCGGCGCATAAAAATGGAGGTCAGGGCAGCGGCGCATAGCCGCGCAATTTGTAAAGGTTGTCGACCTGCTTTCTTTGGCGCACTTCGGGAGACGGAAAATAGCCGCCGTCCAAAAGCCAGCCCGTAACCGACGCCGCGGGGGATATCGTTTCCGAAACTGTAAACTCGCTCGCCGCAACGCTGAACGCCTCGACATTGGCATACCGCCTCCATATCGGCCAGCGTTTTGAAATTTTTTCCGACAATTCCGCTCCGCTTAAAACCGAGTCTCCGATGACGGATTTCGGCATAATCATTGTCGGTTCGGGATTAAAATGCCTGTCGGGACGCGGCTTGTAAATCAATCCGTAGTCCATCGTTATGCAGTCTCTGGCAATCCCGAACGTATTTCTATACGGCGTAATGCCCAAAAGGAACTCGCGGCCGCCGAACGTATAAGAAGGCAAATCGAGAAACTTGGCGGGATAATTTTTTCCCA
>JABLTK010111212.1_pt1 | contig 36675 bp, 31 predicted proteins | sample 7160131 | NCBI WGS metagenome assembly JABLTK01 (sample SAMN14651221, study PRJNA627086) | human gut metagenome | isolation source: feces | host: Homo sapiens
CGGCGCGCGCGCCGTCGACGGGCAAGGGCGCGTCGAGAATCGCGTACATTTTCTCGGCGGCGGCCATACCATTCATGGCCGTATGGAAAAACGAGCCCAAGGAACGCATGGGAATGAAGAACTCGCTCGACAAGAACACGATAGAGAATGCGGCGGCGAATGTCGCCGCGCCAGCCGAGAACTGCCACAGCACGGCGATGATGCCAACCGCCGCTCCACCGAACGCGAACAGGTCCATAACGGTGATCGAATTCAACTGCATTGAAAGCAGACGCATCGTCGCTTTGCGGAAGCCTTCCGCAGCCTCGTTCATTTCCTTATGCTTTTGGGCGTCGGCCGAATAGATTTTCAATGTAGTGAGGCCCTGAATAGCCTCGAGAAACATACTGCCCAAATCGGAGTAACTGCCCCAATAATTGCGCATGGTGCGGCGGGCGATTTTTTGCACGGCCACAATAGACGCTGGAATGAACGGCACGCACACGAGCAGCGCCACGGCGGCAGGAAGAGACAGCGGCGCGAGCGCCACGAACAGCGTAATGGGTGCGATCAGGGCGTAGAACAGCTGGGGCACATACTGGCCGAAATAGCTCTCGAGCTGCTCGGTGCCCTCGACACTCACTTGCACGGCAACGCTCGTTGCGACGGTTTCGTTATAGGCAGGGCCAAGGGTGACGAGCTTATCGTAAACCTGCTGGCGAATGGCGCATTTCGCCTTAGCGGCCGCGCGCTGCCCCATGCGCTGCGCCATCGTTTGGCACGCCATGCGCACGGCGATCGCCGCAACGGAAGCGGCCATCACGCCAATCGCCATGGCAGCGTCAGCCGCGCCCTCGAACGTGGCCTGTAAAAATAGACCAATCACGATGAACAACGCGATGTTGCACACGAGCGCTATCCACTGGAACAGCACGTTGGCGAGTATGTATTTTGCGGCGCCCGGCACCATAGCAAGCAAGCGTTTATCGAACATTTCTCCCCCGTTTTCGCCTTTGCGAACGTCATAAGTTGTACGGGGTTAATAGTAACCCATGCGACACTTTTATGGGAACTTCCGAGAATACCTCCACGGGTTTCCATGCTTGCTGCAGGTCGTCGGAACAAAAAGCGAGGCGCTCAGGCACCGCATTAAGAAACGGCAGCGAAATTAATCCACATGCACGAGCGCGAAGACTTCGGCATCGGTCGCCTTGGCAATAGCCTCGCGGGGGTTCAGGAAATCGAGCTCCATGAGGAATCCCATGCCCGCAAGCTTTGCGCCGAGCTGCTCGATGAGGTGGGCCTGCGCCACCGCCGTGCCACCCGTGGCAACCAGGTCGTCAACGATAAGCACCACATCGTTTTCGTCAAGCGCGTCGGTATGGATTTCGAGGCTGTCGGTTCCGTATTCAAGCTCATAGCTTTCGCTGCGCACTTCACGCGGCAACTTGCCGGGCTTGCGAGCAGGTACGAAGCCAGCACCCAGGCTGTACGCGACAGGGGCGCCAATCATAAAGCCACGGGCCTCGGCACCCACAACCTTGGTAATGCCTGCATCTTTGAAATGGTCGGCGATAGCGTCAATGGTTGCCTTGAAACCTTCTGGCTCCTTCAAAAGCGTCGTGATGTCTTTAAAAATGACGCCCGGCTCGGGATAATCGGGAATGTCGGTGATGTGGCCTTCAAAATCGTAAGCAGCCATGAATGCCCTTTCTCGCACGGAATATGCAACTGAGCCATTGTAGCGCTCGGTACCGTCGATTGCTTTGCCAACAACACCCATAAAGAACGCGTCATACACAGGTTGGTCGCAAACGGCAAACTATGCATCAAGGCGAAGCACACTAACCATGCTGAAAATACTCAGGCACATCGTCGCGCTTCATGGAATGCGTGGTGTAAACTTCTTCGTCTTGCCACAACGCCACTGCCTGCGACGGCTTCACGCCAGCCGCGCGAGCCGCTTCGCGCGTTGCGTTCATATCGATGACGCGCTGGTTGGACGAGCCGCGGAAGCGCAACGTAATGTCGTGCAAGTCGTTTTCGAAAGGCCCGTCGACCAACACGTCAATACAATCGAGCAAACGATCGGTGAACGCGGTGAAATGGGGGCCGCCAGGCTCAAGCTCGTCGAGCGTATCGCCCGTAAAGCACCAAATGGCTTTGTTCGGAACCTCTCGCTTTACGCGTTCGACGAATTCGACCAAACCTTCCTGGTTTTCTGGCTCCATGGGTTCGCCGCCCAGAATCGTGAGGCCGTCGCAAAATACCGCGCCCAGGCTTTCAATCACCTTGGCCTGCACCGCCTCATCAAACGGCTCGCCCGCATCGAAGCGCCATGCCTCGCCGTTAAAGCAATACGGGCAATGCCTGCGGCACCCCGACACGAACAGCGACGTGCGAACGCCTTCGCCATTCGCGATGTCGAAATATTTGATGGCAGAGTAGTTCATGGTAAGCCCCCTCGCGCCTGGTGGCGCGGTCATGCGTCTCCGCTTCGGTCAAGTCCTGGCTCGCACGAACAGCACATTAAGTGCTGTTCGGCTCGTGCGGAATCTATCGGAGCCGCACGAACGCGCCACCAGGCGCACGAAAGTTTTGCCAACACCTTAGCAAATCGCTTTACAAGTAGCTCAGAAAACCGACAGACGGCCATACTCGAACCGTGACGAACATATGCTCAACTATTCACATATCTCCAGGTCAAACACATTTTCATCACATTTGCAAGTTATTTGAGACTAACCAGTCGCCGCTCGCATACAATAAAGGCGCTCTTTGCACTGCATTGCCCATCGCGCAGCGACGAGGCGAGCTCAACAGCGCAAACTGATCAGGCCGTGGCACATCGCCATGGAGCCGGGCCATATTTGGCAGCAGACGCACGCGCGCCTGCGGGACAGTAGCTGACCCGCAGGCGCGTTTTCTTTTCTCCCAATTGAAAACGACCCCCGAAGAGCAACGACACGTTCGCAACCAGGAGGTTCATCATGACGCAAGCAACGCAATCTGATTCGTCGCGACAAACGAGCATCGATAAGGCTGCCGTCACAAAACAGGTCGCCGCGGTTGGCGTAGGCGGAAACGTGGCACTTTCGGCAATCAAGCTCATCGCAGGCATCGTGGGCAATTCCACGGCCATGATCAGCGACGCCATCCATTCGCTTTCCGACGTGTTCGCCACTGCAATCGCGTTCATCGGCGTGCGCCTGGCCGAGCGCGACGCCGACGCGACCCATCCCTATGGGCATGAGCGCTTCGAATGCGTGGCGTCGCTCATGCTGGGCCTTATTTTGGCTGGCACGGGTCTCGCCATTGGGTATTCGAGCATCGAAACCATTGCCACTCGGTCATACGCCTCCGCCAGCGCCCCGACGATTGTCGCGCTCGCGGCAGCCATCTTGTCCATCGTGGTTAAGGAAGGCATGTTCTGGTATACGCGTCATTGGGCACGCGTGCTGAATTCGAGCGCCTTTATGGCCGACGCGTGGCACCACCGCTCCGACGCCATTTCGTCAATCGGCGCGCTTTTGGGCATTGGCGCGAGCATGCTGGGCTTTGCCGCGGGCGACGCCATTGCCAGCTTGGCAATTTGCGTCATCATTTTGAAGGTCGCCTACGACGTGATGAAAGACGCCCTAAACAATATGACCGACACGCCGTGCGACCACGAATTCGAACGCAAAATCGGGGGTTGCATCGAGGAGGTGCCGGGCGTGGTGCGCATCGATGCGCTACGCACGCGCAAGTTCGGCAATCGCGTGTATGTCGATGCCGAAATCGCCGTCGATGGACAGCTCAAGCTTATAGAGGCCCATGAAATTGCTGAAGCCGCGCATGATGCCGTCGAGGCCAACTTCGAAGAAGTGAAGCACATCATGATTCACGAAAACCCAGCATAAATGCCACGTTTCGCAGCGAGGGCCGACCGATTCATATGAGATTGGCCGACCCTCGCTGCGACTCCTTATTTCCCGCAATACGCAAGAAGGGCCAGCCCCGAGGCTGGCCCTTCGTCTATTCAAGCGGCGAGGCGCTACAGATGAAGCACGCGATCGCGGATTTCTTCGGTGCGACCCTGGTTCCAGAACTGGGTTCCAATATAGCCGCAGGTGCGACGTGCAACGTTGAGCTTTTCCTGGTCGCGGTTGCCGCAATGCGGGCATTCCCACACGAGCTTGCCATCGTCTTCAACGATCTTGATTTCGCCATCAAAGCCGCACACCTGGCAGTAATCGCTCTTGGTATTCAGCTCGGCATACATGATGTTGTCGTAGATGTACTGCATCACGCGAATGACGGCCTTCAGGTTGTCTTGCATGTTGGGCACCTCAACGTAGCTGATAGCTCCGCCAGGGCTCAAGCGCTGGAACTGGCTCTCGAACTTCAGCTTGTCGAACGCATCGATTTCCTCGGACACATGCACGTGGTAGCTGTTCGTGATGTAACCCTTGTCGGTAATGCCTTCGATAATGCCGAAACGGCGCTGCAAGCATTTCGCGAACTTGTACGTCGTGGACTCGAGCGGTGTGCCGTACAGCGAGAAGTCGATGTTGCTCGCCTCTTTCCACTCGGTGCACTTGTCGTTCATGTGCTGCATGACCTCGAGCGCGAAGGGCGTGCCTTCCGCCTCGGTGTGGCTGTGGCCGGTCATGTACTTCACGCACTCATACAGACCCGCGTATCCCAGCGAAATGGTGGAATAACCGCCGTAGAGTAGCTTGTCGATGGGCTCGCCCTTGGGCAGACGAGCCAATGCGCCATACTGCCACAAAATAGGCGCCGCATCGGAGAGAGTGCCCTTCAGGCGGTTGTGGCGGCACATAAGGGCTTTGTGGCACAGTTCCAGGCGCTCGTCGAAGATTTCCCAGAACTTCTTCTCGTCGCCCTGCGAGGAGCACGCGACATCGACCAAATTGATGGTGACGACGCCCTGGTTGAAGCGGCCGTAGTACTTCGGCTTGCCCGGCTCGTAGTTGCCCGCGTTGGCCACATTGTCGTAGCCGTTACCCGAGCGGTCGGGCGTAAGGAAGCTGCGGCAGCCCATGCAGGTATAGCAATCGCCGTTGCCCTCGGTCTCGCCCTTGGAAAGCTTCAGCTCGCGCATCTTCTTCTCGGAAATGTAGTCGGGCACCATGCGCTTGGCCGTGCACTTCGCGGCCAGCTGCGTAAGATAGAAATACGGAGCGTCCTCGGTGATGTTGTCTTCCTCGAGCACATAGATGAGCTTCGGGAACGCCGGGGTAATCCAGACGCCCGCCTCGTTCTTCACGCCCTCGTAGCGCTGACGAAGCACTTCTTCGATAATCATGGCCAAGTCGCGCTTCTCTTCGGGAGTGCGCGCCTCGTTGAGGTACATGAACACCGTGACGAACGGAGCCTGGCCGTTGGTAGTCATGAGCGTAACGACCTGATACTGAATCGTTTGCACACCGCGGCGAATCTCGTCGCGCAGGCGAGCTTCGACCACTTCGTTGATTTTCTCGGACGAGGTCTCAAGGCCCAGCGTGTTGATTTCATCGAGCACCTGGCGGCGAATCTTCTGGCGGCTCACCTCGACGAACGGCGCAAGATGCGTAAGCGAGATGGACTGGCCGCCATACTGGCAGCTCGCGACCTGAGCAATAATCTGGGTGGCGATGTTGCATGCCGTAGAGAAGCTATGCGGGCGCTCGATAAGCGTGCCGGAAATGACGGTGCCGTTCTGCAGCATGTCTTCCAGGTTCACGAGATCGCAATTGTGCATGTGCTGCGCGAAGTAGTCGGAATCGTGGAAGTGGATAATGCCTTCGTTGTGGGCGGCCACGACTTCAGCAGGCAGCAACAGGCGCATAGTGATGTCTTTGGAAACCTCGCCGGCCATGTAGTCGCGCTGCACGGAATTCACCGTGGGATTCTTGTTCGAGTTTTCCTGCTTCACTTCTTCGTTGTTGCACTCGATGAGCGACAGGATTTTGTCGTCGGTCGTGTTCGATGTGCGCTTGAGCGTTTGGATATAACGATAGATGATGTACTTGCGCGCCACTTCGAAACGACCAAGTGCCATGATTTGGTTCTCGACCATGTCTTGGATTTCTTCGACCGACACGGTATGGCCGGCACGGCCGCACAGCCATTCAACGCTGTGGGCAGCGAGGGCAATTTGATCTTCGGTAAGGCGCTCGTGGGGCGCAGCGTCGTTGTTGGCCGCGGTAATCGCGTTCACGATTTTCTGAATGTCGAACGTTACTTCCGAACCGCTGCGCTTGATGATTTTCATCGCATTCCCCAATCAATTCGCCGTCATGTGCCACTTTGCCAAATCGCGCGTTCAGATGCCCCATACGCGCGCATTATCGGGACCTTCGTCCCGCCCTAAAGACAACATCGCCTGGGTTTTCCCTTGCGAAAACCCAGGTTTCGATGTCTCTATAATAGCGCAAACAGACCACAATATCTTGTGATTGTTATTTGAACTCTGCACAGTATCGTGTTTGTGCAGGTCGGCTCGAATGAAACCGCTCGCAAACGAAAAAACATGCTCGAATTCGGCGATTGGCCTTGAAATTGAGAGCGCAACGTGCGTGGGAGACGCGAGTAAAAGCGGGGCAAAGCAAAGCCGCAGGTGGGGTCGCATACGGCCAAAAAGAGCAGGCGCAGCACGCGGCAACGAGGCACCCACGCTCGAAGCAACGCGAACGCTGAAGGTCGAGCAATAGCCGGTTTCACGCCTTTGTCGCAGAGGCCGATCGACGCATCTCTTCCCCACATGCACAAGATATTGGGGCCGCGCCAAAACGGGCCCAGGCGCCTTAGTGCCGGTTTCGATCGGCGAATCCGCGATGTTAACTTCTTGTTGCCAACCGATATCCATCGAAGCGCCTTCGTGCGGTATAGTTCACCTATGAAATAATCAGTTGCACTCACGAACTAATGCATCGAAAGAAGGATCCATGCTTCGCCCGAAATTCGATTCGACGTTCTTTGTGGCGTTCAAACTCACCCACGAGGCGCTCGACGCCGCGCTGAAAAAGGCGAGCGAGCTCAATATCACGCAGTATCGCGTGCTCGTGAAACTGCTCACGGCGGGAACTGCCGGCCTGCCGCAGAAAGACGTGAGCGCGCTGCTCGATTTGAAGCCCAATGTCGTTACCCAGGCCATCAACACGCTTGAAGAACGCGGGCTCGCCCTGCGCGCAAACGGCGCAACCGACAAACGCTTTCGCCGCGCCCGTGCCACCTCCGCCGGCGGCGAGCATGTGGCACACGTGAATGCGGCAATCGTCGAGGAGCTCTACGATCTGTTCCCGACCGATAATGCCGCTTGGCGTAAGATTTTGGAGGCGTCCATCGCCGCCGGCGCTGACATCGACCCGCCGCTCTCTCCCGATTTCACTGAGAAATACCCGGCGTCGCGCACGCTCGTTTCCATTGAGCTGGTGCGCTTGGCTATCGAGCGCGGCCTGAAAGAGACCTGCGGGGCGCCGCTTTCCGACTGCCTGGTGATGATGCGTCTTGGCGAAGCGACGCGACCCCTGCGCGTCAACGATATCGGCGAATCGCTCGAAATGCCCACGGCAAACGTGACCCGCGCAGTCGACCGGCTCGTGCAACGCGGCTGGGTGAAGCGCATGGGAAGCGAGCGCGATCGCAAGGCCGTCTTTGTCGTGCCCACCGAAGATGGGGAATTCCAGGAACGCATTATCAGCGAAAAATCAAACGAGCTCGCAGAGGAGCTTCTTTGGAGCAAGCTTACGCCAGCCGACCAGGAAGCCATCGGCGATGTGGGATCGGTGGTTATCGACGGCTTGCGCCGACGCCGCGCCGAAGAGCGCAACGTGGGTTTTGCCGATTTGCGACCGATCGACTAGGGACTAAGCGAAAAAGAGACGCAACCGAAAAGCTGAGTTATGCAGAACTTATTGTGGCATGCCGACAGGAGCGATTGAAAAGTTTTCCGAGCTTGGTCCCAATTTGGTCCCCACGTGGCGCACAGTTTGGCACACAAACAAAAAAGGTCAGAGCTCATAAGGCTCTGACCTGGCGTTTTAATGGAGCGGGTGACGGGAATCGAACCCGCGTTAGAAGCTTGGAAGGCTTCAGTTCTACCATTGAACCACACCCGCATATGGTCGGGACGACAGGATTCGAACCTGCGACATCCTGCTCCCAAAGCAGGCGCGCTACCAAACTGCGCCACGTCCCGTCGACCGTTCAGCTTGGCTATTATAACAAAGCGAGGCGTATGTTCAAGAAAATTTCGCTTAATTCGAGAGCGCTTGAATCGCCGCCGAAAATTCAGCCACCTCGTGAATAATTTCTGTCGGGTTCTCAACCACAAGTTTTTCCTCGGGGAACATGCCCCACGTAACTGCGAGGGTCTTGCAGCCGGCAGCATTGCCCGCCGCAATGTCAAACGGGGAATCGCCCACATAGACGCATTCCTCGGGCTGCGCGCCCATACGCTCGCAGCCCAGCAAAATCGGCGCCGGATCGGGCTTATGTTTCGCGCAATCGTCGGCGCCGATAAGGCATCCGAGATACGGAGCCGCCCCAACCACCTGAAGCCCACGCCATGCGAGCGCATGCATTTTCGAGGTCACCACACCCATCTCGAAGCCCTCCGCGCGAAGAGCCGCCAATTCGTCGACGATTCCCGGAAACGCCCTTATGAGTTGGTCGTGCGTTGCTTCATTATGGGAACGATATGCCTTCAGCAAGCGCTGCTGCTCTTCAGCATTACGCGCGAAGTCGAGCATTTGCGTCGCGAGAGGCTGGCCAACCTTCGCCATATATTCCGCCTCGGAAAACTGCTTTCCCAGCACTTCTTGCGTGGCGTGTTTGAAACTTTCGAGAATCATGTTGTAGGTATCGACAAGCGTGCCATCGTTGTCGAGCAAAATCGTGGTTAGCGCCACCGTATCTTCTTTCTAATCGCGTTACTTTCTTCTAAATCGGTATCCAAACGAATCGACCCTCGCCGCCGTGGAAACCCCAATGTACTTCCCTTTGCCTCGCAACGACAGTTTTGCCATTGCCGTGCCCGCGCGTCCCCAAGGCCGCATGCACCGGCGCGATGCCGTATTATTGCACCACCATATACGAACCACCGCCGCCGCGCGTGTACGTGGCGAGCTTTCCGCGATAGGAGCATGACATGAGGGCTTTGGTACAGCGCGCCACGCGCGCAAGCGTGACGGTCGAGGGCGAAACGATTGGCGCCATCAACGACGGATTCCTGATTCTGCTCGGCGTCGGACATGAAGATACCGAAGCGCAAGCCGACAAGTTGTGGAGCAAGATTTCGAAAATGCGCATTTTCGAGGACGAGAACGGCAAGACCAACCTAAGTCTTGCGGATGTGCACGGCGAAGTGCTCGTAGTGAGCCAATTCACGCTCTACGCGAACTGCAAGCGCGGCAACCGTCCGTCGTTTACCGAAGCAGGCGCACCCGATGAAGCAAATCGCCTTTACGAGTACTTCGCAAGCCTCGTCGCGCACGATTTGGGCCACGTGGAAACAGGATCGTTCGGCGCGATGATGCAAGTCGAGCTCGTCAATGACGGCCCGTTCACCATTTGGCTCGATACCGATACGCTGTAAAGCAAAAGCTTGCTCGCCGCCCCTCTCACCCGCGCTACAAGCGCATAAGGCGCACAGCATGCAGGTAGCGCCTGCGCAACAACGCGGAATGACAAGCGTCAAACAACGAATCGAGCAAGACATGCGGCTTCTGCCAAACGGCGTCGCCCGCATTCACGCGCGCTGCGCGGATGGCGCCCACAACCCAAAAAGAAAGGAGCCAATCGGCTCCTTTCTTGCTTCGCAATCATTTTCGCCGCGAACACGGGGCGCTTTTTCGCCTAGTACACCATGCCCATGGCTTCTTGCACTTCACCAAGCGTTTTCTCGGCGACTTCGTTTGCACGACGATTGCCCTCATGCAGCACGTCTTTCACGTAATCGAGATCGGCCTCGAACTGGTGACGGCGCTCGCGAATGGGCTCAAAGTAGTTATTCACGGCCTCAGTCGTGTATTTCTTCAGCTGGCCCGAACCGCCCATGCCGATTTCCTCGGCGATTTCCGCAGCATCGCGACCGGTGCAAATCGCCGCCGTAGAGAGCAGGCCCGACACGCCAGGACGATTCTCGGGGTCGAACGTAATCATGCGCTCGGAGTCGGTCTGGCTCTTCTTGATGCGCTTGGCGGTTTCTTCGGCCGTCATGGAAATGGAAATGGCATTGCCGTAGCTCTTCGACATCTTGCGACCGTCGAGGCCTGGAAGCAGCGGCACGTCAGAGAGTAGTGCGTCGACCTCGGGGAACACCTTGCCATAGCGGTTGTTGAAACGACGGGCAATAGTGCGCGTGAGCTCGATGTGGGGCAGCTGGTCTCGACCGACCGGCACCACATTACCCTTGCAGAACAGAATGTCGCATGCCTGATGGACGGGATAGGTGAGCAGAAGGCCCGTGAGCTCGTGGCCCGACGCCTCCATCTCGGCCTTCACCGTGGGGTTGCGCTGCAGCTCGGCCTCGCTCACAAGTGAGAGGAAGGGCAGCATGAGCTGATTGCACGCCGGCACTGCAGAGTGGCAGTAAATCATGGTCTTGTTCGGATCGAGGCCGCACGCCAAGTAATCCATAACCATGTTGTACACGTTGTCCTGAATATGCTCGGTAGTGTCGCGGTCGGTAATAACCTGGTAGTCGGCAATGAGCACATTGGTGCGGCAGCCTTTTTCCTGCAGCTCGACACGGCCTTTCAGCGTGCCGAAATAGTGGCCCAAATGCAGGCGGCCCGTGGGGCGGTCGCCCGTGAGCATGGTGTATTTCTCGGGATGGACCTCGAGGTCTGCGGCAATTTCGTCACTGCGCTTCGATGCCGCTTCGTAGCTTCCTTCGTTGGCCATTATGGGCCCTTTCTATTCACGATTAATAAAAACGATTTATCAGCGAGTCGCGCGCTGGAAGCATCGCGACCCTATCTCGAACTTTGCTATGGTACCACGACTTTCCCTGGCAAAAACGGCAAGGGCCGCTCCACCATGGTATAGTTGCAGGCATGAATTCTTACACCACCATTGACGGACGCGCCGTCGCAGAAATCGAAGAGAAGAAGAGCCGCTTCATCGCAAGCCTCGCACATGTCGAGACTGAAGAAGAAGCACTCGCGTTCCTTGACGAAATTCGCGTCGCCAACCGCATGGCGCGCCACAATGTGTACGCTTACGTGCTGCGCGAGGGTGGCGCAGGCGCAGCTGGCCGTGTGCGCTACTCAGACGACGGCGAGCCACAGAAAACCGCCGGCATGCCAACGCTTGAAGCGCTGCAACATGCGGGGCTCACCGATGTGATTTGCGTGGTCACTCGCTATTTCGGCGGCGTGCTCCTGGGCACGGGCGGGCTTGTGCGCGCCTACACGGGCGCCACGCAGGCGGGCATCGAAGCCGCAACGAAAGTCGTGGTGTCGAGCTGCGTCGATATTTCCGTACGCATCGAATACCCGCTCTACGACCAAATGTCCCGCATCGCCTCTGACTGCGGCGCAAAAGTGCTCGATACGCAATATGCCGAAGCGGTCACGCTCAAGCTGCGCATGCTCGACGGCACCCAGCAACCCCTGCTCGACAAAATCACCGAGCTGTGCCGAGGCCAAAAACGGGTCGAAGTCAGCGGCCCCATCGACGCGATGTTTTAAAAAACCGGCCTTGAGCGAAACCCCTTTCGAGCCAATCTCGCAGGACATGAAGCCGGCCCGTCCCATAATCCCATTTTGCAGAAATGCCCCATCAGCCAGCACGGCAGAAGCTTGCCCTTATCGCGTTTTCGTCTACTCCACGCCCAGCGCTTCGGCGAGCTCAAGCCACTCGTCTTCCATGGCTTCTTTTTTCGCCTTCAAGTCATTGAGTTCGGCCTGCAGTTCGCCTAGGCGCACAAAGTCGGTCGGGTCGGCGGCAGCCATCTCGGCCTCTTTCGCCTTCACCTTATCGCCCGCGGTACCCATTTTGCGGTTGATGCTCGCCAGGCGCTTCTTCATCTCGCGAAGCTCTTGGTTCGAATACTTCGGGGCCTCATCGGCACCCGCCGCAGACGCAGGCGCTTCTTTGCTAACCTGACCAGCGATTTCGGCAAACGAGCGGCCGCCCGAGCGCACAGCATCGCGCTCATCGAGAAGCTCGAGATATTCGTCCACGCCGCGCGGGCAATGGCGCAAGTGGCCGTCGATCAGCGCGAACTGGTCGTCGGTCACGCGCTCCATCAAATAGCGATCGTGCGTCACCATGACGAGCGTGCCCGCCCATGTATCGAGCAAATCCTCCAATACGGCAAGCATATCGGTGTCAAGGTCGTTGCCCGGCTCGTCGAGAATGAGCACATTAGGTTCTTCCAGAAGGATGAGCAGCAGTTGCAAACGGCGCTTTTGACCGCCCGACAAATCGTCGATACGCGTATACAAGTGCTTCGAAGAAAATCCGAGGCGTTCGAGCAGCTTGGCGGGCGTGGTTTCCTTTCCGTCGACCACAATGCGGCTCTTGTGGCGCGAGAGCACCTCGGTCACGCGATATTTTCCCAGCTCGTTCAGTTCATCAAGGCGCTGGGAGAGCACAGCGAACTTCACGGTTTTGCCGATTTTCACAAAGCCCGAGCTCGGACGCAACGAGCCGTCGAGCACCGAAAGCAGCGTGGTTTTGCCGGCGCCGTTTTCGCCCAGAATGCCGTAGCGGTCGCCCGGCCCCACGTGCCAGTCGATATGGTCAAGCACCGTTTTGTCGCCGAATTTCTCGGTGACGTTCGTGAATTCAACCACCTGCTTGCCCAAACGCTGCATGGCCATAGCGCGCAACTCGAGAGCATTGCGCACAGGAGGCTCGCCAGCGATAAGCTCCTCGGCAAGCGCCACGTGAAATTTCGGCTTGGTTGAACGGGCTCGGGCACCGCGCGAAAGCCACGCAAGCTCTTTGCGCATGAGGTTTTGGCGGCGCTCCTCAGTCACACGCTCGATGCGCTCGCGCTCGACGCGCTGCAGCACATAGGCGGAATAGCCGCCCTCGAACGGCTCGACTTTGCCGTCGTGCACTTCCCACATGCCCGTGCATACCTCGTCGAGGAACCAGCGATCGTGCGTGACGCACAAAAGCGCGCCGGAATTACGCTGCCAGCGGCTATTGAGATGCCGCGCGAGCCACGCAATGGCGCGAATGTCCAAGTGGTTGGTGGGCTCGTCCATCATGATGACGTCGTAATCGCCGATAAGCAGACGCGTAAGATCGACCCTTCGTCGCTGGCCGCCCGAAAGCGTTCCGACCTTCGCGTTCCAATCGATATCAGCGATGAGCTCGGAGATGATCTCGCGAATGCGAGGGTCGCTCGCCCACTCGTACTCGGGCGCGTCGCCCACCACCGAATAGCCCACCGTTGCGTCGTCGGAAAGCGAATCGGTTTGACCGAGCACGCCGACGGTGAGCCCGCGCGTGCGGCGCACAAGCCCGCCCTCAAGCTCGATTTGCCCGGCGAGCACGCCAAGCAGCGTCGATTTTCCATCACCGTTCTTTCCGACAATGCCGATGCGATCGCCTTCATGCACGCCGAGCGTTACATCGTCGAGCACAAGCTTTGCGGGAAATTCGAGATGGGCGCCTTCGCACCCCATAAGAAACGCCACCGATGGGTCCTTTCTTTTCGTGTAACCCGTCGATGATAGCACGCAAAGGCGCTAATACACCGGACCGATAATCTCTACCTCAAGAAGATCGCCAACCTGCACAGGCGCCGATCCGCCTCCCGACGGCATCATGAACAGGGCATTCGCGGCATTTGCCGCAGGCGTGCCCCAATGGCCACGCACTGGGCGCACTTCCAGTCGGCCCTCGGCAGAAACAAACAAGCTCATGGGCTTGAGCCCGAAGAACACGTCGGTCGGGCCCGTGGCCTCTAGGGGACGGTCTTCCCCAGCAGGCTTCTTTTCTTTCCCAGATTGAATATCAGCAGCGCCGCCGCGGCGAGGGGCGGGCATTTCTTCTACAAGCGTCGCCTTCACGACGATGGGAGCCGGATTGAGCGAAAGCGCCGCGCGAATAAGCGGCCGCAAATAGAAGCCGAGTGTAACGGCTGCGCCCGCCGACGGGCCCGATATACCCACGATAGGCACGCCATCGACCATGGCGTAGGAGCTATGGTGTCCAGGGCCATGGTTGGTTTGGTGGCATATCATCGTGCCGATGCTCTCCATAACCTCGCACGCCCAGTCGCCCGGCCCTTTCGACGAGCCCGCGTTGAGCACGACGATATCGGCCACGGCGCACGCTTCGCGAATCGCAGCCTCGATAGCCGAGGGGCTATCGGACACGACCTGACTATTCCGAAGGCTCAAGCACCTGTTGATACATTTCATACAAACTTGGAAGCTCACGTTTTTGGCTCACCGGCTTGAACGTTTGCTTATCAACGAGCGTAAGCACCGTTTCCCCGACCACGCAGGGCTTTTCGTGCTCAACGTCTTGTCCTTTGCGATAAACCTCACAGGTATACGTGGTTTTAACGGGAGTCACTTTCGTCACTTTCGTGCGAACGAGAGCTGTGTCGCCGTAGCGAAGCGGCGATCCATACTTCAAATGTACATCAACCACAGGAGACATGAGCCCTTCAGACTCAATGCGCGCATAGGGATACCCGATTTTCTCAAGAAAGTCGGTGCGGGCAACCTCGAAATACAGCAGGTAATTCGCGTGATACACCACGCCCATGGCATCGGTCTCGGCATAGCGCACCGGAATTTCAGTTTCAACAACCATTAAACAACCCTTCAATCGCATCAGCGTAAACGAATGAGCCAAAAAGTGACAAAAGTTGCGAATCCGGGGGCACCAAACGGCGCTCCGGCTTCGATTTCAGCCCTACAGGCCCTTTGGAATACCTAAAATTGGCTCCCGCGGCTCTTAAATGCCATAAATACATTGCATTTATGGGTCCCCAGTCGGCCAACGAGGTAGTTGATGCCCCCGAATTCGCAACTTTTGTCACTTTTCGCGGGTTTCGTTTACGCAAAGCGGCCGAAGGCACTCCAGCCCCCGGCCGTCCCAAACATTACAACGTGCCCAAGTCGTAAGGCGTAGTCTGATACACATAGTAGTTCAGCCAATTCGTGTAAATAAGCTGGCCCTCAGCACGCCAACTCACAATGGGATCTTGCGAGGGGTCGTCGTTGGGGTAGTAGTTCTTCGGAACCTTGATATCGATGCCCTTGGCAACGTCGCGGTCGTACTCAAGCTTGAGGGTATCGCGATCGTATTCGGGGTGGCCGAACACAAAGAAGTGCTTGGAATCAGTACTCTTGGCAATCGAGACGCCGCATTCGTCGGAATAAGAGATAACCTCGAGCTTCTGGTTGGCGACGATATCCTCATAGCGCGTTTCGGAGTTGCGCGAGTGCGGCATCATGGAAACATCGTTAAAACCGCGCACCAGAGGAGACGAAGGCTTGATCAGGCGATTTTCGAAAACGCCAAAGCACTTCTCGGACAGGTTGTGCTTGGGCACGCCGTAGTGATGGTACAGCGCAGCCTGCGCGCCCCAACACACATGGAGCACGCTGTGAACATTGGTAAGGCTCCAGTCCATGATCTCAACGAGCTCGGGCCAGTAGTCAACGCTCTCGAAGTCGAGGGTCTCAACGGGGGCTCCTGTAATGATCATGCCGTCGTAGCGAAGGTCGCGCACCTGGTCAAACGTGCGGTAGAACGTCTCAAGGTGATCGGCTGAGACATTTTTTGACTTATGGCTCGCAATGCGAAGCAGGTCGACCTCAATTTGCAGCGGAGTGTTCGACAGCTTGCGCATGATCTGCGTTTCAGTGACGATTTTGGTGGGCATGAGGTTGAGCAGCAGCACGCGCAGCGGACGAATATCCTGATGCATCGCGCGATGCTCCGTCATGACGAAGATATTCTCCCCCTCCAAAATAGAAGTCGCCGGCAGGGCATCGGGAATTCGAATGGGCATGGCATGCTCCTAACATATATAGGGAAGCGGACGAGCCGCTCGTTAAACCGCCTGTCATTGTAGCGCTATGTTAACCAGGGAAATAAGGCAGAGCGGCATCACGAGCAAGAAAATAGCAGCGGCAGCGACCATACAGGTAAGAAATAAAAGAGGGAAGACGGTCGCTGCCACAGAAGCCCCATACGAACTCGCGATGCCGCAGGTCCGCCAACGCCCGCACAGATTTCCAAGCGATTCATGCGTTCTTTCGTCACCCGATAGAAACACTTAATGCCTAAGCGTATTGGGGTTTATACTTTTTCGCACCATACAATGCGCCGTCGAAGGGCGGCACACCTGAAGGAGGCAACGCTATGACCGAACTCGGTACTACATGCGTGCAAGGCGGTTACCATCCCGGCGACGCCGAACCGCGCCAGATCCCCATTTACCAGTCGACTACCTGGAAATATGACACCTCAGAGCACATGGGCAAACTCTTCGACCTAGAAGAGTCGGGCTATTTCTACAGCCGCCTACAAAACCCCACATGCGACCTCGTTGCCGCAAAAATCGCCGAAATGGAGGGTGGCACGGCCGCCATGCTCACAAGCTCTGGCATGGCGGCAAACTTCTTGGCCATCTTCAATGTCGCCGGCATGGGCGACCACGTGGTGGCGAGCTCGGCCATTTACGGCGGCACGTATAACCTGCTTGCCCACACCATGGGCCGCATGGGCCTGAGCTGCACGTTCGTTGCCCCTGACTGCACCGACGAGGAGCTCGAGGCGGCCTTCCAGCCCAACACCAAGCTCGTATTCGGCGAAACGATCGCCAACCCCGCGCTCGCCGTACTCGACATCGAGCGATTCGCAAACGCCGCGCATGCACATGGCGTGCCGCTCATGGTCGACAATACCTTCCCCACGCCTGTGAATTGCCGTCCCATCGAATGGGGCACCGACATCGTGACGCACTCCACCACCAAATACATGGACGGCCACGCAGCCTATCTTGGCGGCGCAATTGTTGACGCCGGCAAATTCGACTGGATGGCGCATGCCGATAAATTCCCCGGCCTTACCACGCCCGACGAAAGCTATCACGGCGTAACGTATGCGGAAAAGTTCGGCCTCGAGGGCGCATTCATCACGAAAGCCACCGCTCAACTGATGCGCGACCTGGGCCCCATGCAGAACCCGCAAGCGGCGTTCTTCCTGAACAGCTCGCTGGAAAGCCTGCATGTACGCATGCCTCAGCATTGCAAGAACGGCCTGGCCATGGCGGAATTCTTGAAGAGCCATCCGAAAATCCGCTTCGTAAGCTACCCGGGCCTCGAAGGCGACAAGTATTACGACCTGGCGAAGAAATACATGCCGAATGGCACCTGTGGCGTGGTAAGCTTCGGCTTCACTGGCGGACGCGCGGCGGCCGAACAGTTCATGAAGAGCCTGAAGCTCGCGCAAATCGCCACCCACGTGGCCGACGCCCGCACGTGCTGCCTGCATCCCGCCAATGCCACGCATCGCCAAATGAACGATGCCGAGCTCGAGGCGTGCGGCATCAGCCCCGATATGGTGCGCTTGAGCTGCGGCCTTGAAGCGACCGACGATTTGATTGCCGACGTCGCCCAAGCCCTCGATACCATCTAATTTGAATCAGTTTTGGCTTGGCGCCGCCGTTGTTAATTCCAGCGGCGGCTTTTCTTTCCCACCGCTCCCGCGCCCAGGACGGGCCACGCACCGCGACCACGGCTCGCTACCGTTCGCTTACGCTCACTATGCGCTCGCCTGGCTTCATTTCGCTTTAGAAAAAACAGGCTTGAATTCAGACGGTCGCGGGCGCGGCCCATCCCGAACGCGGGAGCTTCATCACCCTCCGCTCGCAGACAAGAGGCCGCAAAGGGCCATCGGTGCCCGCGATAATCCCCCTCCGCGTAAACGAAGAGCGCGATCACAGCAGCGTTTTCGCCTCAACGCGATCGCCTACCCCGCGCGGTGGGCGCCGCTCGGGTCGTCTGCGCTCAAACTCGTTCTTCATTGAAAAGTTAAGCGCAGCCAGGCGAACGCATAGCAAAGCGGTAGTGAGCCGTGGCCAGAGCGACGCCCACCGCGCGGGGTAGGCGGCCGCCAACGACCCCCTATTACACGATCCCGAACGCCAAGCACCCAGCATGGATGCAGAACGCAACCACCCACGCGACGGCGCATTGCGCGACAACGAGCTTCGCCGCCGTGCGACCATTCGTCTCCTTTTTCACCGTGGCGATAGCCGCAACGCACGGCGTGTACAGCAACGTGAACACGAGGAACGCATATGCCGTCGCAGGCGTGAAAATCGTGGGCAGCAAGCTCACATCGCCGCCAAGCAGCACCGTGAGCGTGGACACGACGCTCTCTTTCGCCATAAAGCCCGTGAGCAAAGCCGTCGATGCGCGCCAATCGCCAAAGCCCAACGGCGCGAACAGAGGCGCAAGCACGCCGCCGATAGCCGCAAGTAAGCTGGAATCAGGAGATTCCACCACAGATAGGCTTGCGTCGAACGTTTGCAGGAACCACACGACGAGCGTCGCGATGAACACGACCGTGAACGCCTTCTGAATGAACCCCTTCGCCTTATCCCACACAAGGCGCGCCACGCTCTTCGCGCTCGGAAGGCGATAATTCGGCAACTCCATCACGAACGGCACGGGCTCGCCGTGGAATTTCAACCGCTTCAACGCGAGCGCATACAGCACGCCCACCACCATGCCAAGCAGGTACAACGACAACACTACCCACCCGCGCGCGGCGGGTTCGAACAGCGCGGCCGCGATGAAGCCGTAAATCGGCAGCTTTGCCGAGCAGCTCATGAACGGCACGAGCAAAATCGTCATTTTGCGGTCGCGCTCGCTCGAGAGGGTGCGCGCCGACATAATGGCCGGAACCGAGCAGCCAAAGCCCATGAGCATCGGCACGAAGCTGCGTCCCGAAAGGCCCAGGCGGCGTAGCGGCTTGTCCATCACGAACGCCACGCGGGCCATGTAGCCCGAGTCTTCCAAAATCGACAGGAAGAAAAACAGCGTGACAATCGTCGGCAGAAAACCGATAACAGCGCCCACGCCACCGCACACACCATCGGTCACAAGTGAGCACAACATGGGCGTCACCTCGGCCGCCGCAAGTGCGTCGCCAATCGCGGCAATCGTCACGTCGATGCCCTGCTGGAGCCAATCGGACAAAAATGCCCCAAGCCAGCTGAATGTCATAAGGAATACAAATGCCATTATCAAAATGAAGCACGGAATGGCCGTGAATCGCCCCGTAAGAATGCGGTCCGCGGCAACCGAGCGCTTATGCTCGCGGCTTTCATGCGGGCGCACTACCGTAGTGGCGCACAGGCGCTCGATGAACGAGAACCGCATATTGGCCATCGCGGCCTCGCGATCGAGTCCGCCTTCACGTTCGAGCGCGTCTACGAGCTGATTCAACGCGGCATTTTCCGCCGCAGGCAGCGCGAGCGAGCGCTCGATAAGCGGGTCGCCCTCGACCATTTTCGTCGCGGCGAATCGAAGCGGCAGCCCCGCCTTGCGCGCCGCCGGCTCAAGCACGTGCATAAGCGCGTGAATGCAACGGTGCACCTCACCAAGTGGATCGCCCTCAGCCGTGTCGGCCGGGCAGAAATCGACGCGTTTGGGTACCTCTCGATTCAGCGCGACATGCATCGCATGATCGACGAGCTCGTCGATGCCTTCATTCTTTACCGCGGAAATGGGCACCACGGGAATGCCGAGCGCGGCCTCGAGCTCATTGATGCGCACCGAACCGCCATTGGCGCGAAGCTCGTCCATCATGTTCAGCGCAAGCACCATGGGAATATTGAGTTCCATGAGCTGCAGCGTAAGATAGAGGTTTCGCTCGATATTGGTCGCGTCAACGATGTTGATAATGGCTGTGGGCGCATCGTCGATAAGAAAATCGCGCGTAACGACTTCCTCATTCGAATACGGCGACAGCGAATAGACGCCCGGAAGGTCGACCACGGTCGCCTCGGGATGGCGCCGCAGCTGGCCTTCCTTTTTGTCGACCGTCACACCCGGGAAATTGCCCACATGCTGGTTCGCGCCCGTGAGCTGGTTGAAGAGCGTAGTTTTGCCGCAGTTCTGGTTGCCCGCCAAGGCGAACGTTATAGGTTGTCCCTTCGCGATGGGCTCACCCACATTGCGAACGCCCTCGTCGCCCGCAGCGCCCGCCTCGCCAATGCCCGGATGCCCGGCGGCAACCACCGGCGCAATGGACGCGGCACCATACGAAGGCGCGGGGAGTTCGTCGACGGGCGTTATCGCCACCTGTTGGGCATCGGAAACGCGCAGAGTAAGCTCGTAGCCGCGCAGCTCAACTTGCAACGGGTCGCCCATGGGCGCCACTTTGCGCAACCGCACGCCGACACCAGGCGTTAGCCCCATATCGAGCAAATGGCGCCGCAGCTCGCCCGACCCATTGACCCCATCGATTATCGCGCACGCGCCCACCTCGAGCGCATCGAGCGTCATACTCGCCTTGCCGTTCTCGCCCACGTTCAACATCTCCCGTTTTTCGTTAACGTAGGGTATCTTCACGCACGACAATCGAGTAACGCAAGGGTGACTTGCGGTTTGTGAAGAGGGTCGGAAAATCCCCAAATAATGGAACTGAATCCGATGATTTTGCGAAAGAAAAACGATTCCAACTTGAGCTGCGCCCGAAACGAGCTCTTCCCTCAATCACGCAAATCCCCTATCCCGCATGATTTCAGAATGAGATAAGACCTACACCACGGCGTCTCCACATTTGCGCCGCTCGCCGGCGATAAGCAACCGCACGCGCATATAATTGCCCAAAACGCTTCGCACCACACAGGACAGAAAGGGTCGCGCATGTCCAAGCCAATCAATGATCGCAAAGTTGCCATTATCGGATGCGGGTTCGTAGGATCGTCAAGCGCATTCGCGCTCATGCAGAGCGGCCTGTTCAGCGAAATCGTGCTCGTCGACGTCGATCGAAACCGCGCCGAAGGCGAGGCGCTCGACATTAGCCACGGCATGCCGTTCGCCCACCCCTGCAAAATCTACGCGGGCGATTACAACGACATCGACGACGCCGCGATTATCGTGATTACCGCCGGCGCGAATCAAAAGCCCGGCGAAACGCGTCTTGACCTGGTCCAAAAGAACGTCGCTATTTTCAAAACGATCATTCCCCAAATCAGCGAGCGCAATTACCAGGGAATCATTTTGGTGGTCAGCAACCCAGTCGATATTCTGACGTACGTCACGCTGAAGCTTTCAGGCATGCCAGCGACCCGCGTTCTCGGCAGCGGCACCGTGCTCGACTCGGCGCGCTTCAAATACATCCTCGGCGAGCACCTGAGCGTCGACCCGCGCAACGTGCATGCGCGCATCGTGGGCGAGCACGGCGATTCCGAGGTCGCCGTATGGTCGACCGCGAACATCTCGGGCATTCCGATTCACGATTTCTGCGAGCTTCGCGGCCACTACGACCACGAAGCGGCCATGAAACGCATCGCAGAAGACGTGAAGAACTCCGCATACGAAATCATCGAGAAAAAGCATGCGACGTATTACGGCATCGCGATGACGGTGAAGCGTATTTGCGAAGCCATTGCGCGCGATGAGAAGACCATCATTCCCGTATCGAATTACCAGAATGGCGAATATGGGCTGGACGACGTGGTGCTTTCCATGCCCGCCATCGTGGGCCGCAGCGGCGTCGAGTACAAAGTGCCCGCACCGTTCAACGCGCAAGAGCTCGCCCAGCTGCATGAATCGGCGAAAACGATGAAAGAAGTCATCGAAACGCTGGACTTGTAGGCCTTCATTGATGCATGGGGCAAGCTCGTTGCGCTCCATGCATCCGCCTATCTCACTGCCCGCCGGCCCTCCTGCTCGCCTGTCTCACCTGCCTCGCCTGTGATAACCTCGCGTTTTCGTTGCAGGCGTTGCCTGTTTGTCAAATCGTCGCAAAGTTTCCTCCAAGCATCTCGCGTATGCTTGGAGGCATGATGATTGAAATGATACAGAACGCAGATTTGTCCATTCTGCACGCCATTCAAGGGACAGCAAGCCCCGCCTTGGACATATTCATGGTCGGCTTTACCACGCTCGGCGAATTTGGCGCGCTATGGGCCTTGCTGGCCGTGTTCATGATAGCCGCCGGAAAGCACCGCTCCTACGGCTTTGCCATTCTAGCAGCCATCGCGCTCGTGGTAGTATTCGGTGAAATTGGACTGAAACACCTGATAGCACGCCCGCGGCCGTTTTTGCTTGACCCCTCGCTTGCCACCACGCTGATAGATTTGCCCAGTAGCTATTCATGCCCATCGGGACACACGGCATCGTCGTTCGCCGCCGCAACCGTGCTGTGCCTGGCGCCGCTTGCACGCCGCTGGCTGAAACCCGTTGCCGTGGGCACGGCGTGCATCATAGGGTTCTCGCGCCTGTATTTGTGCGTGCACAACCCCACTGATGTGCTGTTTGGCGCCGTGCTGGGCATCGCATGCGGCGTGGCCGCGGTGGCCATCGTGCGCAAGATTGCGGAAGCTCTGCAAAATAGGAAAGCGCAGGCATAAGCCGCACCTCCAACAGCCTCAAACACAAAATTCCGAGCATAAAAAAAGGGCTGCCGCCGAAGCAAATCGACGGCAGCCCTTCTTGGGAGGGGCCTATTCTTCTACGACGAATGAAACTCCGTCGGGCGTGGGACTCGCCTGCCCTTGCTCGTTCACGCTGCGAACAAGCAAACGGTACTCCCCCGCGCGCTTCGGAATGAATTCAAATTCCCATTGCACGAGCCTATCGCTTGTCGCGCCGGGCGTTGCGTGCTCGGCCCAATGGGCTCCACCGTCGAGGGAGAACTGCACTGCGACAATCGCCTTATCGTAATCGTGGGCGTATCCGGAAAACGTCATTGGTACGCCGACGCTTCCCTTTTGCGCTTTCAACATTGCAGTCCTCCCTGAATGACACTATCTATCGAACGTCAGCAATACCGACATTCGGCCTGTTCACGTATTCGCCATCAACCGCCTGTTCGCTGCCGGGAGCAGCCGGAACCACGTCTTCATGCGTCACGCGAATCTCCACGATGTTGCGCGTGAAATATTTCGCAGCAGCAGAATCGATCCACAATTGGTTCGTGCCACCCACCGAAGACGAAAGCGCTTCGCCATTAATTTCGTAGCTAATTACCGAATGACGCGCCAGCACGTAGTCCAGGGGAAGTGACACGTTGTAGCCATCCTCCGAAACGAACGTCACGGTGTTGGCGTCAGCATTGGGCTGCGCGACCTTGATAATACCCGCAAGCGGGATTCCCGTGACCTGGGCATTGATAGCCGCCGGTCCGCCCGCGCCGTTCGACACGCACGCACATCCCATGATAGTGGTGTTCTCGTCATCTTGGGCAAGTTCGCCAAGCGTTGCCGAATAGCCCGCCTGCACGTCGCCGCTCACCGTAATGCTCCAGTCTGCCGCATTGGCAACCGTGAGCTCGTCATCGGCACCGCACAGCGCCACGACAGCCTTCTGGAATACCGCACGAATCTTCTCGATGGGAGTCACCGTCGCCTGGCTGAACGAGAACGCACCCTCGACCGTTTGCTCCTGGACAATCGGCGTCGCCCAATTCGCGCCAACAGTTTGCGTAAGCACGGCGTCGTTCGCAGCATCGCTCGTTACAGTGGAGCTATCGGCCTGTGCACCCGCCGCAAACGCCGCGCCCGGCGCCACCGCCATGGTGGCTACAGTCGCGAGTACAACCGCAGTTTTCTTGGTTTCCATTGCCATGCCTCCTACTCTTCAACCTTCACGAACAGCGTCACCGGTTCTTTCATCTCGTTGCCCTGGTCGTCGGTCGCACTCATCTTGATTTCGTACGTTCCGGCCTTCTTAGGAGTCCAGCTAAGGTCGTAAGAAATCCACTGGGTCGGATCGAAGTCGGACAGCACGTCGGACACCTGATATTCGGTCCAATTCTGTCCCATATCGAAGCTGAACTTCACGCTGGCCAAGTTGCCCTGCACCCTGTTCCAGCTGTACACTGCGCCCGACAGGTCGACCTTTTCGCCAACCTTGTAGGTGTTGCCATTGTTCTGGAACCACATGCCATTGATGGCGTAGCTCGGCGAAGGTTCATCGGACATGGCCATGGCCATGTCGTTGAACGGCGCATCAGACTGGCAGAAATCGATCGACTTCACATGCTTCACCTGGCGCGCACCAGGCTCGCCCTTGGCAACCAGCACGATGGGAGCACCGTCGTCCTGGGTCAAATCTTCGCCGTAGTATTGCGTCACCAAATACGCGTCTTGGGTATAGATGCTCGAAACAAGCGGCATCACGAACGACGACCAGCCATCATATGCCGTGGCATTCACCGCATTGTTCCCATCAACCAAACCGCCGCACTGGTCGATGATGTATTCCATGGAAACGCCCGTCATGGGGATGTTCGATACCAGCGAGCCACCCTGGCCATTGGTCGCGCATGTCAGATGCATGGTGAACTCAGTTTGAGGCATGGCCTGGAGCTCAGCTTTCGTGAACGACTTCGGATTGTTCACGCCGGTGATGCTTACCGCGTTGTTCTCGTTGCACACCTCATCGAAGTCGAAAGTTTCGCCGTTCTTTTCGGTAATCTCGCGGCCCCAGTTGTTCACGACGAACACGTCGTCGTGGTCGGTCGTCTTCTGATCGAACGAAACGTCAACCGTCGGGGCGGAATCCAGCGAAACCTCGGTAAGGTAGCCGCCCTGCGCGCCGCGCGAAGCGGCCCAATCGCGTACGCTCACATCGGAATCGGCCCACACATAGCCGCCGACCGCGCCGCTCTCATAGAAATCGTCCCACAGCATGAACTGGTAATCCCCTTGGGAGCCATCGGAATTTACCGCATGGCAGCTCCAACAGTTGCCGTTATCATTCACGAAGGTGTCATTGCTGTAGTGGCTCGCATGAATCAAATCGCCCAGATACGGGCCCGTAAGCGTTGTATGCCCACGATGGCACGGCTCGCAATCTTTGTATGTCAAATTCTTGTCATAACCAGTCTTAACCAGAATGTGGTTATTGCCGCCCTTAAGTTGCATCACGTCGAATAAATCGCTGTGGCACGAGTTACATCCGCGATTGCCAGCATTCAGCATGTCGGTATTGGCGTAATTATCGGGGAACATACCCGAATCGTTGTCGGTGAAATCCGGGTACGCCGACGCATCAATGCTCGCCTGCTTCTCTTCGGAAGCGCTTCGCTGCCCCGAAGACGAAGTGTCGCTCGTCGCCTTCGGCGAACACCCCCAGCACACCGCGCCCACCATTGCGACTGCAGCCAACATTACCGCGCACGCCATGAAGCGCTTCTTTACTTTAGATTCTTCGACTTTCATCCCTTTCTCCTTCCTTAAGTCGCCTATCGCTGGAAGCGCAACCCAGCGATTTCCACCGCACGCGCAGCTGCTCTGCGCGCTGCCACGTACGTTGGAAATCGTATGGTTCGGGCAGTTTTGACGCATCGGCAACTCTTGCCCAATGTTTTTCGGCGCATAGAAGGCACTTCATCAACTTTTGATGAAGTGCCTTGTCAGGAGCTTCATTACCATCGCTTTTGTGTTGTTGAAATGAGAAAGGGGAACCATGAATCACTTTAAGACCGAATCTGTAAGGCCCCGCATTGCCCTTGGGCGCATCGTCGCAACAGTCGCGGCATTGTGTCTCGCGACGGCTTTGTGCGCTTGCGCCGGCTCGGCGGCGAAAAGCAGTGCGTCGAAAATTTCCGTAAACGAAGCAATGGGCGAAACCTGCCAAGCGGCATTGGAAGCCGCACACGACAAGGCTGCCGATGCGAAATTGCTCGCCATTCGCAGCTCGTCGTATTCTTCCGAAGACGCGCCGTCGCAGTGGATGTATTTGTTCTACTCTTTAGACAGAGCCTATGCCTACACGGTGTTCGTCTCCGACGGGCAAGCCACTGTGGCAGACAGCGGCCCCATGTCAATATCGTCCCAGGATTTTGACGCCATTCCCGATGCATCGGCAATTAGAATCGATGCCGACGATGCCTGGAATGCAATTGTCGAATCGATGGACGGCGATGACGAGATATGCACCGCGCGCATTTTCCTTATGACCTACATCAAAGGCGACGAAGACCCAACGCACGACGCCATGAAATGGTTTTTTTCGCTGAACGAGAGCGACAACTTGGCATCTCTGTTCGGCAACGGGCAAAATAAGCACGACAATACGCCCGCACTCCTGTTTGCGGTCGATTGCGGAAGCGCCTCGGTGGAAGAACTCGATGCAAGCGAACTTGCCACGGAATAACGGCGGTTCCAGGGGGGGGAAGTGCTATGGGTACTGTTGAAATGAAGAAATCAAGCGGCGACGTGGCGCTTTTGGTGGCAACGCTCATATGCATCGCCAGTTCTTCCTCCATTGCACACGAATATGCCAGCCGCTTTCTTGATATAACCGTCGCGTTTGGCGCCGTTTTCAATATCCGGGCGTTTTCATGCGCGGCGCACGCCGTTGGCCTTGCCGCGGGCTTCGGAACCGCAGCATTCATAAAGCGAACAAGCGTATCGCACCTGCGCGGCACTCGCGCGTTGGGTGCGTTCTTCCTATCACAAACCGGCCTTTTCGCTATCTTCTACGCGGCATTCGCGTTCCATGCCGAGCCCGTCATCGTTGCGCTCCAAATTCCCATAGCGGCTCTTTCCGCGCTTTTTATCGCGACCATGTTGCACTATGCCGCGCCCCTTCCAAAGAGCGCGGTTCTCATCTGTATCTCGCTATGCATCGGAATTCCTGCATTTATCGCGCAGGGCGTGTTCGGGGCGCTGGAAACGGCGCCCCTTGCCGCAACGACGATGTCTCACATGGGCCTTCTTTGCGTCGGGCTGATATGTGGTTTGCGATTTTTTCAACATCAGGCAGCCAATGCGCCGCTCGAAACGGAATCCGCCGCGTATGGCGCGCAACTCGATGTCGAGAATTCCAGCAACTCGCAACGCGCGCTCATACAACCATGGTTTCTTGTTTGGGTTGTCGTGTTCACGTATGGCGCCGCTTTCGGGTTCTACCACGTTATTCCCCTTGGGCTGCCCACACCCGCATCGTTCGGCGTAACGGCCCCCTTCATTCGCATAAGCTCAAACCTGCTCGGCGCGGGGCTTGCCACGGCGCTTCTTATCGCTTCTTTTTCCTCTGGCCCACTCGTCACTTCCGTGATTTGGAACAAGTTCTACCGTCTGGTATTTCCACTGGCAGTGCTCGCGGGGTTGCTTATCCCTTTTACACAGGCGCAAGGGTATCTGCTTTCCATCACCTGTTCCGAAACCGCGCTGTATTACTTCGACATGATTATTGCACTCGGCTGCATCGTCATATGCAAAACACTGCACGCCGACGCGACGAGCGTTTTCGCACACGCATTTTTCGCCCGCTCCAGCGGTTTTTTAGCGGGAAACATCGCAGGCGGCATTGCACACGAAACCTGCCTGCTTTCGAACGAGCTTATCAGCTGCGTGGGGATTATCGCGTTTATCCTGCTGTTCCTCGTCACTTTTAACACGAACGGCGAAAAATACGCCAAAACGGTGTGGGGCATTTTGCCCAAGGAGGATCCGAAGAGCCGCTTCGACCGCAAATTGCACGAGAGATGCCTGCAACTTGCCAAAGAGTTCCAACTCACCGAGCGCGAAGCGCAAACCCTTGAGCTCCTGGCGCAAAACAAGCGGCCGAAAGAAATCAGCAACGATTTGGTGTTGTCCGTCGCAACCATACGCACTTATGTGCAGGGCATTTACACCAAGATCGACGTTCATTCGCACGACGAGCTTTTAAAGGAGATAGAGAAAGAATAGCGCCGACAATCGACGAAATCGTAACCCAAGCGCACATGCCCAGCAACCGAAAAACTGCGACGCGCCTTAGCAACAATGCTCGCCTACGCAATGCCCGATAGGAATCCTGCCGCAGCGTTACAATACTCGATAAGAACCTCGTCCAAAGGTGTCGCATGCCCAATCCAAATCTCGAAATATCGGTCGAACCGCCCTATTTCGTGGGGCGTGCCGTTGGTTTTTTTGGATGGGTGGACGATTTCGAGCACAGCATTGCCGCCGTACAATTCTCGCTCGACGGCGGCGTGCACTGGACGGAATATGCCACGCCGGGAACCTCGGCCGATCGCGGCGTGCGCTGGAGGTTCACGTACACACCGCGGAAGGCGGGCCACTATTTATTGAGCGTGCGCGCGGTAAGCGGCACCGGCGAAACCAGCACCCTGGTTTCGGGATACGCGTTCCAAGTCTTCGAAAACGACACAGCAACATGCTCCGAGCAATACCACAACCCGAACGGAAGCGCCCAGCAGCCAGTCCGAATGCCCGAGAATAATTCAGGGCAGCGCCGAAACGAGAATCAAATCGCGCAGGAGACCGACACCGGCAGCATGATTAAGACGCGCGCTGCCGCAACCTCTCTTCCCTTCGGCAGCTTCCATCTGCGCCCCATTGGCGAGCAACGCTGGGGCGCCTCCAAACTGTACCGTTCGGGCGAGCTGTTCGGCATAACGTCTGCCGAAGCGGCGTTCTTAACGCACGACCTGGGCATTCGCACCGTCTATGACATTCGCAACGAATTCGAAACCGCCGCCCACCCGCAGCCCTTCCTCATGGGCGCGAAAACCGTGGCACTGGTGCCTAATATGGAAAGGCGACGAAAAGACGCCAACAAACGCCTGGTGGCAGGCGTTATAGACAAATATGGCGAACCGGAGCAACGCATGCGGCAGAATTACCGCCGCTACGCCCACGAATACCCGCTTATCGGTAAGGCGCTGCGTTCCATGGCGGCCGAAGGCGCGCCCGCACTGGTGCACTGCGTGAACGGCAAAGACCGCACGGGCGTGCTGTGCGCCACCCTCCTGCGCATCGCGGGATTTTCGAACGAATTCATCGTGGCCGACTATCTGCATGTGAATAAAAGCAACGCCCGCCAAATCGCTGAAGAAGAAAAACGCCTCGGCGCAGGCATGATGCCTGACGAGCACGCCATCCTGATGTCGTTTCTGGAGGCTCGACCAAGCTATTTGGCGGCGTTTTTCGACGAGGCCGAAACCCAATACGGCAGCTTCAAAGGCTTCATAGAGCGCGGACTGCGCCTAACGCCCGAGCAAATCGACGTGCTGAAATTCCTGATTGGAAGCTAGATATGCAGAAGCGACCAGGCTCGCTTACCTGGCCGCTTCCCTTTTTGGAAAAGTCGAATTAGAAGCCCCACATCTTCACTTCGGGCTCTAGAGTTACGCCGAATTGGTCGGCCACCTTCGCCTGCACATCGGCAATGAGCTGGCGCACGTCAGCAGCGGTGGCACCCCCGGCATTAACCACAAACCCTGTATGCTTTTCTGACACCTGCGCGCCGCCGACCTTATAGCCACGCAAGCCGGCATCTTGAATGAGCTTGCCTGCGAAATAGCCCTCGGGGCGCTTGAAGGTCGAGCCGGCGCTCGGCATTTCAAGCGGCTGCTTTTCTACGCGACGCGTGTGGAAATCATCCATGCGCGCCTGAATTTCGGCTTGCGCATCGGACGTAAGTTCGAGCGTGGCTTCAACCACCACATAGCCCGCATCGGCCATCATAGAATGACGATAGCCCCATTGTGCCTGTTCACGCGTTACTTCAACGATTTCGCCTTCAGGCGAGACGCATTTTAGAGACACAGCCGCCGTAGAAAAATCGCCCACATAGGCGCCTGCGTTCATGATAGCGGCACCGCCAATGGTTCCCGGAATGCCCTCGGCGAATTCGTAGCCCGCAAGGCCCGCCGCGCACGCAGCTTCGGCAACCGACAAATTAGTGGCGCCCGCCTGCGCGATCACGCGATTGCCTTCAACGCGAACCTCATTCAAATTTTCCGCCAAACGCATTACGACGCATGCGAGGCCCCCATCGGCAATAAGCAAATCGCTTCCCAAGCCAATGACGCGCATCGGGGCTTCGGCAGCACCGCATGCGCGAACCACCTCGGCAACCTGTTCGGGCGAGCGAGGCGACACCATGACCGCCGCAGGGCCGCCAATGCGAAACGTTACATGCGCGGCCATAGGCTCGCCGACGCTCACATTTTCGGTACCAACGATTTCACAAAACGTATCGAGAAGCGCCTGGCTCGGCATCCATTTCTGTTCGGGCATACGAACCTCCTTATCGAGGGTGCGTCCACTTCTTCTAAGGGCGCGTCTTCAAGCGCGCAACCAACTGTTCAGCATTCGCAAATCATTGTAGCGGCATTGGCGCAGGCGCGCCGAAGTTCGCCGAAAACGCACCGCCAGATGCTGCACCTGTTAAACGCTACGAGCACTTAACAGGTTCCAACAAGTTCGTGTTAAACGCTACGAGCACTTAACACCTCTCGCAAACTTTTTCGGATTTCTTATTGACACCGCAAAAAGCGCAGCGGTATAGTCCCTGCCAACGAAATACCAATCTTCAGGGCGGGGTGAAATTCCCCACCGGTGGTTACAGCCCACGAACCGCAAGGTTGATTCGGTGAAACTCCGAAGCCGACAGTACAGTCTGGATGAAAGAAGATTGCACCACGCGGCAGCATGCCGCGCACCAGTGCATTTGCAAGCCCTGAAACGTTTGCGTTTCAGGGCCTTTTGTATTGGCGGGATTTCGGGAGTTTGGACTCGCGAGAGCCGAGCGACGCCGGGCGTCCATCGCCCACCCGCTCCAAACCCACGCGAGTTGATCGGCCACCGATTTCGACATCATGCGCATCAACGCCCGCATGACGGAAATCGCAAGCCGCAACCTCCTTCCTTCTGCAAACGCCCTGATACGAGGCATAAGCAGGAGGCAACCGTGGCACACAGCGAAGCCGATATCGAATACATGCGCCGAGCTATTGAGCTCGCACGCCGCGGCACGGGATTCACGAATCCCAATCCGCTCGTAGGAGCCGTGCTCGTGCGCGATGGCGAAATTATCGCGGAAGGCTGGCACGCACGCTGCGGCGATCTTCATGCGGAGCGCGCCGCTCTTGCCAACTGCCGAGCTCGAAACATCTCGCCCGAAGGCGCGACCCTCTACGTAACCCTCGAGCCATGCTGCCACACCGGCAAGCAGCCCCCGTGCACCGAAGCCGTCATCGAATCGGGCATCGCGCGCGTCGTCGTAGGGTCGGCCGATCCCAATCCGCTTGTCGCAGGACGAGGATGCGAACAACTTCGCACGGCTGGCATCACAGTCGACGAGGGCGTCGCGCAAGCGGAATGCGATGCCATTAACCCCATCTTCTTCCATTTCATCACGCACCGTGCGTCTTACGTCACGTTGAAGTACGCCATGACGCTCGATGGCAAAATCGCCACGAAAACCGGCGCATCGCGCTGGATTACCGGCCCTGCTGCACGAGAACGCGTGCATGCCGAACGCCTGAGGCACGCCGCCATCATGGTCGGCATCGGCACCGTGCTCGCCGATGACCCGCAACTCACCTGTCGAATCGAAGGCGGACGAAACCCCCTACGCGTTATATGCGACTCGCACCTTCGCACTCCCATAACTTCCGCAATCGCCCAATCTGCCCGCAACGTGCCGACGATTATCGTATGCGCTCCCAACGCATCAGGCGAGCGCGCCTCAAAGCTCGAGGAGACAGGCTGCGAAATCGTGCGCGTTCCCGAGCACGACGGACGCATCAATTTGCGGCAGCTTATGGCCGCCCTTGGAAAACGCGGCATCGACAGCGTATTCATCGAAGGCGGCGCCACGCTCGCCGCATGCGCCCTCGAGGCCGGCATTGTAAACCACGTGCAGGCGTTTATTGCGCCGAAAATTTTCGCAGGCGTCGGCGCGCCTTCCCCGCTTGGCGGCACGGGAGTCGAATCGCCCGATCAAGCATGGATGCTTTCCGCAACCACCGTCGAAAGGCTTGGCGATGACGTGCTCATCGAAGGCGACATCGTAGCCGCCGAAAACGCCACGCCTGAGCATGCGACAACCGCACATGACGGCGAAATCGCAAACGCTGCGCCGAAGGAGGACGCATGTTCACAGGACTAGTCGAAACCGTGGGCCGTGTGCGTTCCATCAAACGCGGCGCGGCAAGCTCGGTGCTCTCCATTGAAGCGCCAGCGATTATGCAAGGCGTGCGCATCGGCGACAGCATCGCCACCAATGGCGTATGCCTCACTGCGACGCGCGTGGACGATGCAGGCTTTTGCGCCGACGTGATGCACGAAACGCTGCGGCGATCGTCGCTCGGGGCGCTGAGCGCCGGCAGTGCCGTGAACCTCGAGCGCGCCATGCCGGCAAATGGCCGCTTCGGCGGACACATCGTGTCGGGACACATCGACGGCACGGGGCGCATCGCCTCCACGCGGCGCGACGACGTTGCCGTGTGGTACAACATCGAGGCGTCCGAAGCCATCACCCGCTACGTCGTTGAAAAAGGCTCCATCGCCATTGACGGCGTCAGCCTCACCGTGGCGCGCGTTTTCGAAAACGGCTTCTCGATTTCGATGATTCCCCACACTGCCGACGTAACCGCGCTTGGACGCAAACGGGCGGGAGACATCGTGAATTTGGAATGCGACATCATCGGCAAATATGTCGAAAGGCTTCTTTCCTCAGGCCGCGCAAGCCCCGTCACTAAACCGCACACGTCCGATTGCGCGAGCAAAGCGCAATCGACGCTCACCACCGAATTCCTTGCAAGCAACGGCTTCTTCTAAACCCGACACACCGCTTCGGCATACCGAAAGGAACCTCCCATGATCGAATACTCCACCATCGAACACGCGCTCGATGAGCTGCGCGCCGGCCGCCTCATCATGTGCACCGACGACCCCGAGCGTGAAAACGAAGGCGACCTCATTTGCGCGGCGCAATTCGCCACCACCGAGAACATCAACTTCATGGCAACCCACGCCAAAGGCCTCATTTGCATGCCCATGAACGACGAGTACATCGCCAAGCTCGCCCTGCCGCAAATGGTCGCCCGCAATACCGACAACCACGAAACGGCCTTCACCGTATCGATCGACCACGTCGACACGACCACGGGCATTTCCGCCGCCGAGCGATCGATTACGGCCATGAAGTGCGTCGACCCCGACGCCCAGCCGCAAGATTTCCGCCGTCCGGGGCACATGTTCCCCCTGCTCGCCAAAGCGGGCGGCGTGCTCGAGCGCAATGGGCACACCGAAGCGACCGTCGATCTGTGCCGCCTCGCTGGCCTTGAGCAGTGCGGCCTGTGCTGCGAAATCATGCGCGACGACGGCACCATGATGCGCGCAAGCGAGCTCGCTGAAAAAGCCAAAGAATGGGGCTTGGCGTTCATCACGATCAAAGACCTGCAAGAATACCGCAAAACGCACGACCACCTGGTCGAGCCCGTCGCGGCGGCCAAAATGCCGACCGCATACGGCACGTTCGTCGCACACGGCTTCCGCAACACGCTCAACGGCGAACACCATGTGGCGCTTGTGAAAGGCGATATCGGCGATGGGGAAAACGTGCTCGTGCGCGTGCATTCGGAATGCCTCACGGGCGATGCATTCGGCTCGCTGCGCTGCGACTGCGGCGAGCAGCTCGCCGCGAGCATGCGCCAGATCGAACAAGAGGGACGTGGCATTGTTTTGTACATGCGCCAGGAAGGCCGCGGCATTGGCCTTCTGAACAAGCTGCGCGCCTACGAGCTGCAGGACCAGGGCATGGACACGCTCGACGCGAATCTCGCGCTTGGATTCCCTGCCGATGCACGCGAGTACTACATCGGCGCCCAAATCTTGCGCGACCTCGGCGTGAAGAGCATGCGACTGCTCACCAATAACCCCGACAAGCTCTACCAGCTTTCGGGCTACGGCCTCACCATCGCCGAGCGCGTACCCATCGAAATCGCCCCCACGGAGTGCGACAAACGTTATTTGGAGACGAAACGCGACCGCATGGGCCACATGCTCACTGTGTAATTGCCGAAGAACCCACAAGCAAGCAACCGCAAAGAAAGGCACCGCATCATGAAACTCTACGAAGGAAAAGTCGTATCGGAAGACATCAAAATCGGCATCGTCGCCGCCCGCTTCAACGAATTCATCGTCTCGAAGCTCGTCTCGGGCGCGCAGGATGCGCTCGTGCGCCATGGCGTTGCCGATGAGGACATCGCCCTGGCATGGGTGCCAGGCGCTTTCGAGATTCCGCTGGCAGCAAAGCGCATGGCGGAAAGCGGCAAATACGACGCCGTCATCACCCTGGGCGCTGTGATTCGCGGAGCCACGAGCCACTACGACTTCGTATGCTCCGAGGTTTCCAAGGGCGTGGCGAACGTCGCCCTTGGCGCTGACGTCCCCGTGATGTTCGGCGTGCTCACCACCGACACCATCGAGCAGGCGATCGAGCGTGCTGGCACGAAAGCGGGCAACAAGGGAGCCGAGTGCGCCCAGGGCGCCATCGAAATGGTGAACTTGCTTCGCGAAATGGCGTAAAACGGCCAGCCGAGCGTCCAGCACAATTCCCGAGAATAGGAAGCGCGTTTTCCGCCGTCTCCCCGCTCGCCCTGAGAGGCCTTTGGGGGCGTCGGTGTTCAAATATGATCTTCATTTCAATATGAAACACCGCCAGCGAGGCGCATAGCGAGCATCGCGAGCGGTAGCCGAGCGTGCCCCCGAAAGGCCTCTCAGGGCGAGCGGGGAGACGCGAACGATTTGGCGTAGAAACGAAACGGACGGCCCTTGCGAGCCGTCCGTTTCGTTTCTTTATTCGTACGAAGCGATAATCGCTTCCGCCACGCGAAGGCCGTCGACCGCGGCGCTCATAATGCCGCCTGCATAGCCCGCGCCCTCGCCGCACGGGTAAAAGCCGCCCGCGATGGGCTCGCCTTCCGCCGTGCGAGAAGCCGCCGCAACCCCTGTCGACTCGTCGGCGATCTTCAAGCCGCAATCGGTCGTTTGCGAGAACATCGCCTGGCACGTTGCCTTGTCGCGCACGATACGAACGGGGCTCGAACTGCGCGTTTCAACGCCCGTAAGCACGGCATTCGGGTCGCTGAAGCCACGAATACGCCCATTGAACAAGGGAATCGCCGCATGCAGCGAGCGCGCCACGAAGGGCGGCAGCACCTGATTCAAATCGACCCACTCAACACCTCGAGCATACGTAGGTTCGACCTCGAGCCTCGAGCGATGCTCGCTCTGGCTACGGTTGAACTTCCCCGCCGAAGCCATGAAATCGCCCACGCGCTGAGCCGGCGCCTTGTAGCTTTCGCCGGCCGCTCGATATGCTGCCGTTTCCATGCGACGCTGAAGCTTCACACCTGCCAACACGTCATCGCCACGCAAGTCGCGGTCTTCGACGTTCACGAGCAATGCCGCATTCGCGTTGCGCCCGTTGCGAGCATGGCGGCTCGCGCCGTTCACCACAATGCCACCCAGCTCAGACGCCGAGCACATTACCTCGCCGCCCGGGCACATGCAGAACGTGTACACGCTGCGGTCGTTGCGCAAATGCACCGCCATTTTGTAGTCGGCCGCGCCAAGCGCCGGATGGCCCGCCGCATTGCCGTATTGCGCCTTATCGATGAGCTTCTGGGGATGCTCGATTCGCACGCCCACCGCAAACGGCTTGCGTTCCATGAGCAAGCCCGCATTGCGTACGCGGTCGAACACGTCGCGCGCCGAATGGCCGCACGCGAGAACTACATCGCTTGCCGGCAGAACGAATTTCACACGCGTTCCGTCTTCTTGGCGCTGGGAGCCCCGCACCGTCACAATGCGGCCGTCCTCGAATTCCATGCCTTCAAAACGCGCGCCGAAACGCACCTCGCCGCCCCACGCGATAATTTGCTCGCGCATGGTTTTCACGACATTCATGAGCTTGTCGGTACCAATGTGCGGCTTGCCTTCCCAAAGAATCTCTTCAGGAGCGCCCGCCTGCGCGAAAATATGCAGCACGTCGCGGCAACGAGGATTCTTGATGTTCGTGGTGAGCTTGCCATCGGAAAACGTGCCCGCGCCACCCTCGCCGAACTGCACGTTCGATTCAGGGTTCAAAGCGCCGCCTTCTTTGAAGGAATTGACGGAAGCCACGCGCGCATCGACGTCTTCACCGCGCTCGAGCACGATGGGCGCCGCGCCCGACTTCGCAAGAGCCCATGCCGCGAACAAGCCCGCAGGGCCCATGCCCACCACAATGGGACGGCCGTCGCCCCCAAGCCATTCGCCAACGCGATAGCCCTCATAGGGAACATGGCGCTTGACCTGGATTTTCGTTTTCGTTCGCTTGCCTGCCAAGGCTTCTTCGATTTCCTGGTCGGCCACTTCAAAAACAAACGACGCCATGAAATGGACGTCGTTTTTACGACGCGCATCAACCGAAAGTTTCGAGAACTTCCACGAAGTGATATCTGCATAGCGAATGCCCAACGCATGGGCAAGCTCCGCCTGAGCCATGCCGGCACAGCTTGGAAGCGCCGCGTCGAGCGGCAGGTACACATTGCTTGCTTCGAGCATCGATTACCTTCCTAGATTCAGCTTCGGGCGCCCGTTGGGCCCTTTCCCGCCATTGTTGCCGCCATTGGAACGAGTGGCGCCAGCATTGCTTCGCTGGCCACCCTTGCCGCGCTGGCCACTGTTCTGGCCCTTGCCGCGCTGGTCGCGCGCATCGGCGCCTCGACCGCTCGCCTGGCCGC